>Ga0209212_1006955_pt1 | contig 12724 bp, 14 predicted proteins | sample RifGroC2_FD_183996 | JGI IMG/M metagenome (GOLD analysis project Ga0209212, IMG submission 183996) | Groundwater microbial communities from Rifle, Colorado, USA - Groundwater C2 (SPAdes) (version 2) | ecosystem: Environmental > Aquatic > Deep subsurface > Groundwater | place: Rifle, Colorado...
CAGCATCGATGCCCAATCCTGCGCTTCGGTACCGCCCGAGCCGGATTGAATGTCGAGGAAGCAGTTGTTCGGATCCATCGGGTGCGCGAACATGCGGCGGAATTCCATGGCCGCAACGCGCTTCTCGATGTCCTGAATGTCGGTGGCGGTGCCTTGCAGGCTTTCGTCGTCGTTTTCCGCTTTCGCCATTTCAAACAGCTCGGCGGCATCGGAAAGGTTTTGCTGGATTTGCTTCAGGCCGAGCACCACGCCTTCGAGCATTTTGCGCTCGCGCCCCAACTCCTGCGCGCGCTTGGCGTCCTGCCAGATGGCGAGGTCTTCGGCGAGTTGTGATACTTCGATTAAGCGATCCTGCTTGGTATCGAAGTCAAAGATACCTCCGCAATTCGGCGCTGCGTGATGCCAAGTCTTTCAGTTGATTAGACAGGGCGTTGAGTTGTTCTGCTTCCATCATGATTTTGTATTTGTGCGTGCTGAAAAGGGTGCAATTATAGCGCGAACAAGCCCAGCAGCACGCCACAGATCATCGCCACGAAGCCGGCAGCAACATGTCTGGCGAGATTCCAGCCGCCGATGAAAACCACCATGCCGAACTTGAAGGCAAGATTGGAAATGAAGGCGAGTGTAATCGCCGTGACGGTCTGCTGTTCGCTCAACTGGCCAAGATTGAATAGGCGCAGGCTGGACAGGGTGATCGCATCCACATCGGTCAGCCCCGATACCAGCGCTACGGCATACAGGCCTTGATTGCCGGCAATGTCCGCCATCCACGCCGAGCCGAGCAGCACGGCGACATACAGCAGGCCGAAGCCGATTGCGGTATGCAGTTCGGCCGGATTGGAGGTTTCAGGGATATAGAGTTCGGTGGCCTTGCTCATCTTGTTGCGCCAGTTGTACAACGCCACCAGCAAGCCGAACACCAAGCCGCCCGCCAGCACCGGCAGCAGGCTGGGCAATGCACCAAAGGCGACCACGGCGCTGACCACCAGCAGGCGCAGCAATACCACCATGCTGGCTATCACGATCACCGATGCGGCCAGATTAGACATGACCGGATTGCTCTTGCCGTGTTTCGCATAAATCATCGTGGTTGCGGTGCTGGAAACAAGGCCGCCGAAAAAGCCCAGCAGCGGCGCGCCATAGCGGGTTCCCACCACGTGCAGCGCGGCGTAGCCCGCCAGGCTGATGCCGGAGATCAGCACCACCATCAGCCAGGCCTGATGCGGATTGAAGGCGTCGTAGGGGCCATAATTCTGATTCGGCAGGATCGGCAATACGATAAAAGTCAGCACGGAAAATTGCAGCACGGCGACCAGGTCGCGGCGCGTGAGTTTCTGCGACAGCCCGCGCAGCTCAGGTTTGAAGTAGAGCAGTGCCGTGATGCCGATTGCCAGCATCACGGCGAGTTCGGCGAGGTCGTACCAGATCATTGCGCCCAGGCCATAACACAGCACAAGCGCGACGACGGTAGTGGTGCCCGGATCGTTTTCCCTGTCCTGAGCCTCCTGATGTAGCGAAGGGCGAAGTGATTCGCGGGAAGTGCTGATGTACGCGGCGATGATCATGCCTGCCACGGCCAGCAGACCGGCAGTCAGCAACCAGGGCGAGCCGAGTTTTTCGGAGAGCAGGGCGGACAAAGTGCCGAACAAAGCGACCAGCGCGAAGGTGCGCAGCCCGGCCTTGGCCGACGGATTGCGCTCGCGTTCCAGCCCGATCAGCAGGCCGATGGCGAGGCTGGTGAGAAATTGCGGCAGGGCTTCGATGCCGTTGCCTTGTAGAAAACCGGTTTCCATCGTTTCACCTCTTTTGAGGTTGAGTTGCCCCTACATTGCATCCCGCCAATGCCGAATGATGAGCTGCAAACTTTGCGTGCCATTGTATTCATTGACGCTCAGGCTGTACACGGCATGGATTTGCTCGGGCAGAGGCTCGTTGTGCCCGAACAGTATGGCATCAACGAATTTCCCTTGCGTGTTCAAACGTAGCTTGAGATGTTTTTCACCGACAACACGTTGGTTTTGCACGACAAAATCATTGTTAAATTGCGGGGCGGGGAAGCCCTGACCCCAAACCTGTCCATCCAGCAAGCGCGCCACGTCCAGGCTCATCCCGGCGGGTTCCAGCGCGCCGTCGGTTTCTATGCGTTGCGCCAGGTCGCTCGCGTCGAGCAGTTCGCCGGCGATTTGTTCGAAGGCCGTGGCAAAATTTTCAAAATCGGCTTCGGCAATGCTCAAACCGGCAGCGGCCGCGTGTCCGCCGAATTTCCTGATCAGCGCCGGATGGCGTTTGCTGACCAGATCCAGTGCGTCGCGCAGATGCAGCCCCGCGATGGAACGTCCCGAGCCTTTCAATTCGCCGTTGTTGGCGCGCGCGAAGGCGATCACCGGGCGGTGGAATTTATCCTTGAGGCGCGAGGCGAGGATGCCGATCACGCCCTGGTGCCAGGCTTCATCGAACAATACCAGGCAGACCCCGTAGGGTGCGCTATGCGCACCATGGTGCGTGGAACGCACCCTACGATTGATTTGCTCCAGAGCTGCCAGCGCGCTGTCCTGCATGTTCGCTTCGATGCCGCGCCGCTCACGGTTCAATACGTCCAGCTTTGCGGCGATTTGTGTGGCGGTTGCATCGTCGTCGGCCAGCAGGCAGGCTATGCCCATGCTCATATCGTCCAGCCTGCCCGCCGCATTCAGGCGTGGCCCGACGGTGAAACCCAGATCCTGACTGGAGACTTTCTCGGGGGTTTTTCCGGCAACATGCAACAGCGCATTGATGCCCGCGCAAGCGCGCCCGGCGCGCATGCGTTGCAGTCCCTGCTGTATGAGGATGCGGTTGTTCTGATCCAGCTTCACCACATCGGCGACCGTGCCCAGCGCGACCAGGTCGAGCAGCTCGGCAAGCCTGGGTTCGGGGCGCTCCGTGAATGCGCCGCGTGTGCGCAATTCGGCACGCAACGCCAGCAGCACGTAGAACATCACGCCGACGCCAGCAAGGTGCTTGCTCGGGAAGGCGCAGCCGGGCTGGTTAGGATTGACGATGCACGCCGCATCCGGCAGCGTGTCGCCGGGCAGGTGATGGTCGGTGACGAATACCCGCATGCCCAGGCGATTGGCTTCGGCAACGCCTTCGACGCTGGCGATGCCGTTATCCACCGTCAGCAGGATATCCGGTTTGCGCTCTGCGGCGAGTTGCACGATCTCGGGCGTCAGTCCGTAACCGTATTCGAAGCGGTTCGGCACGATGAAATCGGCTTGCGCACCGAAGCTGCGCAGCCCGCGCACCGCCACCGCACAGGCGGTCGCGCCATCGGCATCGTAGTCGGCGATGACCAGGAATTTTTTCTTTGCGGCAATCGCATCGGCCAGCAGTCGCGCCATTTCCCGCGCATTTTTCAGGCTGTCGAACGGCAGCAGTCCGGCAAGCGAGGTGTCCAGTTGCTGGCTGTCGGTGATGCCGCGCGCCGCAAAAATCCTTGCCAAGGCTGACGGGTAGCCGCTGTCGAGCAAGTGTTGCACGACTGACGCGGGAATGCTGCGCGAGGTGATTTCTGGCATGGGGATAGTCTGCTAAAGCGTCTCAAATGGTTCAAGTTTAACACCCTTGGGGTGCGAGAACCTCTGCGAGGCAAATCGCGGCGCGGCATCTTGCCGCCTCGTTTTTTTTGGTCAGTTACGCTAGAATTACGCACTTTTCAGTTTTAAGTCAGGCATGGAAAAATCGTGGCATTAATAGTTCAAAAATACGGCGGCACATCGGTCGGCAGCCCGGAGCGCATCAAGAACGTGGCGCGGCGCGTCGCGAAATTCAAGGCGCAGGGGCATCAGGTCGTGGTGGTGGTTTCCGCGATGAGCGGCGAAACCAACCGCCTTGTCGCGCTGGCCCATGAAATCCAGAAACATCCCGATCCGCGCGAGCTGGATGTGATTATCTCCACCGGCGAGCAGGTCACTATCGGCCTGCTGGCGATGGCGCTCAAGGATGCCGGGCTGAAGGCAAAGAGCTACACCGGCGGGCAGGTCAGGATACTCACCGATAGCGCCTTCACCAAGGCGCGCATCGTCAGCATCGACGAGGAGAATATCCGTGCCGATCTGGCCAACGACTGCGTGGTTGTGGTTGCCGGTTTTCAAGGCATGGACGAACACGGCAACATCACCACGCTGGGACGCGGCGGCTCCGACACCACCGGCGTGGCGATTGCCGCAGCGCTACATGCCGACGAATGCCAGATATACACCGATGTGGACGGCGTCTATACCACCGACCCGCGCCTGGTACCCGAAGCGCGCCGCCTGAAGAGCATTACCTTCGAGGAAATGCTGGAGATGGCCAGCCTCGGCTCCAAGGTGCTGCAAATCCGTTCGGTGGAATTCGCCGGGAAATACAAGGTCAAGCTGCGCGTGCTGTCCAGCTTTGAGGAAGAAGGCGAAGGCACGCTGATTACTTTTGAGGAAGACGACAAAATGGAACAAGCCATCATTTCCGGGATCGCGTTCAACCGCGATGAAGCCAAGATCACCGTGCTGGGCGTGCCCGACAAGCCCGGTATTGCCTATCAGATTCTCGGGCCGGTCTCCGACGCCAACATCGACGTGGACATGATTATCCAGAACGTCGGCGTGGATGGTACGACCGACTTCTCCTTTACCGTGCATCGCAATGAATTTGCCAAGGCAATGGATATTCTGAAGGGCAAGGTGCAACCGCATATCGGCGCACGCGATGTGATCGGCGACAACAAGGCCGCCAAAGTCTCGGTGGTCGGCGTCGGCATGCGCTCGCATGTCGGCATCGCCAGCAAGATGTTCCGCACGCTGGCGGAAGAGGGCATCAACATCCAGATGATCTCCACCTCAGAAATCAAGATTTCCGTGGTCATCGACGAGAAATATCTGGAGCTGGCCGTGCGGGTGTTGCACAAGGCGTTCAATCTTGATCAGGAAGACGCGTAAAAGACACACAAACAGTTTGACCGGGGTGCATTGAGCCAGTATCATTCGCGGCCTTCGGAGAGGTGGCCGAGAGGTCGAAGGCACGCCCCTGCTAAGGGCGCATACGAGCTTAAACTTGTATCGAGGGTTCGAATCCCTCCCTCTCCGCCAAGCACTATTTATACCGCGCCCGTAGCTCAGCTGGATAGAGTACTTGGCTACGAACCAAGGGGTCAGGAGTTCGAATCTCTTCGGGCGCACCAATATTTTAGTTGTAGATCAATCGCCTAGCGTAATTTTGCTAGGCGATTTTTCTTTTCAGCAAAGTCATTGCCCGACTTTGCCCGGCAAACGCCGGTTGGACGCCTCAAGTAGCTCTCAGTTCCTTCAAAGTCCCTTCAGGATTTTATGAGGCTGATTGAGAATTTACATCGCAAGCAACACCTGTTCGGCAATAGCACGAACCTCTTTTCTGCGACCATGCCCAGGGAATGGCATGTCTTCTACTTCTACTAAACCGATTCGTTCTAGCTCATCAATATCCCTTTTGACAGCGCTGCGATCTCGGTGAAGCCGTTGCGACAAATCGGTAATCGAACCCGGACACTCCCTCACTTCACGGAATAGCACGAGCTTTGCGGTTGTGATCAGCCGCGCCAAGTCTTCCGGGTCTTCGAAGGAAATAATACGCTCACGCGGGATGCGCTTACCTTGATCTGCCAGCTTCGCAATTTCCTTGCCACGTTTGAAGAAATCATCCGTGCCCGCCACTTTGATAGTCGTTTTCATTTTTTGCTCCTAAATGCAATCCAGTCAGCCTGGAATCGTTCCTCAATATCTTCGAAACTCTTAAACTTAACGGGTTCAATCACACCCATGAAATGTCGGTGATGAAATCCATGCGCATTGTCGTAACCGACTACCCGACCGTTATCACCTTGGAAAACACCGTGATTGATGTACGCCAAATTGTAGCGAACCACCCTACCCTGCTCATCTACCCAAACTTCACGACGCAATACACCGTTTCCGTTCTTTGAGGACAATGACCATAAGTCATCTGATACTTTAATTTCAGGCATGACTCATAATATCACTGCTGCTTAGGTTTTGTCATGGAAAATTGAGCTGCCCGACAGCTGACCTTCCCCCGAAAAATCGTCTTCCAAGGGTGACGTAAAATTAACGTTACATTTGGAAAGGAAGACGATGAAGATACCGAAGCAGGAATATACAACTGCGAATTCCGGAGCAAACTGGACAACCGACTTAATAACAAACGGCGTCAGTAACAAACTGACGCCGTTTTGCTTGAAATTCTTGTCGTACCAACCATCACCGAACGTGAACATCATGCCATCAAATTAGCTGACCACACTCACGAATTCCGGAGCAAACTGGACAACCGAGTTCAAGGAGCTGGCGGTCAGACAACAAGCGCAATTCCACGATCGCTTAAAAACCGATCTGTGAGAGCAAAAGCGACTCGACGGACATGGCAAGAAGCCGCAGTACGCTATCCCATTCAGACTGACCGGAAACGAAATGGCTCATTAATGCCGAAAGTTCATAAATGGCGCCCCCTTTATCCTAGATTACGGGTATATTCCATCTTACGGCTTAACGCTCAATAGGTAATGATATGGCAACTACTCGCGAAACCATAGACCACGTAACCCTGTCCCGGCTCGTCGAAGCTAACGCCGTCAATGGTGCAAATATCATCGGTCAGCCCGGAGGATGGGGCGTGGTTATCAAGTGCGGCATGACCGAACGCGCCTTGGCCGCAAAGCGTGGTTCTGTTCGCATCTTCCGCAAGTTTGAAACGCTTGTGGGCTACCTCAAGGGAATCGGTGTGGCCAAGTACCAGGTGGATGCCACCGGATTCGATCCGGTTGCCCTCAAGATTACTCATCGCGGCGAGGTCGCATCCAACCGGATGAAGGCGGCGCACGAAGCCGCAGCCTATGACAAGTGGTTCCGTGAACAGGTGCAGGAAGCCACAGACGATCCGCGCCCCTCGATCCCGAACGCAGAGGTCAAGAAACATTTTGCGGCCAGGCGCAAAGAGCTGCAAAAGCGCATTAAAACTGCTGCATGAAACTCGAATGGAGGCCACGGGCATTCGACGACCGGGAGCGGATCATGGACTTTATCGCCCAGGACAATCCGCAAGCCGCGCTCGATCTTGACAACCTGTTCGAGGAAAAAGCAGGCTCGCTTATTGAGCAGCCGAAACTATTTAAGTCAGGACGCATGAAGAACACCAGGGAAGCAGTGGTGCATCCGAACTATGTTTTGGTGTACGAAGTATCCGGCAATACTGTTACCGTCTTGCGCGTGCTGCACACATCGCAGGCGTGGCCTGCTAAAAGAGAGCAAACGTGACGAACTATGTTATTTCCTGATCTCGCCAAGCTGACCATCTCCAGCTTCCTGTCCTACCGGATGCGCAGCTTCCTGACCGGTTTGGGCATCGCCATCGGTATCACGGCGGTGATCCTGCTGACGTCCATCGGTGAAGGCTTGCATCAGTTCGTGCTGGCGGAGTTTTCGCAGTTCGGCACCAACATCATCACCATCCAGCCGGGCAAAACGCAGACGCAGGGCGGCAATGTCGGTATGTTCGGCTCGGTCAGGCCGCTCTCGCTGGAGGATGCGGATGCGCTGCGCCACTTGCCTTATGTCGAAAACGTTAACCCCAGCGTGATGGGCAACGTCGAAGTGCGCGCCAATAACAAGACGCGGCGCACCACGGTGTTGGGCGAAGGGCGCGATTTTGCCAAGGCGTTCACGATGAAAGTGCAGAGCGGCAGCTTCTGGCCGGATGAAGACAACGAGCAGGCGCGTGCGTTTGTCGTGCTCGGCGCGAAGGTGAACCAGGAACTTTTCGCCGGGCAGAATCCGCTCGGCAGCTATCTGCGCGTCGGCGGGCAACGCTACCGAATAATCGGCGTAATGGAATCCAAGGGGCAGATACTCGGTTTCGATATGGACGATACCGTGATTATCCCGGCAGCGCGTGCTATGGAGCTGCTCAACCGCCCGGGACTGATGGAAATGCAGGTGAGCTATCGCGCCAGCGCCGATGTGAATGCGGTGATACGCGCCATCACCGAACGCCTCAAGGACAGGCACGGGAGCGAGGACTTCACCATAATTTCGCAGGAGCAGGCGCTTGAAGTGCTGGGCTCGGTACTCGACGTCATCACCTTCGCCGTCGGCGCGCTGGGGGGCATCTCGCTGCTGGTCGGCGCAGTGGGCATCCTGACCATCATGACCATGGCCGTCACCGAGCGCACCTCAGAAATCGGCCTGCTGCGCGCGCTGGGGGCACAAGAACGACAGGTACTGACGCTGTTTCTGGGCGAGGCGATGCTGCTGTCCGCGCTGGGCGGCCTGGCTGGGCTGGCACTTGGAGTCGGCATCGCGCAAGCGCTGCACCTGCTGTTTCCGGCACTGCCGGTGCATACGCCGTGGCTGTTTGCCGTGCTTGCCGAACTGAGCGCGGTCAGCATCGGCCTTGCGGCGGGCGTCGCGCCGGCGATGCGTGCGGCGCGGCTCGACCCGGTGGCGGCGTTGCATGCGGAGTAAAGAATGTTTCCAGATTTAATGAATCAACCCGACGGTAATGATCGCTTCATACGTCCCGTTTTTGCCGTAGCGGTTTGAAAAAGCATGCTTCGGCAGTGTTGTTAGGGTCGTCATGACTTTATCGTCCAATCCGGAACTGAGCATGAAAAACCGGTCATGCACATCCGGGGCATCTGGATTGTCATGCATCCGGGCAAATACATGGATTTGATAATCCGATGCAAAAAAGGATTCAGGATGGTTTACACTGACCTCGATATCTTTTTCTGGCGCCTTGCTCCCTGTGTTTATCCTGATTTCATACGGCAAACGAGGCCCTGTGGCATGGGCCTCAAAAACATCCTGAATTGAGGGGGAGGTAGTGACGGATATTGTGACCTTCTGAGTAGCGTCAAAAGTGCCGGCAGGAAATATGACCGATGCATACCCATCGAGATCCACCGCATCTCCAACAGGAGGGATTGTGGCGGTCACTGTGCGATTTTCCAGGCTCATTATGGTGACGATAAGCGACGCGCCAGCTTCACCCGTTACCTCAACCGAAATATCATTTTCTTTTTGGAGTGTTATGGGTTTCGTCAAAATCTTGAACTGCTTGCCAAGCTTATCAGGCGTGGCGATAAGCTCTCCGTTTAGACTAACTGTGCCCTTGGCCACCTTTTGCTCACTACTCAATCCATTTTGGACCGAAACGAAAAATTTCTGATTGACATCATGAACGGAAAAACGCTTAACCACCCGCTGAGACTTGCCGCTTTCACTGGAAAAAAATTCCGGGCCGAAAACGAGAGAATGCCCATAGGCCAAAGAAACAAGGACATTGCAGAAATACAACAGCAGCGCAGCCAGAATAAATGTATTGGATGTTTTTCTCATGATCAATAGCTCCTCTGAAGATGCCGATTTCGAATGACCAAAAATAATCGTCGCTTCTATCCTGCAAGTTTGTGCTTAAGCATCTCATTCATTTGCACAGAATTAACTCCGCCCTTGCTGGCATTGATCGTCATGCCGACAAACAAACCAGGCAGTTTGCCCTTGCCGCTGCGGCATTCTGCGACCTTGCCGGCATTGGTGTCAACGAACAATATGAACCATGAGGTGTTGTTGTGATGCCAGCCGGAAAGCGTAGTCTGCCTCCTGTTTTTTGCGATATCTTCTGTAATGTCATCGACAATTACGGCGACATCGGTGTGTGCTGGCGACTGGCGCGGCAACTGGCGAACGAGCATGTTTTGGGTGTGCGGTTGTGGGTGGACGACTTGAACAGCCTGGCCAAACTGTGCCACGAGGCGAATGCGGAGCTGGATGTCCAGCATTGCCGTGGCGTGGAGGTGCGGCGCTGGACTGATCCATTTCCCGATGCACAACCCGCCAAGCTGGTGATCGAAGCGTTCGCCTGCAAGTTGCCACAAGGCTACATTGAGGCGATGGCGGCGCGGCAGCGATCCGTCTGGATCAATCTCGAATATCTGAGCGCCGAAGATTGGGTCACGGGCTGCCACAAGTTGCCTTCGCCGCATCCATCATTGCCGCTGACCAGGTATTTTTTCTTCCCCGGTTTTACTCCACAAACCGGTGGGCTGTTACTGGAGGGTGACTTGTTGGCGCGACGCGATGCGTTCCAGCGCGATGCCATGCTGCAGCAGGCGTTCTGGCAATCCATCGGTATGAAAGCGCCAGGCGCGGAAACGCTGAAAGTTTCGCTGTTCGGTTATGAGAACGCCGCGCTGGCAGAGTTGTTCGATGCCTGGGCAAGCGGCGAGCGGCCAGTGCTGTGCCTCGTGCCGGAGGGGCGCATCCTGCCGCAGGTTAAGCAGTATTTCGAAAATGCGGGTCGGGATTCATCCCGACCTGCCTGTTGCGTCGGGATGAATCCCGGCCTGCAGAGAGGCAGCCTGCAGGTACGCATGCTGCCGTTCGTCGAGCAGGAACGCTACGATGAAATATTGTGGGTATGCGATGTCAATTTCGTGCGCGGCGAGGATTCCTGCGTGCGTGCGCAGTGGGCTGCCAAGCCGTTCGTGTGGCAGATTTACCCGCAGCACGATGCGGTACACTGGCAAAAGCTGCAAGCCTTTTTGTGCCTGTACAGCGCGCCGCTCAGTGTGTCGGCGGCTCAGGCAGTGCAAGGCCTGTGGCAGGCATGGAACAATGGAGACGGGGCGGGGAATGCGTGGCCTGCGTTCGCTGCGGCGCGTGACGAACTGGAGCGCCATGCACAGGGCTGGGCGCGGCAATTGGCCAAAAACAATCTGGCGTTGAATCTACTGGATTTTTACCAGAAAATCGGTAGAATGCGCGCCTTCGAAATTGAGGGGTAGCAAACATGAAAACAGCACAGGAACTTCGCGCAGGCAACGTGATTATGGTCGGCACAGACCCGATGGTCATTCTGAAGGCGGATTACAGCCGTTCCGGCCGCAACGGTTCGGTGGTCAAGATGAAGATGAAAAATCTGTTGACCGAGGCCGGCAAGGAAACCGTGTATAGCGCCGACGACAAATTCGACCAGATCATCCTGGATCGCAAGGAGTGCACTTATTCCTACTTCGCCGATCCGATGTACGTGTTCATGGACGAGGAATACAACCAGTATGAAATTGAAGCGGAAAGCATGGGCGACGCGATCAACTATGTCGAAGACGGCATGCCGTGCGAAGTAGTGTTCTACAACGACAAGGCGATCTCCGTCGAGCTGCCCAACACCATCGTGCGCGAAGTCATTTATACCGAACCCGCCGTGCGTGGCGACACTTCCGGCAAGGTGATGAAACCCGCCAAAATCAACACCGGCTTCGAGTTGCCGGTTGCCGCATTCATCGAGAAGTGCGCCCTGCCGGGCGCACCAATAATAAGGGGGATGCAAATAGCATCCCCCTATTTTTTGCTGCCGATGATCCGTCAATTACTCGATCTTGGCTGTTGCCCGCAGGTCGTTAATGGCCTTCTGGATTGATTGCTGTTGCAGGCGTTGTTGCAGTTGCGGCTTAAGTTCCTCAAACGACGGCACTTTCATGTCGCGCACATCGTCCAATTTGATGACATGCCAGCCAAATTGCGATCTCACCGGTTCCTTGGTGTATTCACCTTTTTTCAGATTAAGCATTGCATTGGCGAACTCCGGAACAAAATTGCCCGGTATATTCCAGCCCAATAAACCACCCTGCGACGCAGAGCCCGTATCCTTGGATTTTTCAGCAAGTTTCTCGAACTTAACTTTCTTGCCTAGTTGCGCGATGACAGCCTTGGCCTCTTCCTCGGTTTCGACCAGAACGTGCCGAGCGTTGTATTCCTTGCTGCCAAGCTTGGCCTTCAGTTTGTCGTATTCCTGTTTGAGCTGATCCTCGCTGATCGGGTGATTTTTGGCGTAGTCTTGTACAAAAGCACCGACAATTATGGACAGCTTGGCTAGTTCAACCTGTTGCACCACGTCCGGATTTTTATCCAACCCAAGCTTGACGGCTTCCTGCGCCACCACTTCCAGATTGATCATATCCTCGCGGATAGCCTTGCGCAGTTCTGGGCTGTCCGTCTGCCCTTGCGCAGCGGCGGCCTTGACGCGCAGGTCAACGCGCGCCTGCGGAATGGAAATACCGTTCACCATTGCGGCAGATTTTTCTTCGGCAAACGCCGGGTTGATCGCCAATGCGCCCAGAATTGCCAGTGCTGCAAATTTACCTGTTTTCAACATTACGGATCCTTTTTTCGATAAGTGAATTAAAAATCAACTTTTATTTGGCACATGCGCTGTATATCGACGCGTGCATCTTGAAAGTGCGTCAAATCTTCCGGCGCGCAATATATCACAAGGCGACATATCTTCGCATTTTCGGCAGGCTGCGCCGGGGTGGCGTCTATGCGGGTAATACTTTCCTGAACGGCCGGACGGAGACTTGTCCAAACACGCCGCCGCTGGCATACGGATCGGCATCCGCCCACTCCCGCGCAGATTGCAACGAGGCAAATTCGGCAACAATCAGGCTGCCGGTAAAGCCCGCCACACCCGGATCGACGGCATCAACCGCAGGAAAAGGGCCTGCCAGCAGCAACCGGCCTTCATCCTGCAACACCTGCAAACGCGCCAGATGCGCGGGGCGTGCCGCCATGCGTTTGTCCAGGCTATTTGGAGCATCCTGCCCGATGATTGCGTATAACATCAATTCGATTCCTTTTTCTCGTCCACATACTTCGCCAGC
>Ga0209212_1006956_pt1 | contig 12724 bp, 12 predicted proteins | sample RifGroC2_FD_183996 | JGI IMG/M metagenome (GOLD analysis project Ga0209212, IMG submission 183996) | Groundwater microbial communities from Rifle, Colorado, USA - Groundwater C2 (SPAdes) (version 2) | ecosystem: Environmental > Aquatic > Deep subsurface > Groundwater | place: Rifle, Colorado...
TACGCCTCGGGCGGCGCCGGCAGTTTCGACACCATCGTGGACAACATCGCCGCCGTCTGCGACCTGGTCCCGATCCAGCTCGGGGGAAATTTCAGAAGGGAGAACTACCGGGACTTTCCGCTGCTTTTGGACCACCTGCTCTCCCGCGGCATCACGGCCAAGCAGCTGCGCCAGTTCCAGTTCACGCCGGTGACGCCCAAGGCCGGCTGTTCCGAGTACAGCTCGGGGTGCGCTTCATCGAGCGAACCGTGGCTGGTGGAGGCGCTGCTCTTCCTGCGCGAGGAGATCCTGAAGAGGGGATTTGCGACCTCCAAGCCGGCGGTTTCCGCCTGCATCGTGGAATTGGAGGACAACATCGTGGTGAACTGCGAGGGTCTGCTCTACAAGTGCCCCGCCCTCATGGGGTGGGACGGGCTCAGCGTCGGCAGCCTCGCCGATGGGATCGAGGACTACAGGGTGTCGCACTGCCTTGGGAACTGGCAGGTCGATGGCTGCCTCGACTGTCCCTACCTCCCCTTGTGCTTTGGCGGCTGCCGGTTTCTGAACCTGGTGCAGGGAAAGAGCATGGCCGAGGTGGAGTGCAAGCGTGACTTCCTCGATGCGACCCTGGAAGAGATCCTGCTGCAGAATATGACCTACCCCCAGGCGCGGAGCACCCCCTAGCCCCGGCGCCCCCCCTCCCCGCAGGAAGGCGAAGGCACCCCTACTGACGCTCGTGCTTCAGCCTCTTGTTCAGGGTGGGGCGCGTCAGGCCGAGCAATTCCGCCGCCGCCGTCTGGTTGCCGTTGGTGAGCTTCATCGCCTCCGCTATCAGGTACTCCTCGACCTGGAACACGGTAGGAAACTTCCCGAACATGGAGAACAGAGGGTTGTCGCCGTCGATCGGCTGCGGCGCCCGGACTGAAACGGCGCTCACCCCCGGGAAGTCGGAGATCGCCAGCGGCGCCCCGTTGTTGCAGGTCGCCGCGTGGGCCACCATGTTGTAGAGTTCCCGGACGTTCCCCGGAAAGGTGCACTGCTCCAGTGCCGCGATCAGGGAGCCCGGCACCGCGGGCGCCGGTTTTCCCTGCTGCAGGGCGATGTTGCTGACGAAGTAGTCGACCAGCGGCGCCACGTCCTCCACCCTCTCCCTGAGCGGCGGCACCCGGAACTCGTGGGCGCAGAGGCGGAAATAGAGATCGTTTCTGAAGCTCCCGGCGCCCCTTAGCGCCGTGAAATCCATGTTGGAGGCGGCCACGATCCGCGCGTCGCTCTTTAGCAGCAGGTCGGAGCCGATCCGGTAGTACTCGCGCTCCTGCAAGAGGCGCAAAAGCTTGATCTGGGAGGCGAGGTTCAGATCGCCGATCTCGTCGAGAAAGAGCGTCCCCCCGGCGGCGGCGCTGATCAGGCCGTCGCGCTTGCTGTCGGCGCCGGTGAAGGCCCCCTTCTTGTGCCCGAAAAGGGTGTCCGAGAACATGAAGTCGTCAAGGCCCGCCGCGTTCAGCGAGACAAACGGCCCGGGCACCCCGGAAACCTCGTGCACCGCCCGCGCCAGCAGCTCCTTGCCGACGCCGGTCTCCCCGGTGATCAGCACCGGCAGCCGCGAGGAGGCGATCGCCTCTATGTACTGGAAGATGCCGCGCATCTTCTTCGAGTTGGTGACGATGCCGGCAAAGGCGTCGGGGTTTCCCAGCTTGTCGGCCAGCAGGTAGTCCTTCAGGATCCGGTTCTGCTGTCCCAGCTCGCTCACCTGGAGCGCCTTCTTCACGCTGGCGACCAGCCGGTTCGGATCGACCGGCTTGGTGAGGAAATCGAAAGCCCCCTGCTGCATGCAGGCGACCGCCGTCTCGACGTCTCCCATGGCGGTCATCACGATCACCGGTATCTGCGGGTGATCGGCGGTGAGGCATTGCAGGATCTCCCCCCCCGTGACGTTCGGCATCACCCAGTCCATGATCACCGCGCTCACCTTGTGTTCCCTGACATACTGGAGCACCCGGCGGCTGTCCGAAATGGTCGCCACCTGCGGGATGTCGCTGGAGGCGAGCAGGAGCGAGACTTCGGTCAGGATCCCGGGCTCGTCATCCACGAGGAGCATGTGTTGCTGTGTCGCCGACTTCACTGTCATCCGTACCACCTAACGAAAGGGCTACCTACTTAAAGGATTCACATCATATACGGTAGTGCTGCGATATTCAACCATTTCTTGGCCGACGCCGGCGCGTTAGCTGCGGTCGGGATTGCTCCGGGGCGATTTCCTCGCCGCAACAGGGTTGCATCGGAGGGCAAAACCGCATAATCTATTGCCTTGGACGGCAGACCAGTCGCAGCGGAGGCATTTTTGAACCCGATAGCACTTCTTGAGAAGCACTTTCATGGCAACGACCAGGCGCTGGAGATCGTTCTCCGGCACAGCCGCATGGTGGCGGACAAGGCGCTCGCCATCGCCCGCGGCTCGCGCCGGCCCGATCTCGACCTCCAGTTCATCGAGGAGGCCGCCCTTTTGCACGACATCGGCGTCTCTCGCATCTACGCGCCCAAGCTCCACTGTTTCGGCACCGCACCCTACATCTGCCACGGCGTCATCGGGCGCGAGATCCTCGAGTCGGAGGGGCTGCCGCGCCATGCCATGGTCTGCGAGCGGCACATAGGCGTCGGCCTCACCGCCCGCGACATCGTGGAGCAGAAACTGCGCCTGCCGGAGCGGGAGATGTCGCCGGTAACCCCCTGCGAGCGGATCGTCGCGCTGGCCGACCTTTTCTACTCGAAAAAGGGGGGGGAGCTCGACTGGGAGAAAAGCGCGGACCAGGTGCGCGCCGACCTGCTCAGGTTCGGAGCGGAGAAGGTGGTCATCTTCGAGAGCTGGCTCAACGACTTCCGGCTCGACTGCCGAGCCCCGAGCCTCGAACCGCAGAGCGCGCCTTAATTAACAATTCTCCCTCTCCGCGGCGCCCTGAACTGCGCGGCAAATTATGATATACTCTGAACCGCTTCGCTCATTGGGAAGGCTTAACCATAAAACCCGCGGCCTTGCAGCACTGTAGCAGCAGTTTGCTATCTGCCACTTCGTCCCGACCCTGAAAAAGGTGCTTTCATGGGAAAACCGCTTCGCGTGCTGATTGTGGAAGATTCCGAGGACGATGCGCTGCTCCTCGTCTTCGAGTTGCGTCGCGGCAACTACTCGCCCATCTCGAAAAGGGTGGAGACCGCCGAGGCGCTGCAAAAGGCCCTCGACGAGGAGAGCTGGGATCTGGTCATCTCGGATTGGGTGCTGCCGACCTTCAGCGGACTCGATGCCCTGCGGGCGGTCAGGAGAACCGGGCTCGACCTCCCCTTCATCATCGTCTCCGGCAAGATCGGCGAAGACGTCGCGGTGAACGCGATGAAGGAGGGGGCGAACGACTACCTGATCAAGGGGAACACCTCGCGGCTGGTGCCCGCCATCGAGCGGGAGATGCAGGAGGCGGAGGTGCGGCGCAAGCGGAGCGAGGCAGAGGCCGCGCTGGTACGAAGCGAGCGGCGCTACAAGAGGCTGGTCGCCGCCGTTACCGACTACATCTACACGGTCACCATCCACGACGGCAGCGTGGTCAAGACCTCTCACGGCCCCGGCTGCCTGTCGGTGACCGGCTACAGCCATGAAGACTACATGAACAACCCGCTGCTCTGGTACCAGATGATCTACGAGGAGGACCGCGCCGCCGTCACGAGCCTCACCAACGACCTGCGTGCCGGCAAGGACATCCCTTCCCTGGAGCACAGGATCAGGCACCAGGACGGCTCGATCCGCTGGGTCATCAACACCATCGTGCCGCGCTACAGCGAGCAGGGGGAACTGATCGCCTACGACGGCCTGATCTCGGACATCACCGAGAGAAAGCGGGCCGAGGAGTCGCTCAGGCTGCACAGCGCAGCGCTGGAGGCGGCCGCCAACGCCATCGTCCTCACCGACAGTAACGGCATCGTCATCTCGGTGAACCAGGCCTTCACCAGGATGACCGGCTACAGCTCCGGGGAGGCGGTCGGACGCGACATGAGCTTTCTGAAATCCGACCTGCACGGCCCCGACTTCTACCAGGACCTGAAGCAGACGATAACGGCCGGAGCGGTGTGGCAGGGCGAGATGATCAACCGGCGCCGGGACGGCACCCTCTACCCAGAGGAGCAGACCATAACGCCGGTCACGGACCAGAACGGGCGCGTGAACCACTTCATCTGCATCAAGCAGGACATCACCGAGAGAAAGCTTGCGGAGCAGGCGCTGATGCAAAACGCCAGCATGCTGAAGGAGATGGAGATCGCCAAGCAGATCCAGCTCTCCCTGCTCCCCCCCTCCCCCCCCCTATTGACCGGCATCGATTGCGCCGGCAGCTGCGTGCCGGCCACGCACATCGGCGGCGACTATTACGACATTTTCCTGCACGGCGACGAACTGGACCTGGTGATAGCGGACGTTTCCGGGCACAGCGTGGGGGCGGCCCTGATCATGGTGGAGACGCGCTCCGTGCTGCGCGCGCAGCTTGCCTCCCTTAAGGGGCCGGCCCAGATCGTCTCGGCGCTGAACGAACTGCTGCACGAGGACTTGAGCCGCGCCGAGCTGTTCATCACCATGTCCTATCTAAGCTACAACAGGTCGACCGGCATGCTGCGCTACACTAACGCCGGGCACCCCCCTCCCCTTTTGTACCGGCCGCAACAGGACAGTTTCTTCGAACTCGATGCCGAGGGGCTGATTCTCGGCGTGCAAAGGGGGGTGACCTTCCACGAGCCGACCCTGCAGGTGGCAAGCGGAGACCTCTTGCTGCTTTACACCGACGGCGTCATCGAGGCGGAGGGAAAGTCTGGGGAGCTGTTCGGCACCAGCCGGCTGCGCGAGGTACTGGCCCGGGAGCACCGAAGGTCTGCAGCAGGGGTGATCGACGCGATCCTGGAGTCGGTGCGCACCTTTTCCGGTACCGTCACCTTCGATGACGACATCTCCATGCTCCTTTTGAAGTTCCAGCCTGCCGTAGAGGTTCCAATGAGTTTACTTGACGACGCCCTCTCCCTTGTGTAAACATACGGCCATTCCAAAAAGGGGTGGCAAATAATGGCGAAAAAGATCTTCGTTGCGGCGACCGGGCAAAACTGTGGCAAGACGACCATTAGCATCTCGCTCATGCACCAGGCAAGGAAGAAGTACCAAAGGGTGGGCTTTGTCAAGCCGTTCGGCCCGAAGGTGCTGCTTTACGACGATTTCATGGTGGACATGGACGCCCTGCTCATGGCGAAGGCATTCGGCATGGAAGAGGACATCGCCCTCATGTCACCGGTTGCGCTGCACAGGGACTTCACCAAGGACTACCTGGCGGGAAAGCTCGACGACCTGTCACTTTCGGACTGCATAGTGCGGGCCGTGCGGGAGTTGGAGCAGAAGTACGACTTCCTGATCATCGAGGGGGCCGGGCATGGCGGCGTCGGTGCGGTGATCGGGCTAAGCAACGCCAAGGTGGCGAAGCTGATCGACGCCCCGGTCATGATAGTGACCGAAAGCGGCATCGGCAAGGTGATCGACGCGGTGCACCTGAACCTGGCGCTGTACGAGCGCGAGGGTGCTGACGTCAGGGGGATCATCGTCAACAAGCTATTGCCCGACAAGAAGGAGATCACCAGCAAATACCTGAAGCAGGCGTTCGAGCCGAAGGTAAAAGTGATCGACGGGTTCAACTTCTCGCCCATCCTCGCCAACCCGACCCTGAGCCACATATCGAAGCTGTTCGACCTGCCGCTGCAGGGGGACAGCAACGAGAAAAGCCGGATCATCCACAACATCCAGCTCGGTGCCGCATCATCGCAGCGGGTAATCGACGGCCTGCTCGACTCCACCCTGATGATCGTGACCAGCTCGAGGGACGAACTGATCGTGACCCTCTCCTCCCTGTACCACATCCCGGCCTACAAGGAGAGGATCGCCGGTCTGGTGATCGCCGGTCACGGCCCGGTCTCCGAGATCAGCCAGCAGATCCTGCACGACAGCACCATTCCCTACATCCGGGTCGAAGAAACCACCGCCGAGGCGTTCACCGCCCTCTCCGACGACGTCGCCAAGATCACCTACGAGGATCAGGAAAAGCTGAACTGGATCATGGCTAACGGTGAAAACGATTTGGATTTCGATGCGATAGACGCGCTGCTGTAGAGAGGCAGAAGCGGGGCTAAAAGGCAAGGCGGGACTGGGGGCTAGCAAAAGCAAAAAGGCGAGACTGAAAGGCAACGTAGCCCTACCAGTCCCGCCTTTGCCTTTTTGCTAGCCCCCAGCCCCGCCTTTGCCTCTCAGCCTCTCAAAGAGTAGTTCCCGGAGGCTTCGCCGGGCCTTCCTGTTTCCTTTGACACGATACGCAGTAGGCGGTGAAGGGAACCAGCTTGAGCCGCTGGATGTCGATCGGCTCGCCACACCCCTCGCACTTCCCGTAGGTTCCCATCTCCACACGTCTCTGCGCCTCGTCAAGCGCAGTCAGCTGGTTGCGCCTTATGTCGGCGATCGCCAGTCCCGCATCGGAGAGCATGTCGAGTATGCTCTTCTCTCCCAGATCCTGCGGTATGTCGTACTGTGTGGCAAGCTCAGTCCCGGTCCGGGCAAAAATCTCCTCCCTCAGCTCGGCCCACAGCCTGCGCTTCTGCTCGGCCAGCAGATTCCTGAATTCAAGTCGGGTCTCCTCCAGATTGTCCGGCATGCGACACCTCCTGTTGAGCTTGACTGATGACCAGTGCGGCGATGGCGCATCGCCCCTAAGGGAAGATGGGCCCGGTTAGATTCGGGGTCACTGCAGTTCTTCCGCATCGCAAATGGGGCAGAGGTACTCGCCGCTTTCGTCGTCCTGTTCCAGCGGCGAGCCGCAAAGCGCACAGACATCCTTGACCTCTTTGGCATCCTTGATCACCGGCTGATCTTTCAGCAGGTCTTCTTCAGTGGTAACCCTTCTCATTTCGCCTCCTTGCCTCCGGCGGATTTGGAACAGCCATATTATACCGTAAAAAGGGAAACCGGCCGTTGGCAAGGGATAAAAAGCCGGCGCTTGGTTTTCAGTTGCAGGAGCGGCATTCCTGCCGCGATTGCCGCCCACGGACAAGCATTACTGGCCGCTGCATAAATCCCAAGACCATCCAAGTCACAGGCGCGGACAGTTCAGAGGCTACCCTCGTACTCGATTTCCTCTCCGAGGTAATTCCTGAGCACCAGCCGCTTGCCGTCCTCGTGCAGGCGCCCGGAGGAGACCTCAACCTTCCCCTTGCCGCCGGGGAGATCGATGACGTAGTGCGGCACGGCCAGGCCGGAGGTGTGGCCGCGCAACCCCTCCATGACGGCGACTCCTTGGGCCACCTGCGTCCTGAAATGGGCGGTGCCCCGCACCAGATCCATCTGGTGGATGTAATAGGGGCGCACCCGGTGGGCGAGCAGCCGCTGCATCAGGCTCCGCATCACCTGCGGGTCGTCGTTCACCCCCTTGAGGAGCACGGTCTGGTTGCCGAGCGGAATGCCGGCGTCGGCGAGCAGCGCCAGCGCCCTGGCGGATTGCGGGGTGATCTCGCGGGGATGGTTGAAATGGGTGTTGACGTAGAGCGGATGGTGGCGCTTCAGCATGCGGGCGAGCTTCGGGGTGATCCTCTCCGGCAGGGTCACCGGCACGCGGGTGCCGATCCGCACCATCTCCACGTGGGGGATCCGGCGCAGCGCAGTCAGGATGGCATCGAGCCGCTCGTCGGAGAGAAGCAGCGGCTCGCCCCCAGACAGGATCACGTCGCGGATCTCCGGCTGCGAGGCGATATAGGCGATCGCCTCGTCCAGGGGGGCCGGCAGCATGCTCGGGCACCCCACTCCCCTCTTCCTCATGCAGAACCGGCAGTAGACGGCGCAGGCGGAGGAGACGATCAGGACCACCCGGTCCGGGTAGCGGTGGATCAGACCCTGCACCGGGGAAAGGCGCTCCTCGTCGAGCGGGTCGGGAGACTGGGACAGGTCGTCCAACTCGGCCGGGTCCGGCACGCACTGGCGCCAGATCGGGTCGCCCGGCTCGCGGATCAGGCCGAGGTAGTAAGGGGTGATCCGCATCGGATACCGGTCCACCACCGCCGAAATCGTGGCGCCCTGAAGACGAAAAAGCCCGGAAAGCTCCTCCGGGCTGGTAACGCATCTGCTCAGGTTTTTTTCCCAGGCTTCCATCAGACCTCGAGTGCCCCGATCATCGAGGCGACCGATTCGATATTGTGGTCCACCAGGTACTGTTCCATTTCCCGCGCGATGGTTTGCGCCGCCGACGGGTCGAGGAAGCTCGCCGTGCCGACTTCCACGGCGGTGGCGCCGGCCAGGATGAACTCCAGCGCGTCGCGCGCGTTCATGATACCGCCGATCCCTATGATCGGCAACTGCACGCTTTTGGCGACCTGCCAGACCATCCTGAGCGCCACCGGCTTGATCGCCGGGCCGGAGAGCCCGCCGGTGACGTTCGAGAGCACCGGGCGACGGCGCTCCAGATCTATTGCCATCCCGGTCAGGGTGTTGATCAGCGAGAGCGCGTCGGCGCCGGCATCGGCGCACGCCTTGGCCATCAGCACCACGTCGGTCACGTTGGGGGAGAGTTTGACGATGACCGGCTTCGAGGTGTTCTTCTTCACCAGGCGCACCACTTCCCGGGCCGCCTGCGGGTCGGTGCCGAAGACGATCCCCCCCTGCTTCACGTTGGGGCAGGAGATGTTCACCTCGATCCCGGCGACGCCGTCAAGGCCGTCCAGCCTGCTCGCCACTTCGCCGTACTCCTCCAGGGTGTTGCCGTAAAGGTTGACGATCACCGGAGTCGCCACGCGGCTCAGGTAGGGGAGCTTCTGCGAGATGAAGGCGTCGACGCCGACGTTTTGCAGGCCGATCGCGTTCAGCATGCCGCCCGGCGTCTCCACGATGCGGGGGGTGGCGTTGCCGGCCTTGGGCCTCAAGGAAAGCCCCTTGGTGATCATGGCTCCGATGCTCTCCAGATCCATATAGTCGCCGAACTCGGCGCCGTAGCCGAAGGTGCCGGAGGCGGTCATCACGGGATTGCGCATCTTGATCCCGGCCAGTTCCACGGACATGTCAGGTCGTTGCATGTTTAACTCCATTGCAGTTCAAAGCTGTCGAAGACGGGACCGTCCTTGCAGACACAGCGGTAGTCGGGTGTTTCGTCGGAATGGTGCGCCCCTTTCATGACGCAGCCAAGGCAGGCGCCGACGCCGCACGCCATATAGGCCTCCATGGAGACCTGGCACGGGACGCCGTGCACCCGGGCCATCAGCGCGACTGCCTTCAGCATCGGGGTCGGGCCGCAGGCGAAGATGCGCATGCCGCTTTTTGCCAGATGGCGTTCCAGCACCTGGGTCACCAGGCCGCTCTCGCCCAGGGTGCCGTCGTCGGTGGAGACGTAGGTCTCGACGCCGAGCCTCTCGAACTCGGTGATGCACAGGATGTCGTCGCGGTTCCTGCCGCCGGCGAAAAGGCGCACCTTCTCGCCGCGTGCCTTGAGTTCCTTGGCCAGGTAATAGAGCGGAGCGAGCCCGACGCCGCCACCGACCAGGATCTTCTCCTCGCCGGCCGGCCCCAACTCGAACCCCTTGCCAAGCGGCGCCAGGAGGTCGAGCAGGTCGCCGTGATGCAGCGCGCAGAGCATCCTGGTCCCCTTGCCGACCACCTTATACAGGATCTCGCAGTAGCACTGTGTGCCACAGCCGGCGTATTCGGCGGAGAAGGTCCCGACATCGAAGAAGCCGAAGGGGCGCCGCAGCAAGGGGTCGATGGCGTCGCTCACCTTGAGCATCAGAAACTGTCCCGGTGCGGCGGCCGCAAGATCATGGGGAGCGGTCATCCGCATCCGGAAGTACCCGGGGGACAGCTCCACGTTCGAGACTACCATTGATTTAAACTGCATCGCACTCCTCTACTGAAAGGCTTATAGGTATGTCCATCAGGATGGCGTCGTCGCCATTTTCATAATAGTTCTTGCGGCGCCCCACCTCGCGAAAGCCGAGCCGCAGGTACAGGGCGATCGCCTCGACGTTGCCGACCCGGACCTCAAGGGAGACGAGGCTCACGCCCCGGGCGCGGCAGGCGGCAAGCGCCCCCTCAACCAGCAGGCGCCCCACTCCTTGGCCGCGCAGGCGGCCGCTCACCGCGACGTCGAGGATCTCCGCCTCGTCAAGCACCTGCTTCAGGCAGAGGTAGCCGGCAACGGCGAGCTTCGGGGTGAGCGCCACCGTCGGATAGCCGCAGGGGGACTCCATTTCGTCCTGGAAATGGCGCCTGGTCCACGGGCGCGAAAATGAGGCTGACTCGATCTCGAGCACGGCCTCAAGGTCCTCTTCGCGCATCGGTCGCAGCGTTATTTTTTCATGAAGGTCCGACACTGCAAGGCATGATAAGCAAACACCAAGGGGAAGTAAACAATTTTTTCGCTTTGACTTTTTGAGGGATATGCGTTAAATTTCTCCTTTAATTTATCGGAGGTTCCACCTTGGACGAGACAAAAATTACTTATAAAGACGCCGGTGTAGACATAGATGCAGGCAATACGTTTGTCAAAATGATCAAGCCGCTGGTCAAAGCAACATCACGTCCAGAGGTACTGGCAGACATCGGTGGTTTCGGCGGGCTTTTCTCTCTCAACATGGGCAAATACAAGCATCCTGTGCTTGTCTCCGGCACCGACGGCGTCGGCACCAAGCTTAAAGTCGCCTTTATGGCAGACCGTCACGACAGCATCGGCATCGACCTCGTCGCCATGTGCGTCAATGACATCATCGTGCAGGGCGCCGAGCCGCTCTTCTTCCTCGATTACCTGGCCACCGCCAAGCTCGACCCCGAGAAGGCGACCTCCATCATCAAGGGGGTCTCGGAAGGGTGCATCCAGGCCGGCTGCGCCCTGATCGGCGGAGAGACCGCCGAGATGCCCGGATTCTACACCGGCGAAGAGTACGACATGGCCGGCTTTGCGGTCGGCGTGGTCGAGCGCGAGAAGATCATCGACGGCTCCTCCATCACGGTCGGCAATCACCTGATCGGGCTCAGCTCCAGCGGCCTGCACAGCAACGGCTACTCCCTGGCGAGAAAGGTCATCATCGAGCACATGGGGCTCGGCATCAACGATGAGATCCCGGGGCTGGGGAAGACCGTGGCCGAAGAGCTCCTCACCCCGACGCGCATCTACGTCCGCTCCGTGATGAACCTGCTGCGCGACTTCAACGTGAGCGGCCTGGCCCACATCACCGGCGGCGGTATCCTGGAGAACATCCCGAGGGTGCTCCCCAACGGCTGCAAGGCCGTGGTGCGCAAAGACAGCTGGCAGATCCCGGAGATCTTCAAGATCATCCAGAAGGGTGGCAACATCGACGAGAACGAGATGTTCAGGACCTTCAACTGCGGTATCGGCATGGTACTGATCGTGCCGGAGCGTGAAGCCGAGGACATCATGATCAGACTCTCGGGTCTGAACGAAACCGCCTTCCATATCGGCGAAGTGGTCAAGTGCGAAGCCGGCAAGGAGTGCGTGGAACTCGTCTAGAGCGAGCGCTGGCGGCCACCATGGAAAAACTACTCAACATAGGCGTACTGGTTTCCGGTAGCGGCAGCAACCTGCAGTCGATCCTCGACGCCTGCGCTGCCGGGAAGATGAAGGCGCGGGTCGCCTGCGTGATCAGCAACAAGGCGGACGCCTTCGGGCTGGAGCGGGCCAGGCTTGCCGGGATACCGGCCCTGCATCTGGACCACCGCGCCTATTCCGGCCGCGAGTCGTACGATGAGGCGCTGGTGGCGACGCTGCGCGAGTTCGACGTGGCACTGGTAGCGCTGGCTGGCTTCATGCGCATCATCACCCCGGTGCTTTTGGAAGCCTTTCCCATGGCGGTCATGAACATCCACCCTGCGCTGCTCCCCGCCTTCCCGGGACTGCACGCCCAGCGCCAGGCGCTGGAGTACGGCGCCAAGGTCGCCGGCTGCACCGTGCATTTTGTCGACCCCGGTACCGATACCGGTCCGATCATCATCCAGGCGGCGGTGCCGGTTGCGGAGGATGACACGGAGCATACCCTGTCGGCGCGCATCCAGAAGGAAGAACACCGCATCTATCCCGAGGCGATCCGGCTTTTCGCCGAGGGTCGTCTGGACCTGAACGGCAGAAGGGTGGCAGTGAGCGCCTAGCTCCGCTCCGCAAGAACCGTTTTAGAGATCCCCCTTTTCTGCCGAAGGGGGGATTCCGATATCCCGTCCACCACCTTTCTCCGCTTTCCCTATCCGCTCATCTCTGCTATAAACAGCCTCATGCGAATACTCCTGCCTGCCAAAGCCCTGCTGTTCTGCGCCCTCCTTGCCGCCCTGACCGGATGCTCTATTACGCAGGCGATGCGCGTGGAAAACCGCGAAGTGATCGACGTGAAGACCATGATCGGGGAGCTGCGCGGCTCGCCGCTGGTTTTCCTGGGGGAGCGCCACGACGCCTCCGCGCACCACGAGCTGCAGCTCGACATCCTGAAGGCGCTCAAGGCTGAAGGGAAACCGCTCGCCATCGGCATGGAGATGTTCGAGGACTCCAGCCAGCGGGCGCTCGACGCCTGGAGCGCGGGAAAGGTCCCGGAAAACGCCTTCCGGAAGGTGTTCGCCTGGAACTGGAGAAACATCCCCTGGGGGCTCTACCGGGACATCATGATCTACGCCCGGGACCACTCGATCCCGATCGTCGCCCTGAACGCC
>Ga0209212_1006959_pt1 | contig 12721 bp, 16 predicted proteins | sample RifGroC2_FD_183996 | JGI IMG/M metagenome (GOLD analysis project Ga0209212, IMG submission 183996) | Groundwater microbial communities from Rifle, Colorado, USA - Groundwater C2 (SPAdes) (version 2) | ecosystem: Environmental > Aquatic > Deep subsurface > Groundwater | place: Rifle, Colorado...
GAAGGAATTTTCGTTGACGCCAGCAGCCGCCCGCTGCTGCAGGACAATCAGGTGACCGGCAATGATCTCGGCCTGGTGTTGTACGACCGCCGACTGGCCGGCAATCTCTCCGGGGTAAGCGGCAACCGGGAGGATCTGCGCCTGCTGACGCCTGACCGGGAACAGTCTCCATGAGGTGTCTGGTTCTGCTGACCCTGCTGCTGTGCTGCTGGCCGGCCGGCGAGGCTCTGGCCGATACCGAGTACCGGGGAGAACAGAGCTTGTGGCAGGATACCGTCTGGAACGACCGGGTGCTGGTAGACGGAATCCTGACAATCCCGGCCGGGGTGACCCTGGAAATACGCCCGGGAACCGAGGTGCGTTTTACCCGCCGGGATACCAACGGCGACGGCATCGGCGAAAACGAGATCTTCATTCAGGGGGCGCTCAGGGTGTTCGGCACGGCCGAACTGCCGGTGCGATTCACCAGCGCCGAGGCCGATCCGGTTCCCGGCGACTGGGGGGCGATCAACATGATGGCCTCGGAGGAAGAAAACCTGCTCGAACATTGCCTGGTGGAATACGGTTATCGGGGCTTTCACGCCCACTTCGCCAATGCCTCGCTGAAGAATTCCATCTTCACCCGCAATCAGCGTGGTTTGCAATTTCAGGAATCGACCGTCGTCATTGACGGCTGCCTGATTGAAAACAATTTCAATGGCATGCAGTTCCGCAATTCGAAGGTGCGCCTCGGGGCGACCCGGGTGCTGAATAATCACTGGGGAATCCGCTGCGTCTACAGTGAATTGGCCATGCGCGACTGCCAGGTGGCCGGCAACCTGATCAACGGCCTCAATCTGCGCGACTCTACCCTGGATGGCGAAACCCTGCAGGTGACCGGCAATCGCAAGGGCGTTTACCTGCAACGTTCCCGCGGCACCCTGCGCGGCAGCCGGATTCGCGACAACAGCGAACATGGCATCTTTCTTGAAGATTCGGAGTTCCTGGTTACCGGCAACCTGATTGCCGGTAACGGTCGCTCCGGCGTCCGTTGGAAGGATTCTACCGGAAAGCTGCGTGACAACCTGCTGGCCGGTAATGGTGAATATGCCCTGGTTAACGAAGGAGAGGGGCCGGTCGATGCCCGTTCCAACTGGTGGGGCACGACGGAGGCAAAGGCTCTGGGCGCCCTCATCCGCGACGGCGCCGACTTGGCTGGCCGGGGGCTGGTCGATGCCGGTGATTTCCTGACCGTTCCGCCCTCGCTGCCCTTGGGCCGTTCTGCAGTGAACCCCGTAGCCGATCCCGTTGAGATGAACTGAATATGAAACGTCTTCTTCTGCTCCTGCTGCCGGTTGTCGCCGTGGCTGTATTCTCGGCCGGTTGCGACCGGATCAAGGAACGCCCGGTGCTGCGCATCGGCTACATGAACTGTAACAATGAGCGGGAAACCATGGAGCGGTTCGCTCCCTTGTCCCGTTATCTGTCGGAACAGGTCGGGGTGACGTTCGAGACCATTCCGGTCGATACCCATGAGTTTGAAGAACGTTTTCGGGCCGGCGAGTTTGCCCTGACCCACACCAACTCGCTCTTGTACATCCTTCTCAAGGAGGATGCCGGGCTTAAGCTGGTGGCGGCCGACAAACGCGGCCATTACGGCTCGCGTACCGCCGGCACTTTGATTGCCCGCAAGGGCAGCGGGATCGAGACGCTGGAGGATATCCGCGGCAAGCGCCTGGTGTTCGGGCCGATGATGGCCCCCACCGGCTACCTGGCGCAGTACGACCTGATGCTGCAGGCGGGTATCGATCCCGAGCGCGATCTGGGATACTACGCTATCCCGGCCGGCTCCTTCAAGCACGAGAAGCTGATTTACGGCGTCTATTTCGGTGATTTCGACGTCGCCGCCGCGCCGGCCCTGGACCTCGAAGAGATGACCCGAGAGGGCAAAATCGCCGCCGACGATTTCGTGATCCTGGCGCAGAGTCAGATCGTCCCTTATTGTACCTTCGGCGCCGCCCCCGATCTCGATCCGGTGATTTTCGCCAAGGTCAGGCAGGCGCTGCTGGAGCTGACCCCCACGGACACCGTCGAGATCGACGGCGAGCGGGTCAAGGTTCTCAAGGCGGCTTGGGTCGATGGCTTTGAGGAGCTGCTCGACAGCGATTACGACCCGATCCGGGAGATGGCGCGACGGGTCAACATGCCTCCCTATCAAACCTATTGAGACGATGCCGAAATTTTCTCAAACCAGCCTGCTCTGGCTTTTGATGGTGGTTGCCACGGCGGCGATGGCCGCACTGCTGGTTACTGCGTCCGGGGATGACCCGCGATGGCGAACCGCCGGTCTCGACAAGGCGGTGGAAAGAGAACTGGCCTTCCAGGCCCGGGCGGCTTTTTTGCAGAAGGTCTACGCTCCGGTCGAGGCGCTGCTCGCGGCCGGCCAGGCACAGACTGCCCTGCTTAAACTCGACGAGTTGGAGCGAAGCTTTTCGGGGGATCCGCACGGATTCATTCTGCGCGGAGAAATTCTGCGCGACCTGGGTGTGCTGGATCGGGCCATCGCCAACTACGTTCGGGCCCTCAAGTTGAGCGGCGATTACCTGGAGGAAGCCAGTCCTCTGTCGCGGCGGACGGAAATTCGTCATCTGGTGGATCAGGGACTGCGCGAACTGGTTCCCCGAGCCCGCTCCAATCCGGACAACCGATCACTGGCGGCAACGGTCGGGGAACTCCATTATTTGCAGAGCCGTCTGGCGGGGGGATGCGAATAGCGCATGAATTTTCGCGATCGGCATCTGTGGATCGTCATTCTGGCCGGCCTGTCGCTCGGCACCCTCGGCGTATTGCTTTCAGTGTGGGGCAATCCGCAGAATTCGGGGATCTGCGTCTCCTGCTTTTTCGAAAACAGCGCCGGTGCCCTCGGCCTGCATGACAATTCGCGCATGCAGTACCTGCGTCCCGAACTGATCGGTTTCGTGCTGGGTTCCATGGGGAGCGCAGCTCTTTTTCGCGAGTTCCGTTCTCGTGGCGGCAGCGCTCCGTTGCCCCGGCTGTTTTCCGGGATTTTCCTGATGGTCGGTTGCGCGGTGTTCATCGGTTGTCCGATCAAGTTGGTTCTCCGCCTGACCGCCGGAGACCTGACTGCCGTGGCCGGGGGGATCGGTTTGGTCGGTGGAGTCTGGGCCGGGCTCAAAACCCTGGCCGGGGGGGTTCATCTGGCCCCCGCCCAGACGCAGAAAGGCAGTGGGTTGCTGGTTCCGGGCCTGTTCGCCCTGCTGCTGGTTTTTCTGATTGTCCGCCCCGGTTTTCTGCTCTTTTCCGCCGCCAGCAGCGCCGCCCAGCATGCGCCCTGGCTGCTGGCCCTGGCAGCCGGGCTGGGGCTCGGCGCCCTGGCCCAGCGCAGCCGCTTGTGCGTTACCGGCGGAGTGCGCGACACCCTGCTGCTGGGGCATCGTTCGCCGTTGCTTTACGGATTGTTTGCGTTCGTCCTCAGCGCGGTGGCTGTCAACCTGGCCACCGGCCGGTTTAATCCGACCCTTTACGGCCAGCCGGGAGCGCATCTTGATCATCTGTGGAGCTTTCTCGGCATGGCCCTGGTCGGATGGCTTTCGGTGCTGATCGGCGGCTGTCCTTTCCGGCAGTTGATCAAAGCCGGGGAGGGGGATGCCGATGCCGGACTGGTTGCCGTCGGCATGTTGATCGGAGGAGCACTGGTGCAGAGCTGGGGAATCGCCGCGACGGCGGCCGGGGTGCCACTGTATGGCAAGGTCGCGGTTCTGGCCGGCTTTATTTTCGTGTTCGGATTGAGTCTGGTCCAGCGTGAGCAGGAAGGGTACTAGCTCCGTGGGACGGAATAATTATGCCAGGAAGGATCAACCCGTTGAAGAATCTGTCACGTAATCCCGATATCGTCTGGCGGGTGGAAAAACGCCGCGAGGCGGAAATAATTAAGGCCTTGGATGCCGGCGAGGACGTTTCCGACAAGGGAAGCGTCATCCTGATCGTCTCCGGCATGATGCACCAGCTCAATCTGGTTGGCGGCAGGATCTGGACCCTCTGCGACGGTCAGCGCTCGCTCGACGATCTGGTCGAGGCCCTGTCGGGTGAATTCGAAGTCGAGCGAGGGGAACTCACGGGAGATGTCGAAGCGTTTGTTGATGACCTGCTGAAAAGGGGATGGCTGAAGTATGCCTGATGCGGTAACCGAGCTTTTTTCGGCTCCACTGACCTTTAACTGGACCCTGTCTTTTCGCTGTAATTTCAGTTGTTCCCATTGCTACAGCCGGGACGAGTCGGTGGATGAACTGGCGACCGCGGACATTCTGCGGATCGTCGATATCCTGGTGGAAAAGCAGGTGCTGTTCATTAATTTCGGCGGGGGCGAGCCATTGATCCGCGACGATCTTTTCGAGATTGCCGATTATGCCGTTGGCAAGGGACTCAACGTTTCGATGAATTCCAACGGCTGGTCGATGCTGCCGTCGCCAAGCGTCTGCGGGCCAGCGGGTTCCATAGCGTGGGAATCAGCATCGACAGCGCCGAACCGGCGCGGCACGACGATTTCCGCAACAGGCCCGGTTCCTTCGACCGGGCCGTCGCAGCCTTGGAGCACTTGCGCAAAGCCGGCGTCCGCACCACCATGAGTTCGGTTATTTCCCGGATCAATTACTGTAATTTCCGTGATCTGCTCGATCTGGCCAGAGATCGCCGGGTCGCTCAGGTCTACCTGCATAACTTCAAGTGCAGCGGTCGCGGGTTCAAAAACCGCCAGGATCTCGACCTTTCCGCCGAAGAATGGAAAGCCTTTTACCTGGAAGCCTTGCAGGTCAAGCAGCAGACCGGCGATTTGCTGATTTCTTTCGACGATCCGGTGATTTCCTCCCTGCCGGGGTATGATGAGAAAAGTTTGGTCAACGGAAGTAGTTGTGGTAAACTGTCGTTGCATATGCGTCCGAATGGAGACATCACTCCTTGCGGTTTCATCCCCCTGGTGATCGGCAATATTCTCCGGGACGATTTCGAAACCCTGTGGTATGACTCTCCCATCCTGCAAAAAATGCGGAACAAAGAAGCTTCGGGCAAGTGCGTGGAGTGCGGGGCTTTCGAAAAATGTCTGGGAGGGTGCACCGCCCGCGCCTTTGCCGTCTACGGCGATTTCAACCAGCCCGATCCGCATTGCTGGAAATAATGGTATTCGGCCTGCCCGTGGCAGCCGGAAATGACAGCCACATAGCCGTCGCAGTTAACTCGATATTTTCCAAGGAGGTGAAGCGCATGAAAAAGTATATGAAGCCCCGGGTGGTCGGTTCCTCGAATGTCCATCCATGCTAAGGATGAAGGTCCTCCGGGGGCAGCGCTGCTGCCCCTTTTTTTGAGCCCGCCGACCTCTGTCCATGACCCTTGACCTGCTCGATACCCCCCTGCGTGTTTCCTGGCGCCTGTCCCCTCAATGTTCGTCCGCCGTTGCCAACCTTCCGACCATTGCCGAACGCCTGGTCGAGGCCGGCGTTTTTCAGGTCACTCTCGAAGGCCGCCCGTTGGCCCACCCGGCTGTCCACGAGGTTCTGTGTATTTTTGCCGCCGGCGGGCTCCGGGTCGATCTGAGCTGCGAAGGGACGGCCGCCGAGTTGAACTCCCTGGGCTCCGGCATGCCGGTCCGGCAGATCGCTCTCGATGTCGCCTCCTGCCTCGCCACCGACGATTTTACGGTCCTTTCGGAGCAGCTTGAAACGATCCGCCGCAAGGGATTCGATCCAGCCCTGCTGCTGGTTCCCCGACATGACAATGTGGCCCGGATCCCCCGGCTTTTTGAGTTCTGCCGGGTCCATCGGGTGGCTAAATTTAAGTTGCCAAACGTCGGTATCGATGTTAGCGTCAAAAACCTTTCCGGAGCCGAGCTGGTCACCCCCGGCGATCTGTTGCGTCTGAGTCGCGAACTTCCTCCGGATGCCGCATCCGGGCTGGAGCTTGAGGTGCATGACCTGTTTCTCTGGGAACTGCTCTGTCCCGATTGTCAGGACAGCCGAAGCGAATACGGCGGCTGCCAGGCCGGCAACAGCCTTGGTTACATCGATGCCGGCGGGAACCTATATCCCTGCGCCTCCTGGCCGGAAAGGCTCGGGTCGTTGCTGGACCATTCGGTCGAAGCGCTCTGGGCGCTTCCCGCACGACGGCGGATTCGTGAAGAAATCGCCGAAACGCCGGAAGGGTGCCGGGGATGCCGTGATCTGTCGATCTGTCATGGAGGGTGCCGAGGGCTGGCCCGGACCTTCAACCGCAGTCATGGCAGCCGTGACCCCCTGTGCGGCGGGCCCCGCAGGTAGCATCTTCAAGGCTTGCCCTTTCTGATCTTAATCTGATATTCTCGTAACGACATGACGATTTACCTCGACAACGCCGCGACCACCTTTCCCAAACCTGAATCGGTTTACCGCGCCGTGGATCGGACTTTGCGCAGTGTCGGCGCCAACCCCGGCCGGGGCGGGCATCTGATGGGACTGGAGGCGAGTCGGCTGATTTTCGAGGCCCGGGAAGTGCTGGCAGGGTTCTTTGGCATCCGTGACAGCGCCCGGATTGCTTTCACCGCCAATGCCACCGAGGCCATCAATCTGGCCTTGTTCGGTCTGTTGCGGCCGGGCGACCGGGTCGTGACCTCGACCATGGAACACAATGCGGTCACCCGTCCGCTGCAGGTGCTGAAGGAGCGGGGGGTCGCGGTCGTCAAGGTTCCGGCGGATCGGCAAGGGCGGATTGATCTGGCCGCTATCCGTGCGGCCTGTGTGGAAAAAACCCGCTTGGTGGTTCTGACCCACTGTTCCAATGTAAGCGGCACGCTGCAGCCGGTGGAGGAAATTGGCCCCTGGTGCCGGCATCAAGGGATCCTGTTTTTACTCGACGCCGCCCAGAGCTCCGGTATTTTTCCCATTGATGTCGAAGCGATGGCTATTGATTTGTTGGCGGTGCCCGGGCACAAGGGTCTGATGGGACCGCAGGGAACCGGCCTGTTGTATGTTCGCGAAGGTTTGCAGCTCAGCCCGCTGATTTACGGCGGCACCGGCAATAATTCGCATTCGGAGCGGCCGCCCGAGCAGATGCCCGAGCGATACGAGGCGGGTACTCTCAATACCCCGGGGATTGCCGGATTGCGGGCCGCCGTCGATTTTATCGGCGAAACCGGAATCGATCGAATCAGGGCTCGCGAGGCCGAACTGCTCGTCCACCTGATCGATGGCTTGAAGAGGATGTCGGGGGTTGAAATATACGGGCCCCTTGCCCCGGGCGGGCATGGCGGGGCGCTCTCCATCAATCTGGAGGGAAAAGATCCCGCCCATGTCGGATTCGCCCTGGACCGCGACCACGGCATCGTCTGTCGGGTGGGGCTGCATTGCGCGCCGGACGCCCACCGGACCATCGGCACCTTCCCCCGCGGAACGGTGCGGATCAGTCCCGGATATTTCACCACGCACGAAGAAATCGATGGCCTGCTCACCGCTGTATCCACCCTGCTCAAGCAAGCGACGGTTTGAATCGCCATACCGCCGATCAAGGAGTGACGAGATGATGAGAACGTTTGCCGCGATTCTTCTGCCGATGCTTGTGGCCTGCTCGTTGCCCCCTGAAAGACCGGTAACTCGTAACGAATTGATGCGAACCCCGGTGTACCAGAAGTACGTCATTCAGGAATCTCCCGAAGAAGTGGTCAATGCCCTGAACCGGGATGGCGAAGTGATTCTGGAAAGCAAGCGCAACATCCCCGGCAAGAACATTCCCGTCCACGTCAAGATTCTGGCGACATCCGAAGGTCTTGAAGTTCTGGAATACGAACGCTAACTGGCGGCGTTTGCCCGATCACCGCCCACACTCCCCACAGAAGGTCGGCCATGAAAAAAACGTTTGTTCTCGATACCAATGTTCTGCTCCATGATCCCCAGGCCATGTTCCGGTTTGAAGATAACGATCTGGTCATCCCGATTACCGTCATCGAGGAAATCGATCGGTTCAAAAAAGACATGAACGAAAAAGGGCGCAACGCTCGCCAGGTTTCCCGGATCCTTGACGGTTTCAGGGCCAAAAACAAGCTGATCGAGGGCGTCCCCTTGGAAAAGGGCGGTCTGCTTAAGGTACAACTCTATACCGAAGAAGCCATGAGGGGACTCCCCCCGGAACTTCAGGTTGATCGGGGCGACAACCGCATTCTTGCGGTGGCCGTCGAGCTGCAGAAACATAGCGTTTGTCCGGTCATCTTCGTCACCAAGGATACCAACCTGAGGATCAAGGCCGATGCCGTCGGCCTGGAGGCTTCGGATTACGAATCGGACAAGGTGTCCATCGACGAACTCTATTCCGGCGCCGTCGAGGTGCAAATGGATAAGGATGAGGTCGACCGTTTCTACGGGCAGGGCTATCTTCCCCTGCAGGGGGACTATTATCCGAACCAGTGCGTCACCCTGATCGAATCCGCCAATCCCTCTCATTCGGCGATTGGCCGCTACAACTATGCCATGCAGCGGGTGACCCCGCTGATCCGTTCTCCCAAGGAAGGGCTCTGGGGGATTCATCCACGGAACCGCGAACAGCAGTTTGCTCTCAATCTACTGCTTGACGACAATATCCAGCTGGTGACCCTGGTCGGCAAGGCCGGCACCGGCAAAACCCTGCTGGCCATCGCCGCCGGGCTGCATCTGGTGGCCGATCAGGGGAATTTCAGTCGACTCCTGGTCTCCCGGCCGGTTTTTCCGATGGGACGGGATCTCGGTTTTCTCCCCGGCGATATCGAAGAGAAACTAGCCCCCTGGATGCAGCCGATCTTCGACAACGTCGAATTGCTGCTGGGCGCGGTCGAGGAGCGGGGCGGCAAGCACAAGCGGGGCTACAAGGAACTGGTCGACATGGGAATCCTCGAAATCGAACCGCTCACCTATATTCGCGGCCGGTCGATTCCCAAGCAGTACATGATCGTCGACGAAGCCCAGAATCTGACCCCGCACGAGGTGAAGACGATTATCACCCGGGCCGGGGAGGGGACCAAGATCGTCCTGACCGGCGATCCCTACCAAATCGACAACCCCTACGTGGATGCCTCCAGCAACGGTCTGACCTACACCGTCGAGAAATTCAAGGGACAGGAAATCGCCGGACATGTCACACTGACCAAGGGCGAACGCTCCTCCCTGGCTGAACTGGCCGCAAACCTGCTGTAAAGGCAGTTATTAGCGATCAGTGGTTGGTGATTGGTTTTTCGGCGAGTCGTTTGCCGATGCCTTCCTGCCAATCACCAATTACCAATTACCAATCACTGGTTCTGAATGCTTTTACTTGCAATTGAATCTTCCTGCGATGAAACCGCCGCCGCCGTGGTTCGGGACGGCAGACATCCGCTTTCCAACGTCATCGCTTCCCAGGTTGACGTTCATGCACGCTTCGGCGGCGTTGTACCCGAACTGGCGTCACGCAAGCACCTTGAAGCGATTTCGGTGGTGGTCGACGAAGCGCTTGAAAATGCCGCTGTCGGGCTGGACGATATCGACGGCTTGGTGGTGACCCGCGGCCCCGGGCTGGTGGGGGCCTTGCTGGTCGGACTGTCGCTGGCCAAGGCGGTGGCCTTCGCCCGCGACCTGCCCCTGGTCGGTGTGCATCATATCGAAGGGCACATCCTGGCGCCGCTGCTCGAACACGAGGTGAGGTTTCCCTATCTCGCCCTCGCGGTTTCCGGTGGCCACACCCATCTGTACCGGGTTGATGGGATCGGTCGCTACCGGACCCTGGGGCGGACACTCGACGATGCCGCCGGCGAAGCTTTCGACAAGGTCGCCAAGTTGCTTGGCCTCGGCTATCCGGGCGGGGTTCAGATCGACCGCTTGGCTGCGGGCGGCAACCCGCGAGCCATCGATTTTCCCCGCCCCCTGCTGCACAAAAAAAACCTCGATTTCAGTTTCAGCGGCATCAAGACGGCGGTGCTCAATTACGTCAACCGCCAGGAAGGCCCGATCGAAGGCTCAGCCCTGCAGAATCTGGCCGCCAGCTTTCAGGCCGCCGTGGTCGAGGTGCTCTGTAAAAAAACCTTGCGGGCCGCCGAAGACGAAGGCTTGGCGCGGATCGTCGTGGCCGGGGGCGTGGCTTGCAACAGCGGTCTGCGTTCGGCGATGAGAGAACTTTGTCGGGTTCAGGACCGAGAGGTTTTTTTCCCGTCGTCCCTGCTCTGCGCGGACAATGCGGCCATGCTGGCGGTGGCCGGGGATTATTATCTTTCGGCGGGACTGTGCGACCCGCTCGACCTCAACGCGTTGGCAAGTTGGCCCCTTGACCGGGCCGGCCGGCTGGTATAACGGGCAGGGAGTATGTGGCGACGGTTCGGTCTGATTCGACAACTTAAGCTGAATCTGCTGAAATTCATCCGGCTGCGAGGGGCGCCCGATGAAATCGCCAAGGGCACGGCCCTGGGGATTTTCATTGGCATGACCCCGACGATGGGGTTCCAGATGCCCATCGCCATTTTTTTTGCCTTTCTGCTCAAGGAAAACAAACTGGCGGCGGCCCTGGGCGTCTGGATCACCAACCCGGTGACGGCGCCGGTCATCTACGGTCTTCAGTACGAAGCGGGAAGGCTGCTGCTAGGCTTGCCTCGGGTCGGACTGCCGGAACTTACCTTCGAGTCGTTGAAAGCGATGGGCGGAGAAGTTCTCCTCCCCCTGTGCCTGGGCAGTCTGATTTTCGGCGTGGTTTGCGGCGCTCTGGCCTATGCCCTGACCTTGCGGGCGGTTCCCCTGTTCAAGGTTTGGAACATACCCCGCTGGCCCCGCCCCAGAAACCGCGTGTAGTTCACGGCCTGGCCGCAAAGGATTGGCCATTTTTGTCATCGCAAGGATTCATGGACCATCGCCCTAAAAAACGTTTCGGCCAGAATTTTCTGCGCGATCGCACGGTGGTGGATCGCATCCTCGGCGCCGCCGACCTGCGGAAAACCGATCAGGTTCTGGAAATCGGCCCCGGCCTCGGAGCGTTGACCGATCGCATGCTGCCGCTGGTTGACCAGCTTCATGTGATGGAGGTGGACCGCGACCTGATCGACGGGCTCAATGCCCGCCAGGTCCCTAATCTTACCGTGCATGCCGGAGATGCCCTGCGCATGGACTGGGACGCGGTGCTCGGCGCCGGGCCGGTTAAGCTGGTGGCTAACCTCCCTTACAACATCTCCAGCCAGGTCCTGTTCAAAATCCTCGATCATCGTCAACTCTTCTCCCGTGCCGTCCTCATGTTCCAAAAAGAAGTCGGCGACCGCATCTGCGCTCCTCCCGATTGCCGGGATTACGGCATCCTTTCGGTTTTTTGCCAGCTCTGGTTCGATGTGCGCCGGGTTGTCATCGTGCCGCCCGGGGCCTTTTATCCGCCGCCCAAGGTGACTTCGGCGGTTCTCGCTTTCTTGCCCCTGGCGCAACCGCGGGTGCCTGTGTCCGATGAAGCCTTCTTCCGCCGGGTCGTCAAGGGTGCTTTCGCCCAGCGTCGCAAGACGTTGCGAAACACCCTCTTGTCGGCCGGGTTCGGTTTTGACGGGCTGGAACAGGTGATGGCCGATATCGGCATCGATTCGGGCCGGCGCGGCGAAACTCTCGATCTCGCCGAATTTGCCCGACTGGCCAATGCCCTGGGTAAGCATTTATAGCCTCGATCAAGGAGTTTTCCGTGTCTCAAAAAATATTCGCTACCGTCAATGGCAGTCCGATCAGCGAAGCCGATTTTAATAATGCGGTCCAGGGGTATGCCATGGAATTGCACCGAAAAACCATGGACCACCTTTCCGCCGATGAACTGGCGGCCATCCAGGATCTGGCCCTGGAAAAACTGCTGGGCCGCGAATTGATTTACCAGGAAGCTTTGAGTCGCGGGGTGCTGGCCGCGCCGGAAGCCGTGGCGGCCGAGATCGAGCGGCTCATGAAAAATTTTTCCAGCGCCGAGGAACTCTATTCGACCCTGGCGAAGGCTGGAATCGATCCTGCGGCCTACCAGCGCATGATCCGCCAGGATCTTACCGTCAACCTGCTCACCGAACAGGAAATGTCAGGTCTGCCCGAGCCTGACGAGGCTCAGGTCGAAACGGTTTATCGGGCCCATTCCGAGCAGATAAAAACGCCGACCCGGGTTCGGGCCAGCCACATTCTGCTGAAAGTTCGGGACGGAGAGCGGGATGCGACCCGCCAGCGGATGATCGAATTGCAGCAGCGCTGCCTGCGGGAAAACTTCGCCGAACTGGCGCGCGACTGTTCCGATTGCCCCAGCGGCGCCCGCGGCGGCGACCTCGGCTTTTTCAAGCCTGGAGATATGGTACAATCTTTTTCGGAGGCAGCGTTTTCGCAACCGGTTGGAGTCGTTGGCGAGATCGTCGAATCCCCCTTCGGTTTTCACCTGATCCAGGTTACCGGTCGGGAAGAGGGAAAGGCTCTGACCCTTGAAGAAGCGACGCCGAAAATCCGACATTTTCTCAAAGGGGAATCGGCCGCCAAACACCTTAAATCATGGGTGGACGAGCTGAAATCCCGCGCTGCCATCGAAATGTTATAGCGTAGCGGTTTCGTTTTGTCCGGTGTCCAAGACCGGCGTCGGCGCCGCATCTTCGTGAACGGCGGGAGCCCCCGCCCTCGATTTCACACAGGATACCATGACGATGCTCATTGAACCGCACGGTAGCAGTGTTTCCAAAAGTGAACTGGAAGCTAAATTCGAGGCGGCCCGGAAAATTCTCTCC
>Ga0209212_1006960_pt1 | contig 12718 bp, 8 predicted proteins | sample RifGroC2_FD_183996 | JGI IMG/M metagenome (GOLD analysis project Ga0209212, IMG submission 183996) | Groundwater microbial communities from Rifle, Colorado, USA - Groundwater C2 (SPAdes) (version 2) | ecosystem: Environmental > Aquatic > Deep subsurface > Groundwater | place: Rifle, Colorado...
CGCGTAATATTTATCACTGCGGATAGAAAATTCACCCTCCGGGTTAGGCCATAACCCTGCTTGTACGAGTTGAGCTTTCGCCAACTCGACGCTTACTTTTGCCAGCCGCAAGTCATAATTATTTCGGATCGCATCCTTTACAGCCTCCTCTTCGGTCAAGGCAGACTGTACTGAAACCATTTCTTCCGCCAACGCTGTTTGACTGAAGGGAAGAAAAATAATTAATCCAAATAATATCAAGGCAACTCGAAATCTTTTCATAAACAGATCTTACCTTCCTTAATAAGTTTCATTAATTGTGTTTTCATTTCTTTCTCCTCAAGGTTGTCCGATTAAACAACTAAATAGACAAAGCAGGGAAGCGGCCCCTAGAATCTTTCTTTGACCAAAAGCAAACACTTCTGGCCTTCAAGATCTAAGGTCAATTTTTTAGATTTAATTAAATGCGGAGATTGGAAATTTTCAAGTAGATGGGAACAGTAAGATCTAAACGATCTTTAAAAGGCGGGCCTTGCGAGTGGTTTGATAATGAAGAAAGCAAAACAACGTTTTCAAGCCGATGGTTAACCATAAAATTCTTGGCTAACATTTGGCTTACCGATGAATCAAAAACGATATCAACGGATTGCGCAGAGAGAAAACTTAAATGTTTGGGACAAACGCATTCATCATCTCCCCGGGAGTGATCCTGATGTTCGGAATGTTCAGATTTTTCTAATCGCTGATGATGCTCCTTGGAAAACCTAGAAACACTTTCATCGGCGGAAGCATCTGTTTCTAAACAACAACAGAAAGTGATTGCAAGCAGAAGGGGTATTGGCAAGAATGCGCTGACTATCCTTTTATGTATCCTTTTCATTGTTGATAGTTTTGCACTTAGAAACCTTTTAGTCAAGTGTAATATTTTCATCTACAGGGATTGGTGACAGATCGCCAATCCCGACGAAGAAAAATGCGCCCGGGTGGATTCCCCCGAAGGGGCCAACCACGCCGGCAATATTAAATGCGCCCGGTTGGATTCGAACCAACCACGCCGGCCTTAGGAGAGCCGCGCTCTATCCATACTGAGCTACGGGCGCATATCGACGATTAAATCACCCTTCGAATACTCTGTCAACAGCTAATCCCTCAATTCCCCGGGCCAGACTGGCGATACGGCGCCAAGGCATTCAGGTAGCCCTCGGGGGCGTCATACCCCAAAAGGACCGCTTCATCGCAGTATTTGACGGCACCCTTAAAATCCCCCCGCTGAAAAGACAAAATGGACAAATTGACCAAGGCATTCACGTGCCCGGGATCTTGCTCAACGGCTTTCAAATAGGATGAAATCGCCTCGTCATCCCTTTTGAGTTTGGCGTAAATATTGCCCAGATTATAATACCCTTCGGCATTGGCCGGATCAAACTCAACAGATTTTTGATATAAACTTAACGCGCCTTCCATATCCCCCGCCGCCTCTCCCAGGAACCCCAGATTAAAATACGCCCTGCCATTGCGCGGGTCGACCTCAACAGCTTTCTGATAATACGCCTTCTCCTGCCCGGTTTCTTTCTGCTTGCCATAAATTATACCCATGTTCAACCAGGCATCGCTTATCCGCGGATCAACAGAGATCGCCTTCTGATAAAAAACAAGGGCGTCTTTGAAGCGGCCCTGGTCTTTGTAAAGATTCCCCAGATTATAAAGTGTGACCGCGTGGCGCGGGTTGAGCTCCAGGGCCCTGCGGTACGCCAAAAGTGCCATGGCTCGATCTCCCGCCTCGGCATACAGATTCCCCAGATTAAAATAGGACGTGGCCTTCGGGCGGTCTTGATTGACCATCGCGGCATAACGTGCCAGGACATTATTTCTTGCTTCACGATACGCCGCAACGCCGGGATTTTTTCCAATGGCCTTCGTGTACGCCTTGACGACAATAACATGCAGGTCCTTATCTTCAGGATGAAATCGCAGTGCCTGCTCATAGGCGAAGACCGCCTGCCGCTCGTCCCCCACCTCGGCATAAACATCCCCGAGCCCGCAGTGCGCGTCCTTAAATTCGGGGTCGATCTCCAGGGCCTTTTTGTAAGCCTCGACGGCTTCGGGGAATCTTCCAACGCGGGCATACTGCTCTCCCAAATTATAATGGGCGTCCATGTAGCCGGGTTCGACCTCAACGGCCCGGCGATAAAGCCCGATCAAATGATCGGCTTTCCGGATCTTTGCCACGACCTCCGGCGCGAGGCCTTTCGAAACTCCCGCGAGGCCGGAGCGCATCACTTTCCTGTATTCCTTCTGGGCGTCCTCGAATTCCCTTGTTTTGCCCAGCGTGACGGCAAAATTGTTCAAGGCGAGCGGTTCGTCGGGATAAAATTTCAAATCATGCCGCCATAACGCCATACTGTCGCGCCAAACATAGCATTGCCGGAAAGTCTTAAAGGAAAACGCCGCGGCCAGCAAGACAAGGCCGGCGACGATCATCCCCCGCGCCAGATTCTTCCCGCGACATTTCATCCATAACCGCTCGATGCCAAGGCCCAGGAGCAGGCACAATCCCAAACTCGGCAAATACATGAAGCGGTCAGCGACAACGTTGACATCTTTTGTTTCATCGAAACGCAGTAAGAAAAATACCGACAGAAAATAAAAAAGGACGGCGAAGACGAACCATTTATGACGGCGTGGAGCCCCAGGGGCGGAATCCTGAACCGTCCCGACGTAAAGTCGGGACTGGTTCACGGACAAGCGCGCGGCGGCCAGGACGACAAGGACAAGGACAGCAAGCGATAAGAAATACTCCGGATTTGTCAAAGTGACCGGTTTCGCGAGACGATACAGCGGGACGGAAATATAGGGGAAAAAGAATTGCCGCAGATAAAACGTGAACGTCCACGGCCAGATAAGAGCGCTCTGCGCGACGCTTTCTCCGGGGACGCGGGCGTGGGCCGCGTAAGTGATCAAGGCGATACCGCCGATCATAACGCACAGAGGCAATTTTTCGATGAGCGCCTGCTTCTTGAACGGCCTCCCCTTGAACCAATCGAGCAGGAGCAGGATCAACGGCAGGCTCAAGGCCATGGGCTTGGCCAGCATGCTCAAAATTCCAAGCATCGTCGTCACCACAAGCCAGGAACCTCTCTTTTCTTCCAGGTAGCGCAGATAACTCAAAAGCGCGGCCATGTAAAACGCGGCGTATAAAACGTCTTTACGTTCCGTGATCCAGGCGACGGATTCGACGTGGATCGGGTGGACCCCGAAAATCAGCGCGCCCGCGCCCGCAGCGGCTTGCGGAAGCCCCAGCCTCTGTCCAAGAAAAAATACCATGACAACGACGAGAAGATGCAAAAGGACATTATCCAAGTGATAGACGAACGGGTTATAGCCAAAAAAATGATGCTCCAGGGCGAAAGAAAAACTGGTGAGCGGGATATAGATCTTGTTGACCGTGGCGGTGAACATCTCCAGGACATGTTCAAGGTCAAGGCCGCGGATAGTGATATTCTCCAGGACATGGACATCATCATCCCAGAGGAGGAACTCGCCTTTTAGAATGGGCAGATAAGAAAGGAATGTGAGAACAAGTATCGGGATGAGAAGAAAAGCAGTGGGGATTTTTGAAGCAACTTGCTTATGCATTGAAATCACAAGGTCACATTTAATGTCAAATTCAAAATGACAAATGTCAAATTAATGACAAATTCCCAATTTCTAACCCATTTGTCATTGTTCATTATCAATTGATTTGTCATTTGACATTGGTCATTGTGCCCTGTTATGTGACTTGGTGACTTTAGTATTTTATTACAGAGTACACCGGCAGGTCTTTTAATTTATCTATTCCCCGGAGGAACTTCAATTCGACCAGAAACGCGACACCGGCGATCGTCGCCTTCTGGCTCTTGACGAGGTCGGAAACCGCCCTGATGGTCCCGCCGGTCGCCAGAAGATCGTCGACGATCAAAACGCGCGTGTTGGGCCCAAGGGCGTCTTCATGGATCTCTAAAACATCGTTTCCGTATTCCAGCTCATAGGTGATGCTTTTGGTCTTGGCGGGAAGTTTTCCCTTTTTGCGCACGGGGACGAACCCGGCGCCCAGCTTATAGGCCAGGGCGCCGCCGAAGATAAATCCGCGCGCCTCCACTCCGACGACATAATCGATTCTTTCCTTCTTGAACTTACCGGCCAGGAGATTAACGGATTTCTTGAAGGCCTCCCCGTCTTTAAGGAGTGTCGTGATATCCTTGAAAATGATCCCTTCTTTGGGAAAATCCGGGATGTCCCTGATCCGGCCCTTAAGATCGCTTTTGCGCAGTGTCTTTGTCCGGGTCATTTTTTCCCTGCCACTTTCACCACGGAATCGCGCTTGATCAATTTTGTCGGCAGCACGATCTTCAGCGGCAGCCGCTCTTTTCCTTTGCTGATCTGACTCAAATGTTCCGCGCCCAGGCGCCCCATTTCCACCAGCGGCTGGGAAACGGTCGTCAAGGCCACGGGGCTGCTCGCGTTGAGCGGGTTATCATCGAACCCGACCACCGAAAGGTCTTCCGGCACGCGTAACTGCAGCGACCGGGCCACGTCCATCAATTCCAGCGCCATGACGTCCGAGGCGGCGAAAACGGCCGTGGGGCGGGTCTTCGCCTTCAGCAATTTTTGCGCGGCCGCGCGCGCGGGCGTGCGCAAGAAATCCCCGAAGGTGACGTAATGGCGCGGCGTCGCGATATTGTGTTTGATCAGCGCGTCGCGGTACCCTTCCAGGCGTTTGAGGCCGGCCTGGGTCGAGATGTCCCCGGCGATGGTGGCGATCTCCGTGTGTCCCTGGTCGAGAAGATAGTCGACGACTTCCATGGCGGCCTGTTTGTTGTCCATCGAAATATAATTGATCGGCTCATCCAGGATGTTGTTAAGGACGACGCACGGCATGCCCCAGCGGATCGCCTTCTTGACGACGTCCACGTCGTTGTCGATGTCGGCGAAGATGATCCCGTCGACATATTTGGTGTCCATCAAGCTGGAGTCGAGCCATCCTTTGTGGTTGCCGCGATCGGTGATGTGGACAAGAAAGTCGGCGTTCAAGCGGCTCGCGGAAAGGCTCACGCCGCGGATAATTTCCCCGGCATAATAGGAATGAAAAATGTCCTCAAATTGCGGGATGACCAGAACAAAGGTTGGTTTACGCTTTCGGGGGATCACTTCTTGACCTTGTCTTGTTTCAAGAGACGGCGGATTGTTTTGAGCGTGGCCACTTCAATTTGCCGCACGCGCTCGCGCGAAACACCCAGCTCATCGGCGATCTCGGCCAGGGTGCGGGCCTCGCCGTCGATCAAACCGTAACGCAGTTCGATGATTTTGCGTTCGCGTTCCTCAAGCATGTCGAGGAACCCGACGGTGCGCTCTTTATTAAAAAATTTCTCCAGCTCGGCGTCGGGGCTGGACACGTTCTCGTCTTCGATGATATCGATGATCTGTCCTTCCCCTTCCTCGCCGATGGGCGCGTCCAGGCTCGACATGCGGGCGATGGCGTTATCCAGCTCGCGGACGCGTTCGACCGTTAATTTCATGCGCCTGGCGATCTCCGCCATGCGGGGCCTGCGGTTCAAGTGGTGGGTCAACTTCTCGACGGCCTTTTTGTACTTGAGGATCTCCTCGTTCATGTACACCGGCACGCGGATCATCTTCCCCTGGTCGATGATCGCGCGTGAAACGCCCTGTTTGATCCACCAGGCCGCGTAGGTGGAAAAACGGTATCCTTTTTTAGGGTCGAATTTCTCCACGCCCTTCATCAACCCGATGTTCCCTTCCTCGATAAGGTCGCTTAAAGGGACGCCCAGGTTCACATACCGCTTGGCGATGCTGATGACCAGGCGCAGGTTGGCCCTGATCATCTTGTCCCGCGCTTCCTTGTCCCCTTTCTGCACCTTTTCCGACAACTCGATTTCTTCCGCGGCCGTCAGAAGGGCGATGGGACGAACGTCTTTAAGATATGCCTTGATGGGATCGGTCATAAAATGATAAGAATATCCGAGAATCCGGAAATCCGGTTATCCGGATCACATAGTCCCGGGTACCCGGATAGCCGGATACCCATTAAATTAATCATTTACCTCTTCTTGCTTCTCTTTTGTTCTTTTCTGACTTTCGTCTTACCGCCGTTCGCCGTTCTAAGCGCGGACTGGGCCGCGGCCAAACGGGCGATCGGGACGCGGTACGGCGAACAGCTCACGTAATCCATCCCAACGCGGCAACAAAAATCAACGGAAGCCGCGTCTCCGCCATGTTCCCCGCAGATACCGACCTTCAAATTCTTCTTTGTCGAACGGCCGCGCTCAATACCCATTTTGACGAGCATCCCGACGCCCTCCTGGTCCAGGCTTTGGAACGGGTCATCTTTGAAGATACCTTTGCCGCCGTCTTTCTCCGTCGCCACATAGACCGGAAGGAAACGCCCGGCGTCATCACGGGAAAGCCCCAGGGTCATCTGGGTCAGGTCATTGGTCCCGAAACTGAAAAATTCCCCCACTTCGGCTAACTGATCCGCCAGAAGAGCGGCGCGGGGGATCTCGATCATCGTGCCGACCAGATAAGGCAGCGTCACCCCGGCCTGCTTGATCAACCGGTCAGCGACGGCGCGGGTTTGTTGCTCAAGGATCCGGAATTCTTTCTTGTCGATAGTCAACGGGTGCATGATCTCCGGCAAGACCCTGATCCCTTCCCTCCGGCATTTGATCGCGGCCTGGATGATCGCGGTCACCTGCATATCGAGGATCTCCGGGTACGTGATGCACAACCGGCACCCGCGGTGGCCCAGCATGGGGTTGGCCTCATGCAATTGTTCGCAGCGGTGTTTGATCTTGTCCGGAGCGATGCCCGTGATCTTGCTCAACTTTTCAATACCGGCATTGTCTTTGGGCGTAAACTCGTGCAGCGGCGGGTCGATCAGCCGGATCGTGACCGGGAACCCGTTCATCGCTTTAAAGATGCCGTAAAAGTCATCCGTCTGGAACGGCAGCAGTTTCGAGAGGGCCGTGGTACGAGCATCCAGCGTTTCCGCGACAATCATTTCCTGGATCGCCAGACGGCGTTCCTCGGTATCGAAGAACATATGCTCCGTGCGGCACAGCCCGATGCCTTCGGCGCCCATCTTGATCGCGTTGACGGCGTCATAGGGGGTGTCCGCGTTGGTGCGGACGTTAATGGTACGAAATTCGTCCGCCCATTTGAGGATCGTATAATACGCGTCGGGAAGTTCGGGCTCCCGCAAAGGCATGTCCCCGACGTAGACTTCGCCGGCCGAGCCGTCCAGGGTAATGTAATCGCCCTGTTTGACGGTTTTACCGTTGACCGACATCTGTTTGGCTTCGTAATTGATATTCAAGACCTCGCACCCGACGATACAACATTTACCCCAGCCGCGGGCAACGACCGCCGCGTGGCTGGTCTTGCCGCCGGTCGCGGTCAAAATACCCTTGGCCGCGTGCATGCCACCGACGTCTTCGGGGCTGGTTTCCTTGCGGACAAGGATGACTTTCTCGCCCTTATGTCCCATTTTCTCCGCTTCCGCGGCCGTGAACACGACTTTACCGGCGGCCGAACCGGGGACGGCGTTGATCCCGCTGGCCAAACGCGCGGACTTTAACTGCGCAGGGGCCACTTTGTTGGTGTCGATGACGGGATAAAAAAGACGCTCGATATCGTCGGAAGAAACGCGCCTGACCGCCTGCTCTTTGGTAATGACCGGCTTGACGGCGAGCTCGGCATACTTTTGAGGAAGATAACCTTTTTTCACAAGGTCATTGGCCTGGGCCTTGCTCAACAACGGCCGGGTCGCGTGGTCGAGGGCGATGCGAAACGCCGCGGCCGGGGAACGCTTGCCCGTGCGGCATTGCAACATATAAAGCTTCTCATCCTCGATGGTGAATTCAAGGTCTTGCATTTCCCTATAATAGGATTCCAGGATCGCGCGCACGGCGCAGAGCTGATCGTAGGCCCTGGGCATCTGCTGCTGTAGTGTGGAAAGCTTCAGCGGCGTACGGATGCCGGCGACAACGTCCTCACCCTGGGCATTGATCAAGTAATCGCCGAAAAACGTATTCTCGCCGGTGTTCGGATCGCGGGTGAAACACACGCCCGTCCCGCTGTTGTTCCCCTTGTTGCCGAAGACCATCTGCACGACGTTGACCGCGGTCCCCTTGAGGTCCGTGATCTTCTCGACCCGGCGGTAAGTTTGGGCCTTTTCCGCCTCCCAGCTGTTAAAGACCGCCATAATGGCCCCCCACAGCTGCTTCCAGGGGTCCTGCGGGAAATCCTCGCTTTTATTCATCCGGTAGAACGCCTTGAACTGTCCGCACAATTCCTTGAGTTTTTCGGCGGGGATCTCGGGGTCGGTCTTGACGCCGAGCTCGTGCTTCATTTCATGGAGCAGGTCCTCCATCGGCTGCTTGGACAACCCCATCGCGGTCGAGGAATACATCTGGATAAAACGCCGGTAGGCGTCGTAGGCAAAACGCGGGTTGCCCGTTTTCCTGGCCAGGCCCTCGACGCTCTCGTCGTTAAGACCGAGGTTGAGGATCGTCTCCAGCATGCCCGGCATCGAACGCGCGGCACCGGAGCGCACGGAAACGAGCAAAGGGTCTTTTTTATCACCGAGTTTTTTCCCTGTCACTTGTTCAAGTTTCAAGACCGCGTCGCGCACTTCCTTTTCCAGCCCCTTGGGAAGTTTGCGGCCGAGCTTATAATATTCTTCACAGGTCTGCACCGTGACCGTGAACCCCGCCGGGACGGGGATGCCGATCGAGGTCATTTCCATCAGACCGATGCCCTTGCCTCCGAGCACATTTTTGCTTAATACTTCGCCTTTGGCTTCGGCACGGCCGGCCCCGTAAGAATACACATACTTTTTTGCCATCGTTGCTACTCTCCTGTCTCTAATTGTGGTGTTGATTAAAGCGCTAATTTTTCGCGCAAATATCCTTTTAACCGATCGACGGCAATGCGTTCCTGCGCCATGGTGTCGCGGTCACGCACCGTGACCTGGCCGTCTTCCAGCGACTGCACGTCCACGGTCACGCAATAAAATGTGCCCACTTCATCCTGCCGGCGGTAAAGTTTCCCGATCGCGGCGGTATCATCATAAACGCAAACAAACTCTTTTTGCAAGTCATTCTTGATCCGCTTGGCCAGAGTGACGATGCCGTCGTTCTTTTTCAAAAGCGGCAGGACGGCCACTTTGACCGGGGCCAGTTGCTTGCTGAATTTCAGGACCACCCGGGTCTGATCTTTGACGACCTCTTCGTGGTAGGCGTCCACCAGAAACGCCAGCGTCGCGCGGTCCACCCCGCCGGAAGGTTCGATAACGTACGGATAGAATTTCTCGCCGGTCGTCAGGTCCTGATACTGCAGGTCTTTGCCGGAGAACTGCGCGTGCTGCTTGAGATCGTAGTCGGTGCGGTTGGCGATCCCCTCCAGCTCCGACCAGCCGAAGGGAAAATTGTACTCGATGTCCGTGCACGCGGCCGCGTAATGGGCGAGCTCGTCATCAGCGTGTTTGCGCAATTGAAGGTTTTCTTTACGGACACCTAAATTCAAATACCACTGCAACCGCTCCTGGATCCATCGCTGATGACAATCCGCAGCCTGGTCTTTGGTGGTGAAGTACTCAACCTCCATCTGCTCGAATTCGCGCATGCGGAAGGTGAAATTGCCCGCAGTCACTTCATTGCGGAAGGCTTTACCGATCTGCGCGATGCCGAAGGGAAGTTTGCGGTGGGTGGTATCCAGCACATTTTTGAAATTAACGAAGATGCCCTGCGCGGTCTCGGGGCGAAGGTAGGTCACATTGCCATCTTCGACAGCCCCGTAATGAGTTTTAAACATCAAATTGAACGCCCGGCCATCAGTAAAATCCTTAACCCCACAGCTAGGACATTTACCATCTTTGAGATGGTCAATACGGAAACGGCTGTTGCAGCGGCGGCAATCGACCAAAACGTCGTTGAAATTATTCACGTGCCCGGAGGCTTCCCATGTCTTGGGGTGCATGAGGATGCTCGCATCGAGGCCCACCATGTCGTCGCGCTGGTGCACGACCGTGCTCCACCAGGCCGACTTGACGTTGCGCTTGAGTTCCGCCCCCAGCGGGCCGTAATCCCAGGCGCTGCCCAACCCGCCGTAGATCTCCGAAGAAGGGAATATGAACCCCCTGCGCTTGCACAGGGAAACGATCTTTTCCATTAAATCGCTCTTTTGGGGATCCGCGACTTTCGACATAGAGCAGGTATTTTAACCAAAAGCATTTCAAAATGCAAGGGTTTAGTACGAGTAATTTCCTGATATATTAATATTCCGCAGGTTTTATTGGCGATTGGAGTTTTTTGTGTATAATAACACTCATGCGTTATGATCCTTTCCAGGAAAAAGCGATTACAGCCGTCAACGAGGGCTCCTCGGTCATCGTCTGCGCCCCCACCGGCGCGGGCAAGACCGCGATCGCCGAGCACACCATCGAGCGCTGCCTCCAGCGCGGGGAAAAGGTCATTTACACCTCGCCGGTCAAGGCGCTCTCCAACCAGAAGTTCCGCGACTTCTCGAAGAACTATCCGGATAAAGTCGGCATCCTGACCGGGGACGTGAGCATCAACCCCGACGCGCCGGCCTTGATCATGACGACGGAGATCTTCCGCAACAAAATTATCGAAAAAGAATCGTCCTTGAAACATTACACCTGGATCATCTTCGATGAGATCCACTACCTGGACGACATCGAGCGCGGCAGTGTCTGGGAAGAGTCGCTCATCTTTTTGCCGGACCACATGCGTATTTTAGGGCTCTCGGCGACGATCCCCAACGTCCACGAACTCGTCGGCTGGCTCAAAAGCATCCACAAGCACGACATCCGCGTTATTGAAGAAACCAAACGCCCCGTGCCGTTGCATTTTTTCTACCAATGCCAGGGAAAAATTTACGACGACCTTAGGGAATTGAGCCGCCACGGTTATCAGTCCGGTCACAGACATCTGCCCTGGCATCAGCGATTACCGAAAACCGTCGTTGTAAAACCCAACCGCCCGGATTCGCTGATCCGGCATCTGCAGGAAAAGGATTTTCTCCCCTGCATCTATTTTACCTTCAGTCGCCGGCACACGGAATATCTCGCCGCGGAAATGCACGGCTTTGATTTTCTCTCCGCGCAGGAGAAAAAAGAGATCACCGGCCTCTTTGACCACCTCTGTCACCAGTTCGACATCACGACCGAACCGAGCACCTTTGACATCCGTCCTTTTATCGAACGCGGGATCGCCTACCACCACGCCGGGATGCTGCCCACCTTGAAAGAAGTGGTCGAACGGCTCTTTACCACGCGCCTGATCAAGGTCATTTTCACGACGGAAACCTTCGCGCTGGGGGTGAACATGCCCGCGCGCAGCGTCGTTTTCAACGAACTGCGCAAATTTTACGAGCACGCTTTTATGCCCCTGAAGACCCGTGATTTTTACCAGATGGCCGGGCGGGCCGGGCGACGCTCGATCGACACCGAAGGCCACGTCTTCTGCCGGGTCAACCCGCACGAGCTCTCGGTTGAAGACCTTAAAAGGATGATCTTCTCCGACCCTGAAAGGGTGAGTTCGCGCTTTAACGCCTCCTACGCGACGATCCTCAACCTTTACCAGAAATTCGGCGAAAAACTCTACGACGTGTATTCGCTCTCCTTCCATAATTTCCAGGAAAAAAGTTCCCTGCGCGAAAAGGCGCTGCGCCATTTACGGGCCAAGGTGAGTCTCCTCAAACAACTCGGCCACATCCGCAAGAACCAGGTCACCGAAAAAGGGATCTTCGCCGCGAAGGTCTACGGCTACGAGATGATCCTCTCGGAACTCTTCGCCCGCGGGATCCTGGAGCAGCTGACGGTGACGGAACTGGGGATTTTGGCCCTCGCCGTCGTGTACGAACCGCGGCCGCGGGTGGCCCGGCCCGCCCTCGACCGTCAATCCAAGCGGCTGCAAAATATCACCAACGACATCCTCTTCCCCATTTTAAAAATGGAGAAAAAATTCGGCATCCTCCCCTCCACCAAACTCTGCGCGTTTCACTTGAGCAAACTCCTGGAGGGCTGGATGAAAGGCGAGGATTTTAATCGTGTCCTGCAGTATAGTGAAGCCGACGAAGGCGAGGTCATCCGGTACCTGCGCATGACCATCCAGGTGATGCGGGAAGTCCTGGACGCCCCCGTGTCCGGTGTCCTCAAGGACAAGCTCCGCCAGACCATCCACAAGATCAACCGGGACGTCGTTGACGCGGAGAAGCAACTGCGGGCATGACTTCAGTCGTAAGTCGTAAACGATAAGTCGTAAGCAAAAGCTTTAATGTCTTTTACTTACGACTTATGACTTACCACTTACGACTTTTTTACTCCAAGCTTTCAGCTTCTGCTTCTGCCCTTCCCTGCGCTCTTTCATCATCCTCGCGATATCTTTCTGCCGTCGCGTTCCCTGCCCCTTTGCCATCATAACTCTCCGATTTATTTTCCCTAAAAATTTTACTGACAGGCGGAAGAAATAAATATAGACAAATAATTAACAAAATCCACACATCAATAAAATCCCAAAATATTCTTTGGGCACTTACTAATCAGAGCAGAAAATACTTGACATTATTATAATTGATGCTATATTGAGGGAGTGAGAAATAAAGACTTCCGTTCTCTCAACTCTCAATCTCAAGAAGAACTTAGAAAAAGGGTCGTTAA
>Ga0209212_1006962_pt1 | contig 12714 bp, 10 predicted proteins | sample RifGroC2_FD_183996 | JGI IMG/M metagenome (GOLD analysis project Ga0209212, IMG submission 183996) | Groundwater microbial communities from Rifle, Colorado, USA - Groundwater C2 (SPAdes) (version 2) | ecosystem: Environmental > Aquatic > Deep subsurface > Groundwater | place: Rifle, Colorado...
TATTTTGCTGATGGCCCAAATGCGGATGACTTTTCAGTTCCTCTAAAGGATGTAAAAAATCTGATTGTACCAACCATCAGTATATATGAAGTCTTTAAGGTTGTTCTGCGTGAGCGTGGAGAAGATGCGGCATTACAAACAGTGGCAGTTATGAAACAGGGGAAAGTGGTAGATCTTACTTTTGAAATTGCACTTCTGTCAGCAAAGACAAGTCTTGAATATAAGATGCCAATGGCAGATAGCATTATTCTAACCATTGCTCGACTCAATGAGGCAATTGTATGGACGCAAGATGAGGATTTTGAAGGAATGGAAGGAGTCGAGTATTTACCAAAAAAGAATGCATAAAAATTAATCCTTTTTATTCGTGTTTATTTGTGCTAATTCGTGGCTAAATACTTGTGGTTTTAGAGTATCTGATAATACAAATCCCGTTGTTTTGCCTCGTATCCAAGGTCATTGATAAGTAGTTCAATTTCCTCTTTGTCCATCTGGTAACTCACTCCCGCTGCCCTGACCACATTTTCCTCAATCATCGTGCTCCCCATATCGTTTGCTCCGAATTTCAAAGAGAGTTGAGCAATCTTCGCTCCTTGTGTGACCCATGATGCCTGGATATTTGCAATATTATCCAGATACAGCCGTGAAATGGCTATCGTTTTTAAATAATCAAAGCTCCCGATTAATGCAGTATCCAATCGGGTATTTTTCGGCTGAAATGTCCATGCGATGAAGGCGGTAAATCCGCCCGTTTCATCCTGGAGTTTGCGGATTTTTTCAAGATGTTCGATGCGCTCTTCCACGGTTTCAATATGGCCAAACATCATGGTAGCCGTAGTTCGCATGCCAAGCTTATGAGCTTCCCGCATTACGTCTAACCATTCCTGCGCCGTGCATTTATTTGGACTCAGGATATTACGGCATCGGTCCGAAAGAATTTCAGCGCCGCCGCCGGGAATCGAGTCAAGACCGGACTCCCTGAGCTTTTGTATAACGTCCCGCACCGGGATACCATTTAATCTTGAAAAATGTACAATTTCCGGGGGTGAAAAGGCGTGAATGTGAATATCATATTTCGTTTTGATAGACCTTAATAAATCTACATAAAAATCCAATTTTAATGACGGATGCAGACCTCCCTGCATGAGTATCTGCTTTCCACCCAAGTCAAGTGTTTCTTCAATTTTCCTGAACAAAGAATTTTTAGGAATGATATAACCATCGCTATGTTCAACTTCTCTGTAAAAGGCACAAAATTTACAACCCGATGTACAGATATTCGTATAATTAATATTTCTGTCGATGATGTACGTCCTGTAATCTTCCGGATGCTTTTGCCTGCATACTGCATCTGCCGCCATTCCCAGGCTGGTAAGTTCCTTTGTAGAGAACAGTTTTAAGCATTCCTTTGAAGACAATCTCTTATTGTTTAAGGATTTTTCGAGGACATCTTCAATCTCAGTGGATAGAATGGACATATCGGTCTTTTAACAAAAATATTTTTACATTTTCGGCAAAAACAATTTAACGCCGACCCTCGTGTAGCGCGAACTTCAGTTCGTAGGACAGCGACATAAATGTCGCGCTACCTGTTCTGTCTCGTACAGGTTAGGACTCATTGAAAACAACCTCCACACCCTTTGGGGCGAGTCCTAAAGATACTGCATGCTGATAAAATGCCAAAAATCCCTGTATCTCTTCCTTGCCTAAGCTATACCGAATCGAGTTTGTAAGGTAGTTTAAGCATCTCTCCTCAGATAATCGAAGGCGTTGCGATTCAGCAGTTGCTATTGTCTTGATTGATTTGATGCCTGCTTCTTTTGCGTTCTTTAATAAGTTGTTTATGCCAGATATACGACGACCCTTTTTAACTACCCAGACTGCATAAACAAAGGGAAGCCCAGTATAATCAAACCATGCCTGACCAAGATCTAAGGTGAAGTATCCATTATCAGCGACCTTAATGGCATTATCTCCGATTAGCAATATGGCGTCAGTATTAATATTGGAAATATCGTATTGTTTGTTCCATTGTGTGTATTGAGGTGAAAGATGATATCGTTCCTTAAGGATAATCTTTGTGAGTGTGCACGAAGTTAAGGAACTTTTGTCTAAAGCAGCAGTCCGAATGTCTTGCATCGGTACCTTTGAAAATATCTTAACGCTCTCAACGTCTCCAATTGATGAAATAGAAATGTCTGGAATGATAACGTAGTTTCCGTTTCTGAAATATTCAATGGAAGGAATAAGCGCCACATCAATCTGATCGTTGTTTAGCATATCAGGCAGGAGAGAAGGCACTGCAAATAACAATTCAATTTTATCTGTGAGTTTGTTTAATCCATAAATCAACGGCTTGGCATTCATGTAAGGAACAACGCCAAGCCTGAGTATTTTCGTCATAATATTCTTGCCTAAATAAGTTCGCCAGGATAAACTATCTTGGAGTTAAGGAAATTAATCAGATACATAGTTTCCCCTCTAGCAAGAGGGGACAAAGGGGTGTGTTAATGGCATGCTTACACACCCCCAAACCCCTCTTTTTAGAGGGGAGCTTTAAAAACTGCTGCAAACGGTAGCCTATTTATTATTTCATATTTTAAGTGAGTTTTATTGATTCTGCAATAAATAATTATTGGAATTATTTTAAATCAAAAGGAGCTAAAGGCATGAATAATGTATTTTACAAGAATATTTTTATAAAAGGGCTTTTTTCGTATACAGTAGCTCTGCTAATTATTTCTTGTATTACCATGCAGAGAAATAATTATGCGGATGAGCAAACAAAATCCAGTAAAGAAAAATTTAATAATGTAGAGTCTATAAAGATGAAAGATCCTTTAGCCGTGGTGTTAGGTGCTATGAATAAAGAGGATGTGTTTGTGTATACGTATGCTGATGCAGTAAAATCGGCTGGACATTCTTGTCCTGCAGTTGCTGGCGCTTACAAATCCACGCAAATGGCTTTAAAGGCGTTATATGGCGATGAAATACCAGTAAGGGGAAATGTAAAAGTTACGTTTAAAGGGGGCGTAGATTACAAGGTAAACGGTCCAATATCACAGGTTGTGACATTAATAACTGGTGCGTCGGCAGAAAACGGATTTAAGGGACTTGGGCCTGCTGGGAAATATGGGAGATATAATTTGATGACCTTTGATAAGGAACTCAAGCCCGATCCAAAGGCAATCTGTTCTATCGTGTTTCAAAGGGTTGATAACGGTAAGCAAACAGAGGTAACGTATTGTGTAGAACCAGTGCCAACAAGTGAACGCCTGGATAAGCTAATGCCTTTAGTAATTTCTGGTAAGGCATCTGAGGAAGAGTCGAAGGAATTTGGTAATCTATGGCAGGAACGCGTGAAGACTATTTTCTTCAGCCCACCTGAAGGTACATTTATCGTAAAAGAGTCGAAAGATTAATAGGAATTTCCATTTTATTTATGCGGTTTTCGTGTCCATAACCAATATGGTAAATAATCTATGGAAGACCTCCCCTTCATCCCCTCCTTGCGAAGGAGGGGAAAGAGGGGTGGTTATAAGTTCTTAAAAGGTATTTTCGTAAAAAATAAAGGCGTTCTTGCATTTTATCCACGCAAGAACGCCTTTTTAATTATAACGCTTTTATTGGTTATCGTAATACCATAACTTAGTGATGCTCTTTCTTTTTCTCACACTTTTCATCTTTGCAAAATTTACAAGGATCCTTTTTATATACGGCCTCGCAATCCTTGCAGCATACAGTAATTGTCTTCCCTTCGCACTCTACTTTTATGCCCTTGTCTTTCTCTAAAGCCTTACCGCAAACGATACATTTTGTATCAGATTGCTCAGCGGCATTTGCGTCTTTCGCGCCGCAACAACTTGATGCAAATGACGTCTTTACAGCATAAGAGGTCATTAACGCAAAAGTAATACCTACGACACCAATAAAATATCCAATACGCTTCACGCCCTATCTCCTTTCAAAAAATGTTAACGAGATACTATGCCAATAAATACGACTTATAAAACAAAAAATATATACACAAGGTTTCATAATTATTGTGAAAATGAATTACATTTGAAGTCATTACTCTATTTTGACCAAATATAAATCATTACAGATTTACCCTTGCTTGATTGACACACGATTCCGGCCATTTGCCTTACTGTAATACAAAAGTTTATCTGCCCTCTCCAGCAGTGTTTCTGCGGTGTCTTTCGGTTGAGCAAGCGTGGCTCCAATAGAGACGGTGACCTGAACTACGCCTGAATCTAAAGAAAAGCCAGATTGTTCTACAAGTACCCGAAGCTTATTTGCAGTGAAATATAACTGCTCTTCATTGATATTTGGAATAACTGCGATAAATTCTTCTCCGCCCCAGCGTCCTACGATGTCGGATGCCCTTACATTTTTTATGAGCGTGTTTGATACCATTATTAATACCTTGTCTCCGATCTCGTGCCCGTAGAAATCGTTTATGTTTTTGAAGCGATCTATATCCATGAAGAGAATCCCAAAAGGTCTGCCGTATCTACGCATTTCATCTAACTTGGTTTGTATATTTGACTCAATATATCGCCTGTTTGCCAATTCCGTGAGAGGATCGAGCAATGCCATTTTCTCAAGTTCTTTAATCCTCTGGGTGATTGCAAGCTTTGGAGAGTTGTCGCTGAATATTTCAACTGCTCCAACGGCCTGTCCGCTTATATCTCGAACTAACATTGTTCGCACTAAAACAGGTATTCGATGCCCATTTTTATGCCGAATATAAATGTTTGTTTCTTCAAGAGATGTCAAATCAGATAATGTTTTGGACAGAGGACATTCTGTCATACATAGTTGAAAGCCTGAATTGTCCACATGGTTAATATTATCAGAACATCGTTTCCCAAGCACTTCTGATTGACTATATCCTGTAATTTCCTCCGCCGCTTTGTTCCAGTATAGAATCTTTCTGTCAAGATTAACAAAGTATACTCCTTCATGGAGGTGTTCAAGGACATTTTTATAGAAGTCTATATCTAATATCATAAAATACCAATTATGTAAGATTATAGGATTTATTTACTTTTGCTTTGCATCCTTTGCACAGCGGAAACCTAGAGCTACGTTAAACAGGTTGGGTTGTTCAGATTTTCTTGTGAACGTTCGTATTTGAAATGGTTTAGAAAAACGTGAACCTCCGCGAATAACGCGTCTTATGCCGCTATCAGGGCCTTTTGGATTTTTTAAGGGAGTTTCTGCATAATATGTTTCCAGATACCAATCGGCGCACCACTCATGAACACTGCCTGACATGTCATAACAGCCATAAATACTCTTTCCAGCCTCTACACTGCCCACAGGTTTTGGTTCGCCGCTGAGATTGCATCGCATGGCGTCCCATTCATTTCCCCATGGAAACTTTCTTCCGTCCATACCCCTTACAGCCTTTTCCCATTCTGCCTCAGTAGGAAGCCGTTTTCCTGCCCATGCGGCATAGGCATAGGCATCATACCAATCAATACGAACTACAGGATAATCTGGAACATTATAATACTCATTATCCCAGAATCTTGGGGTGTGGTCTTTTCCACTTGGTTCTTCTTTAAGGCATTTACTATGGTCATTTGTCTTTTTTATATATTCTAAAAACTCCCAGTATTGTGCGTTGGTCACTTCATAGCAATCAATTTCAAATGCGTCTAAATAGACCTTATGTTCAGGATATGTATCTTCTCTCGCTTCATCCGTCCCCATTATAAATTCACCTGCTGGTATAATTACACTGCCGTATTTCTTTTTCTGCTCGGCTGAGGCCTTTTTCATGACCTCATCCCTGCTCTTGAAAGTGTCAACAACGCTCTTTCGTTTTTCCATTGCCTGTGTTATAACAACAATGTAACTCTGTACCTCTGTAATATCGTTGGCATTTGGAGCAAGCACAATATATTTTTGTAAGTGCCGGATGGCTTTTTCAGCATCCCCAAGTTTGCTGTAAAGCCAGCCCATGTTGTGATGAAGTTCGGGGAAATCCGGGAATGCCTCTTCTGCCTTTTTATAGGATTCTATTGCTAAATCGTATGACTCTGCATCACAATAATTACAACCTTCTTTGTAATATTTCCTGGCAAGTTCTATCTTCTGTTTTATAGCATCGGTTTCCTGGGAAGGGGCTGTTTCTGTAAGGGGAACAAGCTTCTTTCCGTGTTCTTTGCAAAATTTTTCTCCAGCAGCACCTTCTTTTTTACAATCAGGACATACCAACTTTGCAGTAATATCCACTAATTTAGCCCCATCCTCACCGCAGAATTTCGTTTCAGCTGAATATAGTTTGCTGCACGCTGGGCACTTTTTAGTCATTGCCTTTGACTTGGGTGTCTCGGCATATAAGTCTGAAATCAAAATAAAACTAAATACTATTATGCTAAATAAAGTAATTAAATTCGTTTTTTTCATAGTTCTTTATCCGAGGTCTTTCAAAATAAGTTTTATTTTTTGTAACTGTTCTAACAATTCTTTTTCACGGTTTTGTTCCATTGCTACTACATGGGCAGGCGCCCGTGCAGCAAAATCTTTGTTTTCCAGCTTCCGTTTAACCACCATTAAATGATTTTCAAGCTCTTTAAGTCTTTTCAAGTGCCGTTCTTTTTCTGCAGCAGGGTCAATGATTCCCTCAAGAGGCACAAATGCCTGTATCTGTCCGATAACCTCAGAGGCGGCATTATTGGGCTTTACAAGATTTTTGCCGATTTCTAAACGTTCGAGGTTGGCCATACGTTTGAGCATACCCGAATGTTCCTGTAAATTATATTCACCGTCTGTTGAAATGGAGATGAGTGCGTCTAGTTTTTGTTTTTCCTTTATATTCATTTTACTACGAATATTCCGAATGGCACGAATAACATTTTGCAGGATTGTCATCGTCTCTTCTGCGACTCGGTCTTCATATCGTTTATCTATCGTTGGCCAGGCACTTTTGGCAAGACTCTCGCAGCTCATGACCTTCTGGATGTCGATTTTGTTTTCAAGAACAATCCTTCTTAGCGTATGCCACAATTCCTCCGTAATAAAAGGCACAAAAGGATGCAAGAGGTGTAATATTTGGTCAAAAACCTGTGCAAGGACTGTTTGTGCCACTTTTTTATCCCGAAGATTCACAGGCTCATATAAACGCGCCTTCACGATTTCCAGGTACCAATCGCAGAATGAGTGCCATGTAAAATCGTAAATTTTCATGGCGGCATCATTAAACTTAAATTGTTCCATGGATGCGGTGCAGGACTCGATTGTTGAATTTAATCGGCTAAGAATCCATCTGTCTTCAAATTGGTAGTCCGCTGGTTCGAGATTAATCTCTTTCGGTTGTTCTTCTTTTAAATTCATCAGTATAAAACGTACCGCATTCCATAATTTATTCGTAAAATTATGGCCCATTTCAAACTTGCTTTCCGAAAGTTTTATATCCTGACCTTCTGTGGTCAGCACAATGATAGAAAATCTCACGGCATCCGCACCGTATTGGTCAATCATGAGTAGCGGGTCAATGCCGTTGCCCAGCGACTTGCTCATTTTTCTGCCCTGTTCATCGAGAATTGTACCGTGGATATACACGTTTGAGAAAGGAACGCACTGCATCATTTCAAGTCCCATCATGACCATACGTGCTACCCAGAAATAGATAATTCCACGATCTGTAACAAGGGTGGATGTTGGATAATAATATTTTAACTCTGGCGTATCCTTTGGCCATCCCATTGTGGAAAATGGCCATAGAGCGGAGCTGAACCATGTGTCCAGCACATCCTCGTCTTGTTTCAAAGTTGTACTTCCGCATTTTGAACACTTATTTGGTATCCCGCTCGATACTGTAACTGCGTTACAATCTTTGCAATACCACGCCGGGATACGGTGTCCCCACCAAATTTGCCTTGAAATGCACCAATCACGCACATTTTCAAGCCAGCTTAAATATATCTTTTCCCAGCGCTCAGGGAAAAAAGTCACAGATTTTCTATTTGACGCCTGAATGGCGGCATCTGCAAGGGGGCGCATCTTAACAAACCACTGGTCGGAAATGTATGGTTCAATAACAGTGTGGCAACGGTAACAATGCCCAACCGAATGCTTGTGAGGGGTAACCATTTCAATATATTTCTTTAATTTTAAATCTTCAACCAAAGTTTCCCTGCATTCGAATCTATCCATCCCTTCATAATCCCCGGTATGTTCATTCATAATTCCATTTTCCTGCATAATGACAATCGGGGCTAAATTGTGTCGCTTGCCTATTTCAAAATCGTTGGGATCGTGAGCGGGCGTGACCTTTACTGCGCCTGTTCCAAAGGACGGATCAACAAAATCATCTGCAATTACAGGAATTTCACGTTCAACAACTGGCAGGACAAGAATTTCTCCGATCATTTCTTTATAACGGTCATCCTTTGGATTGACGGCTACTGCAACGTCACCAAGCATAGTTTCAGGGCGTGTAGTAGCTACTATAAGAAAGAGATGCGGTGCGTCTCTGAATGGATATTTTATGTGCCAGAGGTGTCCTTCATGTTCTTCATGTTCAACTTCGTCATCGGCAAGGGCAGTACAGCAACGTGGACACCAGTTAATCATGTATTTGCCCTTGTAGATTAACCCTTTCTCGAAGAGCCGCACAAAAGTTTCTTTTACTGCCGCCGAGAGTCCCTCATCCATTGTGAAACGTTCCCGTTCCCAATCGCAAGAACTTCCCAGCTTTTTCAACTGTTTAATGATGGTTGAACCATATTGATTCTTCCATTTCCAGACCTCTTCTATAAAGTGTTCGCGACCCAACTGTTCACGCTTTATGTGTTTGGTTGCCAGCTCTCGTTCAACCACATTCTGCGTGGCTATGCCAGCATGATCCGTACCAGGCATCCAGAGGGTGTTGTATCCCTGCATACGCCTCCAGCGAATCAAGATGTCCTGAATAATGTTGTTCAAGGCGTGTCCCATGTGAAGTACGCCCGTAACATTCGGAGGTGGAATAACAATGGTATAAGGTTTTTTAGAAGGGTCAGGTATACTGTGAAATACACCATTTTCCTCCCAGAAACGGTACCATTTGTCTTCTATTTCTTTAGGATTGTATTGAGTCGATAGTATTGTCTGCATAGTTTATATTTGTAATAATTTAGCCACGAATAAACACAAATCTGCACGAATAATAAAAATCATTTTTTGCTGGTTCAATGGTCCTCGATTGAACCGAAATATTTCGGTTCAGGTTACAAGTGTGAAATATTATAAATTCTTAAGTCCTTGAGATTGGGCTGGTTTCCTGTTTTACCTTAAAAATTAAGGGATTGTTGGTATTATATTAATTCTATTCATTTCAATTAATTCTATCCTTTTAGATTGATTTTAGCACAAAATTAGCACAAATACCGTACAACATTATGCAAGAACAATGAAAGAAAAAGTCAAAGAAGGAAAATAAAAACAAATATTTAGATGCGTCTGAATTTTGCATTCTCGGACAGCCTGTCCAGATGTTATCCCATTGCCCCTTCTTTGTCGTGTTTAGTTATCATATTTTAAGATGTTGTCTGTTTGTAGTTTCGTTAGCCTTGCTGCCAACGGTTCGGGGCTTGGCGAAGGCGGGGAATTAAAAGCACTTCACTGTCTGTTCGCAATAAAGTTTGTTAGAATTACTTCCGTTTCTTTACCGCAGTCACCCCCGCTTTTGCCAAGCCCTTGTTATGTGCCGCCTTTCTTTTATGTCCGTTTAGTCCGTAGTGAACTTTCGGCTCAAATAAAGTTGTTTGGTTGTAGCGGTGTCCGTTCCCGTTTCCATTTAGTGTAACCAAACTTTTTAATGGAGTTTGAATTCTCACTTTTGTTTTGAGAATAATTGGTGTCGTGTCAATTTCTGCTGGGTTGATGGGAATGTAGTAGAAGTCCTTTAGGTAGTTCCAGTCATCATTTCGCAAGGTTACTATCTCGTCAAGATAAAAACTTACCCAGCGGTCACCAATTTTTGAAATGGGTTCTTCTTGCTCTAATTTTTGTTGAGTGATTTCTACATATTGTTCGTCAAGGTCAAAGCCGATGTATTGTCTGCCAAGTCGTTTTGCAGCTAATGCTGTCGTTCCGGTTCCGTTAAAAGGGTCAAGCACAATGTCGCCTTCGTCTGTGCTCATCAAAATTATTCTTTCAAGCAAGTGAATTGGAAGTTGGCAAGGATGCTCGTCTCGGAATTTGTTATGCTTAATTCTATGTATGTCCGTCCAAACATCCGAAATAAGAGGTCCAAAAGGATGCAACATAAATTTTTTACCACCATAATCTTTTGCGAGTATTCTTTCTTTTCGTGTTCGTTTGTGAGGATGACGGATTTCGTAATACTTCAATTGCTTTGCGTCTTTTGCGTAAAATAAAATTCCATAGTGTCCTGGTTGCAATGATTTTCCCATCGGAGCAGTAGGAGCGTCCCAACTTATCCAATGTTTGAAGTCGGCTTGCTTGTTGAGAAATGAAGCGTAGTATGTCAGCCACTTCGGAATATTGTGAAGAAAGATTGAGCCAGTTGGTTTTGTAATGCGAACCATTTCAGTAATCCATTCTTCGCACCAATTCAAATATTCCTGCAACTTCAAACTGTCTTTATAACTATTGTAACCTTTTTTCAGATTGAAAGGCGGGTCGGCAAAAGTTATATCTACGGAATTGTCTGGAATTGTTTTTAGCAACTTCAAACAATCACCTTGCACAATTTTATTTAGATATTTTTTAATCATTTTAAGAAATATTTAACTATTATTTTTCAATCTTCGATAAATTTCAAGAGCGTCAGATATGTGAGTTCCTACATCTGCTAAAATTGTTTTATCACCTCTAAGTATTGCTTCTGCCACTCTATGAAAACCATCACCAATTGTATATGTACCGTCTGTATTTTCTTCAACAAGTATTTTACCTTTCGTCAATGGTACAACGCCTCTTTTTATATTTTTAATAGCATTGGAAAGAGTTTGCTCTCCGTTGGTTTCCCTTACCTTATCAATAGGAATTCTTTTTTCGTAGTTATTTCTTTTAGAAAGATTTTTCATAACGAATTACTATTAAAATTCCTTTTTCAAAAATCCTTTGAAGCGTTCAACTTCGTCTTTGTGAAAAGTGAAAACATCGTCATATGCTGTTACCATTCTCATTAAATCACCTTTACGAACATACCAACCAATGCCGTCAACAAAGCCAATGAACTTTGCTTTGGGATAATACTTGCCAATAAGTTTTTTGATTGTGCCTTCGGTTTTTGACTTGTCTCCTTGACCCGAAGATGTTGTTACAAGGAATGAACTTTCAATTATGATTTTCGGATTTTTCTTGTCGGGAATAATGAAATCCATTGTCCGCTTGGCAACTCGTTCCCGTTTGAAAAGTTCTGTGAGGTCGCCTTTTTCGTAAGTGAGTTCACATTCGTCAATTAACATTGCCAAAAGTCCCTCTGGATTATTCTCCGCTTTTCCTGAATACGAACCTTTCTCTTTGTAGCGGACAAGTGTGTCAATCATTGCAGGTATTTCAAATTTCAGTTTTGAAATGCTTAACTTTTTTAATTCAAAAAGCGGAAGTGTCTGTGCTAAAAACGGGATTGTTGAACCTTCAAAAAAAAGATTTACAATTCCTTTTCTGAAATCGGAATTGTCTTTGAGTAGTTTGATAATTTTTGTGTCGCCCCATTCTGAAAGTTCTATTCCATTTTCTTTTTTTGCCCATTTATCTTTGTAAAGGAGTTTTGAAAGTTCTTTGTTGTCGGCAACACGCACAACGGTTAGTAACCGTTTCAGACTTTCATTTGCAAAACCTGTCAACGCAAGCAAGGCACGAAGTCCATTTTCTTTGTCTAAGAGGAGGGCTTCAAAAAATTCTTTTTTCAGTCCGTCTGTTTCAATCTTATTTTTGAGAACGAGAAGTGTTTCTTTGAGAGAGTTGATGTAACTTTCATACTTCTCCTGAAAAACAGGGTTGTAGAAGTAGAAAGTATTTTTGTCTATGACGGTTTTAAACTTTTTGTCGTTGTCTTGCATTTGTCAAAAGTAGAAATATTGTCTGTCATTACGAAAGTTTGTTTTGAGCACTGTCGTTTTTTAAGGTGGCACATAACTAGTTTATTGCTGCACCTTTTCTTCCCATAATATACCAATACGGCGGGCTTTGCGCAACTTTTATTCCTTTTACCATATATTCAAACTTTCAGCAGGCGAAACAATTTTTCCCAACGCTTTTGTACTTACATGTGTATAAATTTGAGTCGTTTTTACACTTCACAGTTAACAGGGTCACCCCATTATTCAATTATAAAAATATATGTTAAAATGCTTTTTAGATATGTAGGTTAGGTTAAGCGAACCCAACGAATAATAAATATTTCTTTAAAAAGAATTGGTATGGAGTGATTAATTTTATTCATTGAATCAAAGTTTTTTTAGTTCAAGCTACAAGCCTGAACCAGCATAGAGTTGATAGTTAAAAGTTCAACTTAAATCTTACAACTCACAACTCACTTTGGGATTGACAATAAATAACACGAACAACTTCATGTTGCTGTGCCATCAGGGCTAAAGCCCAGATAGGACGTGTACCCACTAACCCCAGCCTTAAGGCTGGGGTTAGTGACGGTCTTATCTGAATTGGGCTTTAGCCCTGACAGTGCCTGATCTTCAAAGTGTCGGACAACAAACTTGTTCAGATTATTTATTGTCAATCCCT
>Ga0209212_1006963_pt1 | contig 12713 bp, 13 predicted proteins | sample RifGroC2_FD_183996 | JGI IMG/M metagenome (GOLD analysis project Ga0209212, IMG submission 183996) | Groundwater microbial communities from Rifle, Colorado, USA - Groundwater C2 (SPAdes) (version 2) | ecosystem: Environmental > Aquatic > Deep subsurface > Groundwater | place: Rifle, Colorado...
CGATGATATGGACCTTGGCGCAGCCCGCGTCGAGTGTCTGGAAGCAGGATTTCGTCTTGGGGATCATGCCGCCGGCAATGACGCCTTTATTGATCATCTCCTCGACCTTCTTTTTGTTCAGTGTCGGGATGAGGCTCTTGTCCTTGTCCAGGATGCCTGCCTGGTCCGTGAGCAGGATCAGCTTCTCCGCCTTGAGCGCGCCGGCCACGGCGCCTGTATTTGACCGAGAAGCTGCGGAGCCCGTCGGTCTCGCTTGGCTTCAACGCAAGGCACTTTGTGAAACGCATGATTCGAAAGGGGGGTACAATTTGCACCTGCCCCTGGATAGCCAGTTGGCGGCACATCTTTACTACCGTAGGTCTGGGTAGTGAGAGGCTGATGGCTACGAGTGTTTATGGAGTTTCACCCCTGGTATCTGCTCGAAGTGCCCGTCGAGGGTGAATAGGGAAAGGTTATGGTCGATCGCGATGACAGCGATAAAAATATCAGATAACGGAATAGTCAGCCCCTTTTTTCTGAGCGCCGAGGACAGGTCTCCTGCTTTTTGCCAGAGGGGTTTGGACATCTCCACGTAGTTCAGATGAGAGACGGTCGTCAGGACCTGCTCTTTCTCCCCGTCCGATCTTACGCCCTGCACCAGCTCAAACAGGATGACGCCGCAGGTCCATACAGCATTTTCGCGGATCAGGGCTTCGAGCGCGTCGCCGGTCCCGGAGCGCTCCTTGAAGAATTCTATCCAGACGCTTGTGTCCGCCAGTATGCCGCTACTTTTTCCGCTCAAGGAGCTTCTCCCGTACGCGCTGCGCTTTGAGCTCGCGTTCTTCCTCTTTTTTCCAGTCGTAATCGATCCTGATCTTGCCCCGGAGCGCAAGCAGGTCCATCATCTTCTTTTGCCGGATGAATTCTTGAACGGCGGTGGTTATCGCCTTGGTCTTGGATTTTTCACCGGTGGCCTTCTGGGCCTCTGTGATAAGCTCATCGGGTATGTTCAATGTCGCACGCATATCATGCACCTCCAGAATATGCGTTTATTATATGCGTGAATAACGTGAAAGTCAAGGGACGGGACCGTGTCTCGGACCTGTTCATGGAGAAGGGGGACGTGATCTCCGTCCCCACGCTTTCCTTTGTGACTATCTCGAGCAGGAGCGCATGAGGGATGGCGTGGTCGATGATATGGACCTTGGCGCAGCCCGAGGAACATACTACGTGGATGGAGGAGACGACTGGCGGTAGCGTTCAACGAACACTGTTATCTCACGGATGAACTGTTCTATGTCGGAGAGATTGTTTCGCAGTATTTGGAAAAGTTCCTTTTCGGACACTTCGTTGTAAAAATGCACCAGACGATTCCGATAGCCCGCCATTAACCTGAGTCGTTCGGAGAATTCCCCAGTGATTATGCCGTTTTCTGCGAGGCGGAGGGCAACGTCCTTGTATTCCACGGATGCTTTGCCGGCGCTCTTGGCGATGATGTGCCTGCCTATATCGAACATCGCTTCCAGGCAGCGGCGAAGGTAGCTTTCAGCGGCTGCCGGCGTATCTCCGGTCAGGAACCGCTCCTCCGGGAGCGAGGCCATCGTTTTGAGCTTGCCGACTGACTTTGCAATGAATCCCAGCCGGTCTTCAAGCAGCTTTATATTCAAATTCGAAATAACCATCTTTAACGGCCCCGAAGAAATCGTTCTCATTCCGCTTGAAGATCTGGAGTTCATCAGCGGCGAACTTCATGACGCGCTCTTCATATTCTTCCCGGAGCTGCGCGTCATACGAATAAACAGTGAGCCCCCAGATCGCTTCAAGCTGGACCAGATGGTCCACCTCATGGAGAAAGAGCAGGTCGGCCCGGTGGGGTGCAACGAGGTCTTGCAGGTCGATACAGCTCCAGCGGCGCAGAAGGCGGTGTTCGGAAAAGAACGGCGAAATCAATGTCCGAGTGCTCATCGACAACGGCTATTTTTTCTCCCGCGAGAATCGCTTTGCCGCGCTCCTGCTGAGAGCCGAAAAGGTAGCACAGGGCTATGCCGTAGTGCTCGCAGATATCGATAAGTCGTTTCATGGTTTTACTATAGACGAAACGGTTTTTTCTGTCAATATGCCGCTGGTTTAATATGTACCGGCGATACGCTTACAGCGTTATCTCCGTCCCCACGCCTTCCTTCGTGAATATCTCCAACAGCAGCGCGTGGGGGATGCGACCGTCGATGATATGGACCTTGGCGCAGCCCGCGTCGAGTGCCTGGAAGCAGGATTTCGTCTTGGGGATCATGCCGCCGGCAATGACGCCTTTATTGATCATCTCCTCGACCTTCTTTTTGTTCAGTGTCGGGATGAGGCTCTTGTCCTTGTCCAGGATGCCTGCCTGGTCCGTGAGCAGGATCAGCTTCTCCGCCTTGAGCGCTCCGGCTACGGCGCCGGCCACGAGGTCTGCGTTGATGTTGTAGGTCTCGCCGTCAGGGCCTGCGCCCACGGGCGCAATCACCGGGATGAAGCCGCTCTGCTCCAGGGCCACGAGCGCCTCAGGCCGCACTTCGGTCACTTCTCCCACCAGGCCGATATCGATGATCTCCGTGGTGCCGGTCTCGTCCGACTGCTTCGTCATTTTCAGCTTCCGTGCCTGGATGAGTCCGCCGTCCTTGCCTGTCAGCCCCACGGCCCTGCCGCCGGCCCGGTTGATGAGGTGTACGATCTCCTTGTTCACCTTGCCGCCCAGGACCATCTCCACGATGTCCATGGTCTCTTCATCGGTCACGCGCTGGCCCGAGACAAAGGCGGGCTTCTTGCCCATCCGTTCCATGATCTTGCCGATCTGCGGACCGCCGCCATGGACGATCACGGGGTTGATGCCGATATACCGCATCAGCACCACGTCCTGGGCAAAGCCCTGCTTCAGGGCCTCATCGATCATGGCATTGCCGCCGTACTTGATCACGAAGGTCTTTCCCCGGAAGGTTTGGATGTAGGGGAGGGCCTCGATCAGGATCCTTGCTTTTTCGATCAGCTTTTCCATGAAAACCTCAAATACGTTTACCACAAAGACACAAAGGCAGGAAGTGGTTCTTGGTGTCTTGGTGTCTTGGTGACTTCGTGACTTCGTGGTTAATGATGTTACAATATATACCGACTCAGGTCCTCGCTCTTGGCAATGTCCGCCAGCCGCTCTCGCACGTAGGCCGCGTCCACCACGACCTTGGCGCCTCTCTTATCGGGGGCATCAAAGGATATCTCGTCCAGCAGCCGCTCCAGGATGGTGTGCAGTCTGCGGGCTCCGATGTTCTCGGTCCGTTCGTTTACCAGCACGGCCATGTTCGCGATCTCATCGATGCCGTCCTGGGTGAAGTTGAGGTCCACGCCTTCCGTCTCAAGCAGGGCCCGGTGCTGCTTGATCAGGGCGTTCTGTGGCTCTGTCAGGATGCGCAGGAACTCGTCCTTGCCCAGGGCATCCAGTTCCACACGGATCGGGAACCGGCCCTGCAGCTCCGGGATCAGGTCCGAGGGCTTGGCCACATGGAACGCTCCGGCCGCGATGAACAACACGTGGTCGGTCTTGACGGGCCCGTACTTGGTCGTTACCGTGGAGCCTTCGACGATGGGCAGCAGGTCGCGCTGCACGCCCTGGCGGGAAACTTCCGGTCCGTGCGACTCCTTGCCCGCGATCTTGTCTATCTCGTCAAGGAACACGAAGCCCGACTGCTCCACGCGCTGCAGCGCCTCGCGGACCACCTTGTCCATGTCGATGAGGCGCGCGGCCTCTTCCTGGATCAGAAAGCGGAGCGCCTCAGGCACCTTGAGCTTCCGTTTTTTCGTCTTCTCGGGCAGCAGGCCGCCGAGCATCTCTTTCAGGTTCATCTCGATCTCTTCCAGGCCCACGTTCGAGACGATGCCGAAGGGCATGACCTTTTCCTTCGCATCGACCTCCACGGTCCGGTCGTCGAGCTTGCCCTGCCGGAGCTGCTGGCGCAGTTTCTCCCGCGTATTCTTATGCTGCTCCTGCTGTTCAGCCGTGGAAACGCCCGTGTCGGCGGCCACGCGGACGGGCGGCAGCAAAGCGTCGAGCAGCCGCTCCTCGGCCAGGGCAGCGGCCTTTTCCTGTACCTTCTCGGACATTTCGGTCTTGACCATGTTCACGCCGATCTCGGTCAGGTCGCGGATAATGGATTCCACGTCGCGGCCAACGTAGCCCACCTCGGTGAACTTGGAGGCCTCGATCTTGAGGAACGGGGCCTGGACCAGCTTTGCCAGCCTCCGGGCGATTTCCGTCTTGCCCACGCCTGTGGGGCCGATCATGATGATGTTCTTCGGCAGCACCTCGTCGCGCAGATCATCGGGCAGACGCTGCCTGCGCCAGCGGTTCCGGAGCGCGATGGCAACGGAACGCTTTGCCTTGTGCTGCCCGATCACGTATTTGTCGAGCTCCTCGACGACCTGCCGGGGAGTGAGTGAGTCTGTTTCTTTCACGAGAACCTCCAGGAAGAGCAGTAGTCAGCAGTCAGGAGACAGTAGTCAGTAAACAGTAAACAGAAGACAGAAGACAGCAGGCAGGGAATGCGCTTAATGTGCGTGCCGCCTATGCATGCTACTTGCTGCTTTCGATATGCTTGTTCCCGTATGCCGCCTACTGTATGCTGTCTACTTTATTACAGTTCTTCGATCGATATTTCCCTGTTCGTATAAATGCAGATGTCCGCCGCGATCTTCATGGCCTCCTCGACGAGAGCATGGGCGTCGAGTTCCGTATGGGCAACAAGCGCCCTGCATGCTGCAAGGGCATAGGGCCCGCCCGAGCCGATGGCCGCGATCCCGTCTGACGGCTCGATCACGTCGCCGTTGCCCGAGAGAATGAAGGAACGCTCATTGTCCGCCACGATCATGAGCGCTTCGAGGCGCCGCAGGACCCGGTCTGTGCGCCAGTCCTTGGCAAGCTCCACAGCGGCCCGCGTCAGGTTGCCCCGGTACTGTTCAAGCTTGGCCTCGAACTTTTCGAAGAGCGTGAAAGCGTCGGCAGTGGCGCCGGCGAACCCGGCGAGCACCTTGTCATTGTATATCTTGCGGACCTTCCGCGCATTGTGCTTCATCACCGTCGAGCCGACGGTGACCTGGCCGTCGCCGGCAATGGCCGTCTTTCCGTTTCGCCGCACAGCAATGATCGTGGTGCCGTGCAGGGGAGCTATTTCAGACATAGTGCCTCCATACATGATGCACGATTCAGATGAGATCATAAGGCGGCAACGGTTACGAGGCCCGTATCGGCTGCGTGGTTCGTTGTTCGTGCTTTTAAGACGTTACCGCTGCCGAACCACGATACGGGCTTCGTTGCCATGGCAGTAGAACGAAGCCGTTATCATTTCTTCCTCGCCCTGGGATGCGCCTTGTCATAGGCATCCATCAGCATGTCGAGGTTCAGGTGCGTGTAGCGCTGGGTGGTAGAGAGGCTCGCGTGGCCCAGCAGTTCCTGCAGGGACCGCAGGTCGGCCCCGGACTCGAGCATGTGCGTGGCGAAGCTGTGGCGCAGCGTGTGCGGGCTTGCTTTTCCCGCCAAACCGAGCTTTTTTCGATAATTTTCAACAATACGCTGAACGGTCCGGGCTGTCAAGCGTTTTCCTGACGGATTGGTGAACAGTGCCCGCGTTGCAGCAGCAGACCGTGCCGCGAGATAGGCGTCGATGGCATCGAGGGCTTTCACACCGATCGGAACGATGCGCTCCTTGCGCCCCTTGCCGCGGATGCGGACCAGGCGGTCGTGGCGGTCGATATCCTCCTGATTGATGCCCACGAGCTCGCTGGCGCGAATGCCGGTGGAATAGAGCGTTTCGAGCACAGCGCAGTCCCGCAGGTCCGGCGTTTCAGCTGCCGCAGGCGCATCCATCAGCCGCTGGGCATCGTCAACGGTCAGCACCGCAGGCAGACGTTTCTCGCGGCGCGGCGTGGCGATCAGCCGGGCCGGATTGTCGGGCAGCAGGCCTTCGCGGTTCAGATATCGGAAAAAGGAGCGGATGGCCGAGAGTTTTCGGGCGATGGACGTCTTCTTTATCTTTTGAGAAAGAAGGTGGGCAACGAACTGGCGCAGGACCTGATGGTCAACAGCGGCCAGATCCTTCCCGTCGAGAAAATCGAAGAGCTGCTCCAGGTCCGAGAGGTAGCTTCGCTCGGTGTGGGGGGAAATGTTCTTTCTGTTCCTGAGGTGGTTGAGGAAGTCGAATATGTACTTCCGCATGACCCTACTTTAGCCGAAGAGAGTGCGTTTTGCAAGAGGAGTGTCGCAGCATAGGGCATAGGGCACGGGGCATAGGACATAGCGTTCAACCCCGCTGCACTCGGACTTCCTAACTTCCTACCTTCGTACCATCTGCTCTCTGCTCTCCGCTCTCTGCTTTCTGCTCCACTGCCTCCGCCTGCGGCTCTTCCTTGTATCCGCATTCCTTGTTCAGGCAGGCAACGTAGGGGCCGGTCTTCTTCGAGTACTTTTCCACCAGAAAGGGCGCCTTGCACTGGGGGCAGGCGCGGGGGAGCGGTTTGTACCAGGTCGCGTACTTGCACCCTGGATAGTTGGCGCAGGAGTAGAACATTTTGCCGAAACGGGAGCGGCGTTCCACGAGCATGCCGCCGTCCTCGGGGCAGGGGACGCCTGTTGACATGCCCTGTGTATGCTTGCACTCGGGATAACGGGAGCAGGCCAGGAACTTGCCGAACTTGCCGCGTTTGACCACCATGGGAGAACCGCACTTGGGGCATTTTTCGTCCGTCGTCTCCTCAGGCGCTGCCTCGACCTCGCCGTTTTCGGTGCGCACAAAGGGCTTGGTGTTCTTGCAGTCAGGATAGCCGCTGCAGGCGAGGAATTGTCCGTTCCGGCCCCACTTGATGATCATGGGCTTGCCGCATTTTTCGCAGTTGATGTTCGTTGGCGTCTGTTCGGCCTTGAAGTCCTTCATTTCGGCCTGGGCCTTCTCCAGGCTCTCGCTGAAAGGCGCATAAAATTCCTTTACCGCCGCGACCCAAGGGATCTGGCCCTCCTCGATCTTATCGAGCTCTTCCTCCATCCGGGCGGTAAAGGCCACGTCCATCACCACGGGGAAGTGGTTCACCAGCAGGTCATTGATCAGCACGCCGAGCTCGGTGGGCCGGAACTTGTTCTCGAGCTTGTTGACATAGTCCCGGTCCTGGATGGTCGAAATGATCGCAGCATAGGTGCTCGGCCGGCCGATGCCTTTTTCTTCCAGCGTCTTGACGAGCAGGGCCTCGGAAAAGCGCGGCGGCGGCTGGGTGAAGTGCTGCTTGGGGTCGAGCCGCCGCAGCGTGAGACTCTCGCCTTCGGTCAGCGGCGGCAGCACTGCCTCACCATTCTCATCATCGGCGACCTGGTCCTCGGACTTTTCTTCCATATAGATCGCCATGAATCCCGGGAACTTGACCACCGAGCCGGTGGCGCGGAAGGTGTAGCCCTTTGCGGCAACGTCCACCGAGGTCTGGTCGATGACTGCCGGAGTCATCTGGCTGGCCATGAAGCGGTTCCAGATAAGGCGGTAGAGTTTGAACTGGTCGTTCTGGAGGTATTGCTTCATCTGGTCAGGCTCGCGCATGGCCGAAGTGGGCCGCACGGCCTCATGGGCTTCCTGGGCGCTTTTGGCGCTTTTGTACACGGGCGGCTCTGCCGGGACGTACTCTTTGCCGTACTTTTCGGCGATGAGCGCACGCGCCTCGTCCTGGGACTCCTTGCCCACGCGGGTGGAGTCGGTCCTCATGTAGGTGATGAGGCCCACGGTCCCTTCCTTGCCGATGTCCACGCCCTCATAGAGGCCCTGGGCAATGCCCATGGTCCGCTTTGCCGTGAACCCGAGCTTGCGGCCTGCTTCCTGCTGCAGTTTGCTGGTCGTGAAGGGCGGCACAGGATTGCGCCGACGCTCCTTCTTTTCGACGCGCGAGACCTTATAGGATGCGCCTTCCAGGTCGGCCAGGATCTGCTTGATCTCATCGCCGGACTTGACCTTCAGCTTGTCCTCGTCCTTTTTGAGCAGCTTGGCGTCGAACTCCGGCGGCTTTGCGCCTTCGAGCCGCGCTGTGAGGGACCAGAACTCTTCGGGTACGAAGGCCTTGATCTCCTCCTCGCGCTCGCAGATGATGCGCAGGGCTACGGACTGAACGCGGCCGGCTGAGAGGCCACGGCGGACTTTTTTCCAGAGGATGGGGCTGATGAGATAGCCCACGAGGCGGTCCAGGATGCGGCGCGCCTGCTGGGCATAGACTTTGTTGCTGTCGATCTTGCCGGGGTGCTCAATGGCCTGGAGCACCGCCTTCTTCGTGATCTCGTTGAACAGGACCCGGTAGACCTCGCCGCTCTTGACGCTCGGGGTCACCACCTCGGCCACGTGGGCCGCGATGGCCTCGCCTTCGCGGTCAGGGTCCGTTGCGATCAGAACGCGGTCGGCCTTCTTTGCCGCGGCCTTGAGCTCCTTCACGACCGGCGCCTTGCCCTTGATCACGATGTACCGGGGCTCGAAGTCCTTTTCCACGTCCACGCCGAGCTTGCTCTTCGGCAGGTCCATGACGTGGCCCACCGAGGCCTTGACCACGAAGTCCTTGCCCAGATACTTCGCGATGGTCTTGGCCTTGGCCGGCGATTCAACGATAATGAGTGATTTCATGATTATCTCAGTTCCATGTCATGTCAGGCAGCCGGTCTTCCTGGCCGGCCCCGTTAAACTCGTAGGGATAGTCGCGGGTGAAGAACATGAGCGCCACCAGGGACTGCACCTGTTCCAGATCGATGCGGCCCGCATGCACCGCCATGGCCTTGTCGAGCAGCTCATCGCGCTGCTCCTCGGAGATCATCGCGAGCCGGTGCAGACGCAGCACGAAGTCGAAGGCCTCGGGATCGAAGCGCGAGCGCTCTTGCCGGTTCATGCAGCGGATCGCTTCTGTCTTTGCGAGTATCGTGCCGGAAGACGCTCCTGCCGGGCCCTGGGAGAGCGATTGCATGAGCGACAGGGCCGCGTCCGCTTCGAGGGGATGGCAGCCGCTGTTCAGCAGCGATTGTATGATCATGTCCTCGCGGTCGAACAGGTCGTCCCGCACCGTTGCCTGCCCGGCGATCAGAGTGAAAAGATGCATTATCCGTTCGTCCAATTAAGACTCCTTATATTACTCTTCACTGCGCACAAAATATTTTCCCGGAAGCTGCCTGACCAGCCCCTTCAGCTCCAGGGACAGCAACAGACCGCCGGTCTTTCCCGCAGTGTTTCCGCACTCCGAGGTGATCGCGTCGATGTGCCTTGGCTCGACTGCCACGTGGCGGAAGAGAGCAGATTCTTCTTCAGAAAGTGGGGCATTCGCCTGGCCTCCTTCGCGCCGGCTGCCTGGTCTCATGTTGAGAGCGTTCAGCACGTCGGCAGGCTGCTCCACCAGCATAGCGCCCTGTTTGATCAGGTTGTTCGGCCCCCTGCTGTTCGGCGCGCTGACATTGCCCGGCACGGCGAAGAGCTTGCGGCCCTGCTTCAGCGCGTCGCCGGCCGTGATGAGCGAACCGCTGTCCTCGGCCGCTTCTATGATTACTGTTCCCCGCGACAGGCCGCTGATGATCCTGTTCCGTGCAGGGAAGAATCCTGCTTCGGGCCTCGTGCCAAAGGGATACTCTGTTACGACAGCGCCCTTCGTGCTGATCTCGTGCATCAGGCCCCGGTTTTCCGGCGGGTAGACCCGGTCGATGCCGCATCCCAGAACGGCGATCGTCCTTCCTCCTGCGTCGAGGGCGCCTTGATGTGCCTGCGTGTCCACGCCCCGGGCCATGCCGCTCACCACGGTGAGCCCTGCTGAGGCCAGTTCATATCCGAAGCGCTGCGTCACGGTCCGGCCGTAGTGGGTCGGCGTGCGCGTACCCACGATCGCCACTGCCCGTTTATCATCGGGCTCAATGCTTCCCCGCACATAGAGATAGAGGGGCGGGTCAGGAGTGTTCCTGAGATTCTCAGGAAAGCGGTCATCGTCGAGCGTGATGATCGCCACGCCGGCCTGTGCGGCGCTGGCCAGTTCCTTCTCCGCCTGCTCCCGCCATTTCTGCGACGCAATGCCCGCGAGTATCTTATCGGACAGTCCGTCTGTTTCCTTCAGCACATTCTGCGGGGCAGTGAGTACCTGCTCCGGAGAGCCGAACTGCTGCACCAGCTTCCGGAACGTGATCCTGCCTACGCCGGGCACGCTGTTCAGCCCGATCCAATAGAACGCTGGTTCAGAACTCGTCTGCATCTGCCGTCCCTGTGCTGTGCCGGCGGTGCGCGGGCACTTGGGCACTGAATTATACAGAAGGGGGGGAGGGAGTCAAGGCTTTTTTGGCCGCCATGCGGCCGGCAGGGGTTTGCAGGAACATCTTGGGCTTGCAATTCCCCTTCTGATTCAGTATGTTCCTAGGCATGAACTACGACGTGATCATCATCGGCGCAGGCGCCTCGGGCCTGGTCTGCGCAGCTGAATGCGGGAAGCGCGGCCGCTCTGTGGCGGTCCTGGACCATGCGGAACGGCCTGCCGCAAAGGTGCGCATCTCGGGCGGCGGGCGCTGCAACTTCACGAACCGGCAGATGGGTCCGGAGCATTTTCTGTCCCAAAACGCAGATTTCTGCCGCTCCGCGCTCTCCCGGTACAGGCCTGAAGATTTCCTCGCGCTGCTCAAGGGATATCGTATCAGTTTTGTTGAGGAGGAAGGTAAACTCTTCTGCGCCGGCGGCTCCCGCGAGATCGTGACCATGCTCGTCCGGGCCTGCGGCGAGGCTGGTTGCGATTTGCGCAGCGGCTGCAGGATCACGTCAGTGGGAAAGGACGATGAAGGCTTTCACGTTGCGACTGACCAGGGGCGGTTCCGGTCCTCTTCCCTGGTGATCGCCACCGGCGGGCTGTCCTATCCCGGCCTCGGGGCGAGCGGCTTCGGCCACGGGATCGCTCAGCAGTTCGGCATCAGCGTAACGTCCCTCAAGCCGGGCCTCGTGCCCTTTACCTTCAGCCGGAGCGACCGCAGCCTCTGGGGAGACCTGAGCGGGATCTCGCTTCCCGCAGCCATCACCGTCAAGGGCCGGAAATATGAAGAGAGTGTCCTGTTCACGCACCGCGGATTGAGCGGCCCCGCAGTACTGCAGGTCTCGCTCTTCTGGGAGCCTGGCGAGCCCGTGATGATCGATCTGCTGCCGGGCCGGGACGTGGAGCACGGGCTCGCGGAAAAAGCGGGCAGGCGGATGGAGCTCAGGACAGCGCTTGCCGCCTGGTTCCCGAAGCGCTTCGCAACGCGATGGTGCGAGGTCATGGCGGCTTCGAAACCGCTGCAGCAGTTTTCGCAGAAAGAGCTGAAGGCTATCTCCCTGGGCTTTCATGCATGGACCGTAACGCCGGCAGGCACGGAAGGATACGCCACTGCCGAGGTGACAGCCGGCGGCGTTGATACAAAGGAGCTGTCCTCAAAGACCATGGAAGCGAAGCGGGTGCCGGGCCTCTATTTCATCGGCGAGGTCCTGGACGTGACAGGCGAACTGGGCGGGTATAATCTTCACTGGGCCTGGGCATCAGGACACGCGGCAGGGCAGGTTGCGTGAACGGGCGGCATCACGCGTATCATTTGAATACTGTAGGGGCAAGGCATGCCTTGCCCCTACTTTAAAACATCATGACCTTAGGCCATACATCAAATTTGCAATCTAAAATTTACAATTTCCAATTGCGGCCGGAGGCCGCGCTATGTTCAGATGAGAGGAGTATGATCTTCAGCCATGCGCAAGGTGGGTTTCATCTACGACGAGGTCTTCCTCCGGCATGAGCCGCCATCCTGGCACTCGGACAGCAAGGACCGGCTTATCAATATCATCATTACCCTCAAGGCCGCTGGTCTCTGGGATTCCCTCCTGCATTTCAAGCCCCGCCGCGCGCTTGACAGTGATCTCGCTGCAGTGCATACCCCCGGACATATCGACAGGATCAAGGCCTTCAGCGCAGGCGAGCTCGATCCCGATACGTTTTTGTCCGAAGACAGCCGTGAGGCCGCCCTCCATGCAGCAGGCGCAGTGATGGAGGCAGTGGATCGCTGCAAGGCAGGAGAGGTCGAACGCGCCTTCTGCGCGGTGCGGCCGCCGGGCCACCACGCCGAAGCGGACAGCGCCATGGGATTCTGCATCTTCAACAATGTGGCTGTGGGCGCTCGATATGCGCAGAAGATCGGCTTCCGAAAGGTCTTCATCATCGACTTCGACGCCCACCACGGCAACGGCACGCAGCATATCTTCGAAGAGGACGACAGCGTCTTCTACTTCAGCACCCATCAGTATCCCTACTATCCCGAGTCAGGCAGGGACATGGAGCAGGGGAAAGGCAAAGGCGAGGGATATACCTACAACGTTCAGATCCGTGCGGGCTCGGGAGACAAGGATTATCTTGCCGTGTACCAGGACATCCTGCCCGGCCTGGTGCGCCGCTTCGATCCCGACATCGTGCTCGTGTCAGCGGGCTACGACATACACGTCAAAGATCCTCACGCCGACATACGCGTCTCTCATGAAGGCATCCGCGCCATCGTCAAGAGCATCCTGGCGAGCACAGGGCGGCCAGTGGTGTTCGTCCTCGAGGGAGGATACGACCTTGCCTCGCTCTGCGATTCGGTCAGGATAACCATCAGGGAGCTGCTGGATGCCGACTGATGTCCCGGGATAAAAACCCTTCCCAATTGTGTGTTCTTCATATATAATCGT
>Ga0209212_1006964_pt1 | contig 12712 bp, 17 predicted proteins | sample RifGroC2_FD_183996 | JGI IMG/M metagenome (GOLD analysis project Ga0209212, IMG submission 183996) | Groundwater microbial communities from Rifle, Colorado, USA - Groundwater C2 (SPAdes) (version 2) | ecosystem: Environmental > Aquatic > Deep subsurface > Groundwater | place: Rifle, Colorado...
TCGCCGACCGGTTATAAGATCACCCGAATCCCGACAAGCGGTACTGAAGGGCTTCCGCGACGTGGGGGAGCCCCGCCCGGCGCTCGGCGGCGAGGTCGGGTAGGATTCCGGGGACCATCTTAATTTAATTTTCCCGGTTTATTTGAAATTGATGACCGGAATACTCGAAGGGAACCCGGATCGATGCCGGGTTGCCTGTGACGGAAGATCTGCCTCATCGTTGTTCGGGTAGAAGACCAAGGTATTTCAAATCATCGATCACCGGCTTCTTGCCTGTTGCGGCAAACAACTCCTTGAACGGCAGCCCGTTATCTATAAACAACTTATCCATCTTCTTTATCCCGGCGAACTCAACATTGCGGGCTCTTCCCAGGACCTTTCCGGTCGCCGGGTCTATCAGTTTCATCATGACTTGCACTAACAGGAAGGTTCTGCTCAGAGAATAATTCGCCAATCCGACTTCCAGGACGGCATCGACCTTCCGCTCCCTGTAGGACTTGTAATCGAATGAGGAAATATCCTGGTTATACCAAGCCCGTATGGGCGCCATCCAGTTCTCCAGAAAAATCGTGCGACCCCTGTTCGTGATCCCCGGGATTTCCTGGATTTTCCGTTCCAGGATCACCGCGGATTTTCCTTCGAGCGTGATCCGTCCGGCCGCCTCCCGGGAGAGAACGATGGTGGGTATCCATGCTTCCTCATCTCCCAACTTGCTCTCCAGGGACTCCGCAATCGCCGGCGCCTCTTGGAGCGTCATTATAAAATCCTTTAGATCCATCAGATCCATCACCATGAAGATGCCGGAAATCATGACTTCCCCCCGCCCCCTCCCGATCCGGATCTTCCTTTCCGGCATTAGGCTCTGTAATGGTCTGGCGTCGCCCTTCCCCTCCGACATTAGGTTCTGTAATGGCCTGGCGTCGCCCTCCCTAAAGGGGTAGAACTCCAGCGGCGGAGCCTCCATCGGTACCACGGCGATCGTTTGCAACTTGCCGGAGGTGTCCGCAGAAGGTTTGATCTGCGAACTGACGCAGCCGCAGGACAGTATTAGGAGTGCCGCAGCAACAAGCGTCGCCGCAACCCGCTGCGTTTTCTTCACGACGCGCTTCCTTCTGCCCCGCCGGGGCGGCAAACAGGGCCGTCTGGTTTTCGACAACGACATGCCAAGGATACAGAAGATCGACCTTGCGTCACCGGAAAAAATCGCCGCCTTCATCCACATCCTGGGGTAGAAGGTGAACGACTCTGTGCAGCCTTTCTTCAGCCCATCACACCATAACGCGATGAGCCTTAATCAATGACCAGGAGCAGGAATTAATAACAAATCCCAACAGTGTTCGGTTCGGATTCAATTTGTGCTTGCGTTCAAGAATATTTGAATAAATTTATTGCCTCTGTCGTTTGGATAACAAAATCTCTCGAATCTGATAGCTCCTGCAAGGTGTCGAGGCGCCGGACGCCGCGGAATCCGGCCCATACTGCAAGAAGGCGAGGAGGTTTCCATGAGAAGGTTGGCTTGCTTGGTCGTCGCGATGCTGTTCGTGGGATGCGGGGGAGGGGGAGGTGGCGGAGGTGACCATCCGCCGGCGATCTCGAACCTCCAGTTCTCTCCGACGTCCGCTGCCGTTGGTGAAAATGGTGGCGTCGTTACGGTCAACGGGAGTTTCTCCTTCACTGATGGCGGGGGCGACCTCGCGACATTTCAGGTGACGACATACGATCATTCCGGCAACCAGGTTGGCACACTCTCGAGTCCCCTCTCCGGCCTATCTGGCGTCACCTCGGGTACCCTCTTCGGATCTGTAACGTTCAATACGACCAACGCAGATGTGTTCACATATAAGTTCAAAGTGATGGACGCTGCAGGAAGCGCCTCCAACATCCTCCAGGGAACCTTCACGGTTACATCGCAGGTTTTTTCCCAGGCGGACATCACGGGAACATGGGACATCGTCAGAATCCTAAGCGGCGGCAACGCGGGCTGGTTCCATACGACCCGGACCTTCGACGCCTCGGGGAACGTTACAGCGATCACAAATGACCTCGATAGCGCAGGAAATACGAACTCCGGGTCTTCAACCCTCAAATGGGGGATCGATTCCACCGGCATGCTGCACGAGTTCGATAACAATGTCTATACAGGGTTCCGCGGAAAAATGTCTTCGGACAAGGAACTGGTATCCTCGGCCGGCACCCATTCTATTTCGCCCATTACTGCACAGATGACAATCGCGCGGAAACGCACCGGGACCGTCTTTAGCAATGCGGACCTGGCGGGCATCACGTTCGCGTATCATGCTCTGACAACCGGATCGGGCAACCACTGGGAATACGGGGCCGGTTACACCAACGCCTCGGGGCAACTCACGATAATGTCCACGACGGTTCCTCCCGGCTACGTCGGAAACCTGGTTGCTCCGAATTCGGACACATTCTCGGTGAGCCCGGCGGGGATCGTGACGCTTGCCAACGACAACACGTTCTACGGTTTGATGACCGACGACAAGAAGGCGATCTTCACGGTCATGGGCGACCAAACCGCTGGCTATGGGTTGATGGTGATCCTGTTGACCGGCCAGACTTTTACACAGGCCGACTATGCCGGGACGTTTTCGTTCGCAGCGCTGCGAAATGGTTCGACGGTTCCCACATGGGCTTACGGAGTGGGTTCCATCGACGCGGTCGGAAACGGAGATTATCTGTCGTATGCGGACAGCTCGGGGGCCCCCCCGAGCCCATCGACGTACATCCGGCTTCTTTCCACGACCGGCGTGATCACGGATCCGGCGGATGGCACATTCCACGGGCAGATGTCGTATAACAAGGACATAACCGTCCGGACGAGCACCAGAAGCACGAGTAATCACGGAATGAACATCAGCTTCAGGTAGCCGCAACTGGCAGTATTCAATGGGACACGAGGGCTGGGACACCATGGGCACGTCAGGGACATGGACGCGAAGACGGTGATGGTGAAGGATATCGTCGCCGGTCCTGGCAGTTCCATTCCGGGCGATCTCATTGTCTTCGGGGGCACACCTTGATGAGGATATTTCGGGAAGTTAAGCGAATAGACGACACGGGTGCGCTTTATGTCGCCGACGGGGACAATCTCCGGAAAATAACGACGCCGTAGCCGCAAGGACGTACGCCGGGAGGGGCGCCGATGGTCCGCCATGAGAGGGGTTCGGCGTGGGACAGGTCAAGTCTGTTGACGGCCCCTCTTGTGGAGATTAAGATTCAGCCATTGTCGTTTCTCTCTGCACGGATGTTTCCGGACTCCAACGCGAAGCCTCCCACCCTGGTTCCCGGAGATATCCTCCGCGAAAGGAGGGGTGAGGACAGCGCATGATCGATCGGTCCGGTTCCTCCGAAAAGGCGGTTCTGCCCCTCTCGTTCTTCCTGACGATCTCTTGCCTTTCGATGACCTTTCCCGCGTGCTGCGGGACCCCTGAAAAAAGAGAGTACGGAGATGTTCTCGCGCGGTAGAGGTGACGACGCGTTCAGGAAAGGAGCCGGACATGGGAAGGAAAGCGGGGAAGGGACTCTGCGCGGCTTGTCTTCCGGGAGTCATGCTGTTGCTGCTGATCAACGCACTCGGGTGCGGGACGACGATGGCGATCACACCGCAGGTAGCGATCCGTGATGTGAAGGGTTACCAGGTCATGGGGAAAATCCTGTACGACGGGAACCCGGACCACCTTCCTCGGACGGTCGCAAATGGGAATCCCGGCGAGTCGGTTCTCTCTTTCCAGTTCTCTTATCAATGCGCCTATGGGAGTGACAATACCTCTCAGTTGCTTCCGCTTTTTAACCCCCTCTCTATTGTGGGGTTCCCGATCGGTGCCAATACCCTGGTCGTCACCGAAAAGCTGGATGTCTACAAGGAAGACCTTCTGATCAAGTCGTACACCGCCACTTGCATGATGGACAAGACGCGGAACCTGTTTTACGAAGGCGAGACGTATTCCGAGCTGCGGAAAAGGGGCCTTATCGCGGCGCGGAACAACATCGAGTCCCAGATGTACGAAGACAAAGATTTCTTCGCGAACCTGAATGCGGTGAAATGAGCCCGTAAAAAACCGATCAAGGAGGGATCATGATCGCCAAGCTGGGCAGGCGGCGAGTTCTTATCGCGATTCTCATCACGGGGGTCCTCTGGGGATCCGGGTGCGCTACGCTCGGCCCGGTGTACACGAAAGCCGATAAGATTCCGGAGGACCATGGGCTCGTGTACATCTATCGCCCCTCCGGCTTCATCGGGGGCGGGGTCGCTTACGACGTGAAAGTCGGGGAAACCGTCGTAACCACCCTGCACAGCGGCGGGTACTACCCGTACTTCTCGAAGCCGGGGGAAGTGGAGTTCTGGGCGAAGACCGAAAGCAGGAGCGCTGTCACGATCGACGTGATGACGGGCAAGGTCTACTACCTCAAGGGAACGGTGGGGGTCGGATTCTTTGTCGGACGTCCTCACCTGACGGTCGTCCCGGAGGAAGTGGGGGAGAAAGAAATTTCGGATTGCAAGCTGATCCCGGAATCGAAATAGGAAAGGAGTGGAAGGGGATGACCAACCGGCAAAGCAATGACCTGTAACCGGGTATCGGGCGGGAGCGTTCCGTGATGCCTTCTCCAGGAAGAGGAAAACCCTTCCGCCGCTTCTATCCGCTTCTGTTCCCCCTCCTGGCCATCTCCGTTTTCGCCGGCTGTGCCACGACGAACGTACGACAGACCCGAAATACTCCGGTGGCGCTTTCCTCCAATGATGCGATTGCCGTCGTCCTTGATCATTTCTGGTACTCCCTGGGCACGGAACGCATAGGGGAAAGCCAGGCCGAATGCGTCGTCGGCGCCACATCCCGGAAAGCTCCCGGCCTGCGCGTTCTCTCTCCCGCCGATTTCCGGGAGGCGATCTTCCCGGGGTTTGAGGCCGCAGCCGTGCCCGGCACTCCGGAAACGCTCGCGCTGCTGATGGATCACCCGGAATTCCGTTCCCGTCTCGAATCCCACGGGATCCGATACCTGGTTCTTCTGCGGGGAGGAACCAGGGCGATCCGGCATGGATCGATCAGTTGCGAGGCGGGGTACAGGTGGGAGGGTGGATGCTACGGGGTCTGGTGGTGGGACAAGACCACGGACCTTGGAGCACTCATTATGGATACACAACAGAGAGCGGTAACCAACGAGATCACCGCGACGGCAAACGGGACGCCGTGGTTCGCCGTGATCTTTATCGCCCCTGTCGGTATCCCCGTTTCCACGGAGTACCCCGCGTGTCAGGCGATCGGCGAATCCATCGCTTTCCACCTGTCCGGCGGGGCGTCGGGACCGTCGGGAAACGAATCACCGGATCCCGCGCAGGGGACGAAAAAGTGAAACCGCAAGACGCGGGATCGGCTGTGGAAGGCGCCTGTTCGCGGAGACAGCTCGTCTTCGTGCTCCTCTGGGCCCTGATATTGATGCTCCTGATCGGGTGTGCCCCGAAACGGATGACCACCGGGGCGTTCAAGCAACTGACCCGGATCGACGAGCAGTTCAAGAGGGGTGTTTCCACGAAAGAAGATGTTAAGCGGATTCTTGGCTCCCCCAGGGGGGGAGGGAGCGCGATCCTTCCCCCGGACCGACGGCTGCGCGAAGTGTGGTTCTACGAAGACATCGAGGTGCTCAATGTCACCTCGCCGAAGCCCGGCATCATGCGGATGGATGTCCGTCAGCAGATACTCCTGGTGTTCTTCGAAGAGGGAGTCTTCGATGGCTACATGTGGTTTTCCAATGCCGTTAAGACGAAGGCGGAGGAGATGTAGGCAAATGATCCGCATGCTGTGGATCGCTGCCTGCATGACCCTCCTGACCGGGTGTGTCTCCCTGCAATGGGGGGCCCCTCCGCGAGTCGATCACCTTGCGTCGCTAACCGCCGGCGTTTCAACGAAGGCGGATCTCCTCATGGCGCTTGGGGCGCCACGGGGATACGGCAAAGGCCGGCTTTCGCCGGAGTCTCCTCCCATGAAGCTATGGTTCTACGAATACGTGGAGGCGAAGGGGCGGGATATTTCCCTCCAGATCTTGGTCGTCATGCTCGGGAAGGGGGAAAACGAGGGCGATCCCGAGAAATACGAAGGGCATCTTTGGTTCTACTCCGGGAACAAGCTGACGAAGGAATACTCGGGCGAATCGGGGGGAAAGCCGTGAGCGTTTCCTCGCGGGACAGGGCCCCGCAACCGCGCGTGGCTTGGCTGCCTTTTCTAGTCGCTCTTCTCCTGCTGGGGTGCACGGGGTGCGGGAACGTTCGTTTCTACGTCAGCCGTCAGATCGACCTGGACGCCCTCGAGAGCCAATTGCGGATAAAAGAGTCCACACGCAAGGATGTGCTGGCCGTTCTGGGGGCGCCGGAAGGGAAGGGGAGGGAGATGCTCCCGATGACGCCCGCTCCTAGAACCATGTGGTCTTACTACTTCGAAGAGGGGACCCTTCAGGACGCCCGCCGCACCTTCCTCTTCGTCTATTTCGACGGGGATATTTTTGACGGCTACTTCTGGGTTTCGAGCATTCCGGAGGACGCCAGGAAAGGTTTCTGAAAGATGCGAAGGTTCCGGAATCTGTTCCTCGTTGCGGTCCTTACCGCCGCGGCGTGCTCCGCGGTACCCGTCAGCAACCCCATCGCGAAAAGGGTTCCCCAACCATCCATTGCCCCTGGGGAGCGGTGGGATCCTGTTCTCGTGTGCGGCAAGATCTTCCAGCGGTACGAAAGCACGGTCGGATCAGGGGAGGGACCGGTATTCGAGATGGTCGTCATGGGAGATTCGGTCCTTTGGGGCCAGGGGTTATTGGAGGATCAGAAGGCGTCCACTCTTGTGCAACACCGACTCGCGGAAAAGTACGGACGTCCCGTTCGTAAGAGGGTTTATGCCCATTCCGGCGCCACCGTGACCGAGTCCGGAAACCATCTGAACATCACGCACGGCGAGGTTCCCAGCACTTTCCCCCACGTCGCTCTCCAGGCGGAGTGCGTCCCGAACCCGGAGAAGGTGGATCTTGTCCTCGTCAACGGGTGCATCAATGACGTCAATGCGACGATCCTGTTCGACCCCACGACGGACCCGGAGGAAAGCAGGGTCGAGAAACTGTGTGAAGAGAAATGCAGGGAGCCGATCCGTTCGCTGCTGACGAGGATCGAGAAGCGGTTCCCGAAGGCAAGCATCGTCGTCCCCGGATATTATCCCTTCTTTTCCGAGCGGACCCCGGGGATGACCCTGCGCTTCGTGAGCCGGCTTTTCCTCCTGATGGCGAAAACGGAAGGCGAGCCTCATCGCTGGCGCGATTCCGGCGACAACATGATCCGGAAATCCACCGTGTGGCATAAAGTGTCGGACAAGATGCTACGGGAGGCGGTGGAGGAATCCAGTCGGGAGGAAAATATTCCGAGGAGGGTGATTTTTACGCCGGTCCCGTTTTTTCCGGAAAATACCTATGGCGCGCCGGGAAGCCTGCTGTGGGGGGTCACGGAACATGACAACGTGGCTCTTTCACGATGGTGGAAATGCCTCGACCGCCCGAATGTCCCCGAACGGATGCGGTGCATCAACGCGTCCGCCTTCCATCCGAATTCGAATGGCGCGATCAGGTATGCGGAAGCCATCCTTCGGGCGCTGGAATCCTTGCCGGAACGATCGGGAAAATTGTCGGAAACGCCGAAAAATGGGAATTGAAATGGGGCGAATCGCTCGTCTTATTGCCGTTCTGCTGGCAATCGTCGCTACGGGGTGCGCCCACGTCTACAATACCGGACCCATGGGGAAAAACCCCGTCCCGTTATCCCCGCAGGAATGGGATGGAACATGGATCGCGCTGATGGAGGGAAACGACAACCCCTTCCTCAAGCCTATCACGGTAAAGGTAATCGACGAAAAACAGGGTCTCCTGCGGGCGGCAGCCATCGAAGCGGATAACGTCGGCTTCACGCTCCATACTACTACCATCCACATCCGGGAAACCGACAACACCTTCTTTGCAAGCCGACTTGAAAATCCCGCCTCAGACCGGTATCTCTGGGGTGTGTTGATCAAGGGCCCCGGAAGGATTTTTCTGTCCCTCCCCGCTGTCAATAAATTTCATGAACTGGTCGATGAAGGCACTCTCCACGGGGTGCTAATCCCCGGCGACGGAGAAACCGAAGATGTATTGCTCGAGGACCTGACGGAAATGCATATGGAACGGATCGCCCGGGATGGAGACCTCTTCTTATTGAATTTTCCGTTCGTATACATCCGAATCATCGACCAGATCGGCCCGGCAGCCCTTGCCGTGGCACCCAAGAAGGTCGATAAACCGTCCGAAAAAGTGAAAATCATCGATGCGGAGGTTCGCTGGGCAGGAATCGTTGTGAATGACGGATCGAAGGAGGTGCCCTACCCGGGCACTCCTTCCGGTACAAAGGTAATCCTCGACAAACCTGCCAGATTGGAGTTGGCAACAACGAAAATACCTGCCCTGCCGGGTACTCGATTCGGAATCCGTTATGTCCTTCATGGAACTCCGATAGGGGGGTACGCGGGGATCCGGGAGATCTGGCGTTTCCCCGCTCCCGGACTTACGAATCCGAAAACCGGAAAAACCTCCCATGAACAGGTTGATCGAGCGATTGCGCAAGTGACGGATAAAGAGATATTTTCCGGCTACGCCCTCCTTTATGATTGGGAACTCGTTCCGGGTATCTGGACATTTGAAGTCTGGACAGGGGAACGGCTCCTCCTCAAGCAACTGTTCGATGTGAATCGTCCCTGATAACGATATGGCAACTGCCGTTACTTGTTGTTCCGCTATCTAATAGAGATGGAGTGAACGGCGTCATGCTATTGAATCATCTGTTATACGCAGGTATTAACAATAACTCATGTCGGAGATTAAAATGAAGAAGATCCTAGTATTTAGAAATGAAGTGGGGGATCTTCAAGCCGTAAAGGATGGATTTTCTATGCCAGCCCTATTTCTTCCCTTATTATGGATGATTTATAAGAAGATGTACCTACACGCGATTATATATTTCCCTGCAAGTTTAATTGTAGGTGGAATATGCGTAAAAGCGGGCATGCCTGGGATGTTATTGTATATAGCAATTAAAGTATTAATTGGTTATAAGGGAAATGAATTTCTGGGAAAGGATCTTATTGGACGTGGATACGCACTCTTTGATTCTTTCGAAGTTGAACATCAACTCGATGCGGAAGCAAAGCTTGAGGAAATGAAATCGTTGAATGGTGTCTAACACAGGTTGAAGCGGACTTGGCCGTGCCTTTCGCCTATGCCAAGCCGCTTAACCTGAACGTTGGCGGACATGAGAGGAAGCCGTGATGGGGTCTGGGACGACTCAAATCAGGAAAAACTCGTCTTAGGGCATAGGAGGGAGTATGGCGTGGGAATGCGCGTGTGGTATTTCCAACCATAACGAAGCCTTTCGATGCGCAGGATGCGGTTGGTCAAGGGAGGAAAGCCAGCAGAAAATATTCGATGTAGAGGCTAAACAACCAGAGAAATATATAAATAAAAATGGGAAGCACAAGTGGGGATGGGGAAGACATATATTGTTAGATTTCGTTGGTTCAATGATAGTTGTTGGATTAAGTCAAAGTGATTCACTAAAACCATTGATTATTTTGATTCTGCTCTTCATCCTAATCCTGGTCTGGCCCTCTGGGGTCTAACCACCTACACTCGAGGAACGGTAATGAACAGAAAACTCATAAACAATAATACAAGCCGCCAATGTTACACGTACAAGATTCCGGGTAAATGGCGAGCAACTTCGGAATCGGCATTATTGCAATCAGAGGATGGGCGTGCTTTCGTCGGGGTACTGCTCATCTCGGCTATAGAATTAAAAGATTACGAGGGAAGGGATTTTGTAACTCGCGCATCACACCGTACCGCTGAGAATTATGAGAAGAGTGTCGGGCGACCTTTAGTGAACGTGAAACTGGAGCCATTTCAGTCTCTACGGGCTGGAACAATGAAGTGGAGTGCCTCGATATGGAATGAAAGGGCCGAGCAAAGCCAGGAATTACTCGTCAGCAAGATTTTCGCTGAGGTTGCACCGGGGTGGGTTGCTCAGCTTACAGTCAACGGGACTTCCGATGATGACGGCCTATCTCGACGTATTCTTGCAACACTTGGCACTACTTCTCACCCCTATTGCTATTGGCCATTCATTCACCAATACATTCCGGGTATTCCTTAAGAATATAGGAAAAAATGGGGGGGCCGAATACCTCCCGAGGATGAAGGGAAACGTGGAAAGGATAAAAAGAGCCCTCGACAGTATGGTGGAGCAGGAGGAGCGGGTAGAGAGCGATGACCCGCGAGTGGGAGGCAAACCTTCTGAGGGAGTGAGTATCCGCATCCCACTTTCGATATTTTTCCATCCCAATCTCAGTGGAAATATCTTGCGAACGGGAACAGCCCGTTTCTCACTTTTCTTTTACACGAAGGAGAACCGGCCATGAAAATCCAGGCAGGGATCATCTCGTCTCTGTGTCTTTTCCCTTTGATCGCCTTTCTCTCTGGATGCGGAGGTGGAGGGGGAACCTCCGGAACGACCGTGGATGCCCCGGTCTTTTCCCCGTCCCCCGGGACGTACATGTCTGCACAGAGCGTGACGATTTCGACGACGACGTCGGGTGCGACGATCCGCTACACGACGGACGGCACCACGCCGAGCGAAACGGCGGGGGCGGCGTACTCCGGGCCGGTCCCCGTTTCCTCGTCCATGGCGATCAACGCGGTGGCGTACCGAGCGGGATGGACGACGTCGTCGGTGTCCAGCGGCGCGTACACGATCACGGGAACGGTGGCTGCTCCGGTCTTTTCCCCGTCCCCCGGGACGTACGCGACGGCGCAGAGCGTGATGCTGTCGACGACGCCGGGGGCGACGATCCGGTACACGACGGACGGCTCGACGCCGAGCGAGATCGTGGGCACGGTGTACGCGGGGCCGACTGCCGTCGCGTCGTCCGTGACGATCCGCGCGGTGGCGTACCTGTCCGGGTGGACGACCTCGTCGGTGTCCAGCGGCGCGTACACGATCACCGAGCCAAAGGTCAACGTGACCGTCGGGGGCCGGGAGGTCGTGTTCGACTGGACCACCGATCGCTGCGAGGACCTCGACGTGCCGGACGGGCCGGCGCGATTCGTGCGGGCGGGCGACGGCGAGCTGGTGCTGTTCTCCGGCAACGCGCCGCGCTACTACGTCAGCCGCGGCAGCGACTTTCGCTCGCTCAAGCGCGTGTGCAACCAGCCGGCGCTCGTCTCCGCGGACAATCGCACGCCCGAGTCGTACGAGAACTGGGAGTGGCTGTGGGCGGTGTATCGCGAGGGCGACAGCTGGCACGCATTCGTGCACAACGAGTTTCACGACGCAAGCTCCGCTACATGCAGCGTCGGTGACCCATCACCCAGCAACCACTGCACGTACAACTCGGTCACCTACGCGGTGTCCAGTGACGGCGGGCGAACCTTCATCAAGCACAATGCGCCCGCACACGTCGTGGCGCCCGCGCCGAACGCCTGGGTGCCGCCGCCGGTCTATCCCTCGGAGGGCGTCGCGGAGGGGTACTTCACACCCTCGAGCATCATCCGCGGGCCCGACGGGTACTACTATTCGCTGATGTATTCGATCCCGGACAAGTCGAACATGTCCGCGAGGGGAATCTGCGCGATCCGCAGCGACCGGCTGGATGATCCTACGAGCTGGCGGGCGTGGGACGGCAGCGGCTTCAACCTCCGCCTGACCAGCCCGTACGCAACGGGTGCATCCGCCACCGTTTGCACGTACCTGCCGATCGCGATCGGCAACGAGAGCCTCAGCTACAACACCTACCTCGGCCTCTACATGCTCGTGGGCTACTCGAACATGGGTCCAAGCACCACATGCGGATTCTACTTCTCGCTGTCGCCCGACATGGTGCACTGGGGCCCGAAGCAGATGATCGCCCCGGTGCGGATCCCCTGGTGCGATGCGGGTCCGGCGACCCCGGGGATCCTCGAGCCGGTGGTGGTGCTGTATCCGTCGCTGCTGGACCACGGTGACACGGGCGTCAACTTCGACAGGACCGGCCGGACCGCGTACCTCTATTACACGCGGTTCAATGACGGCGGCCTGGATCGCGACCTCGTGCGAGTGCCCGTGACGTTCACGCTCGAGTAGGGGGTACGCCGGAGCCCGCCCAAGAGGGGGTGGTTTCGGTGCCGGGGGCGATCCTGGCCATCGAAGGCGCGTCGTCTCTTACGTGGATTCCCCCGGCGTACCGAAGCCCGACAAGCGGTACTGAAGGGCTTCCGCGACGTGAGGGTGCCCCGCCCGGCGCTCGGCTGCGAGGTCGGCGATCGTCCGCGCAACGCGGCACGCCTTCCCGATCGCCCGACCCGACAGGGAGAGCCGCTCCGCCGCCCGCGTGAGGAACGCGGCCGCCTCCGGCGTGAGCTCCCGCAACAACTCCGTCGTTCCGGAGCGGGCGGTCCCGTTTGTCCGGGATACCCGTCCCGCATACCGCGCCTCCTGAACCGCCCGGCACGTTTCGACCCGGCGCCGGACCGTCGCGGACGTCTCGCCGCGGGCCTCTCCGGCCCACGCCTCGACCGCGACCGGAAGCACGGAGACCGCGAGGTCGATCCGGTCGAGGAGGGGCCCGGAAAACTTCCTCGAGAACCGGTCCAGGAGCGGCGG
>Ga0209212_1006965_pt1 | contig 12710 bp, 10 predicted proteins | sample RifGroC2_FD_183996 | JGI IMG/M metagenome (GOLD analysis project Ga0209212, IMG submission 183996) | Groundwater microbial communities from Rifle, Colorado, USA - Groundwater C2 (SPAdes) (version 2) | ecosystem: Environmental > Aquatic > Deep subsurface > Groundwater | place: Rifle, Colorado...
GTCGTAGGGAAACTGGTCGGCGTAGCCCTGCAGGAACTCGCGGATGAACGGGTTGCTGCCGCAGCGGCGCTCCAGGTAAGCCAGGTTGTCGAACACGCTGCGGTCGCAGACCACCACCTGGTAGTTGCGCAGCACGCCGCGCAGCTCCTCGGTGATATGCTGCATCATAATGTACAGCTGCGCCGGCAGGGTGGTGTTTTCATTTATGGGAATGCCCTGCTCGAAGGCGGCGGCCGCTATCTCCGAAAAAACTTTTACCTTTAGCCCGCGCTTCTTCAGCTCGGCGGCCACCTCGTAGCACAGCGTGGTCTTGCCGGTGCCGTGCGTTGAGATCAGCGAGATTTTGTAAGGCCGCTTTTTTATTGAGGACATTTTAACTCCGGTCGAAAATTGGGATTACCAGTATACTACACTTTTTCCGCGCCTCCGGCAAAATCCCCGCCGTATAGCCCCAAGGGCCCAGGAACGGCGGGACTTTTTCCACGGAACAGCGGGGCTTTCGGCCCATACGGCCGCAGGCTAAATTCAGGATAATATAAGCAGGCCCCGGTACGGGGCTGCGCCGCCGCGGAAGGATAAACATGAAAAAAACATTTTTTGCCGTAGTATTGCTTGGATTGACCAACGGAGCCTACGCCAAGGGCTTCAACGACCTGGCGGTGAACGCCGCCTCCCTCAAGACCGCCGCCGACGCCAGCACCCTTGAGCTGACACCGGAACTTTCCGAAATTTTTTCAGCCGCCGACAAGGACAATTCCCGGTGGTACGGCGCGGATTCCCGCCAGGCCCGCATGCAGTTTACCGCCTACCTCTACTACAAAGTGCCCGCAGGCTATACCGGTTCGGTTTCGCAGATACTTTCCAATTCCGCGCAGAAACAGAAGATCTCCGAGCTGATAGACCTGCAGCTGCAGCATATGTACGGCGCTTTCACCACCCACCCCGGCTTCGTAGACGCCCCCGGCATCCCTTCCGGAGACTATAAGGTAAGCCTGCTCGGCGCCGAAAAAGTCCCGAACGAGAATTACGCGAAGGTCTCCTACTCTTACGACGATATCGTGGTATTTTCCAGCAGGCTTTTCCGCGGGGGCGGGACCACGCGCATAGATTTCGTGCTGCCCAGGGACCCGGTGACCATCTACAAAAAAGGCTTCGCCTCGCCCGGCTCGCGCAAGAACCTCTGCACGGACGAGCACTATAACAGCGAGGGCGATTTCTGGTACTTCTGGAACCCCTACCAGGAAGGCTGCCCCATAGGCGGCGGCGACCTGGTGGCCGTGCAGACCGACCTTACTCCCATGACAGTGACGCGCAACACCTATCCCGAGTACGCGAAACTTTACGGCCAGAACGGCAGCGGCGACCTGCTGCAGGTCAGCTACCTCGTCGGGGTGGACGAGGGCTTCCAGAACGGGGACCTGGGCAGGAAGACCTTTAACGACGCTTTCGCCGGCCTGAAAGCGGCCGGCTTCAAAGCCACGGTGGACGAGCCCCGCCGCAAACGTCTTTCCTTCAGCTTCGGCTCCAAGCGCACGGCCGTCGAGATGCTGCTGATGGACCCTAACAGCGCGGAATTCGCCACTGAGGCGGTGCGCGGGATGAAAACTGCCGACATCTTCCTTTACGACGGGCATTCCGGCCTGGGCGGCTACCTGAGCCCCGACCGCCTGGCCGAGGACAGCGGCGCGGCAGTGGCCCTGCCGCAGAACAAGTACCAGATCTTCGTTTTCCAGGGCTGCTCCACCTACGCCTACTATAACACGGCCTACTTCAAACTGAAGCGCTCCGGCTCCGACCCGAAAGGGACGAAGAACCTGGACATCATAACCACCGGCATAGGCGCGGCTTTCGACGTGGGCGCCAGAGTGGACGTGTCTTTCCTTACCAGCGTGACCATGGGCCAGAAACCTTCCTGGCAGACCATACTGGATAAGATCCGCTCGGCGGAAGGCGAAAACTCCGCCCTGTCGCACGTGAACGGCGACGAAGACAACCCCCGGACGCCTTAATTACTTTAATAGGAAGGCTCTGTAGTTGCCCGCGTACCCCCGCACGCAGCAAAACACACTGGGAAACCCCAAAAAGAGTCCCGGATGAAGCTATAAAGTTTCAGACGGAACGCTTTTATTGGTTCCCACCCCCACCCAGCAAATCAGCCCTATCGCCCTAAAATCCTAGTCCTCCGACGACAGGACCGAAAAACACAACCATGTTTTCACTCGCCCACCGGCTTTGGCATGAAAATTGATCTGTAGTGGGTGTGGCCGGACGCCGGCGGGAGGCTCGGGGGGGTAGGCCGGAGTCCGGTCCCAAGATTATAAACCGGCAGGGGAATTTTACCGGTAATTAAAAAATGGAGAATAAAATGAAAAAGTTAATGATGGTGGTGGCGGCGATAGTTACCCTGGGGGCTGGTTTTGTTAATGCCGCAGGAATAAATATAAACTTCGATGGCGGGTCTACCAGTGCGATGACTTTCAAAGAAGTGCTTGAACTCGCGCAGGGAAAAAGCGGATTTATATGTAATCAGGTATGTTACCCTGATGGCAAGTGCAGGACGACATGCACCCCGATCACCAAAAGTGCGGGAAGCGACTTAGCGGCCGTGCCTGCACCTACACCCGTAAAGGTAGACGGCCTCGTGATGAAAGAGGAAGAAAACGAACTTAATCGTTCTATCGGAACGGCCATAAAAGACTGCGAGAAAAAAGAATTCGCTGTTATGAAAACCAAATTCGAAAAATTGCTTGCAGAGGGACTTGTACAGGAAAAGCGCGATTTTGTTTATAATACTAAACAAACTTATGAGTTTCCTCAGAGATTGTTTGCGGGAACAGAAGAGGCAAAAGTAAACACTGTAAACAGCCTGCTTAATGTGACCAAGCATTGTGTCGCCTGGGACACAGTACAGGAATGCACTACAGGGCAGAAGGAAGTGTGTCATAATGTTTGCGCCGCCGCAGTGCTTGTATGCGTTGCCGCCACAGATGGGATTGGCACACCGGTTTGCTCATATCTAGCGCCTGTCTGTTCTATCCTTTGCTCATTTGTTCCAGAGACGACCTGCATTCCTGTTCAGCACTGCACGCAGCATGCCCATTGGCCGGGACAGCTGCCTGACACCGATCCCATATAAATTTGGATTACCGTTCCTCATTGATGGAGACATGGATTGGATTGTGCAGTGTGAAAGATATAAAAAAAGGAAGAAAATATATATGGACAATTCGAGTAGATTTAGCGGTCGATATCGTGGCCGGTATATAGGGACTCTTGCTGGCGCTATACTGTCATTAGCTTTATGGCTTATGCCACATCCCCCGTATAGCTTTTTTCTGGCGTTGGCTATTTCGCTTCTGCCGCTTGTCTTCGGCTTCTTTGGCAATTATGTGCAGCGGAAATATTCCCCGAGAACGCGGCAATAGCCGTGGATGCCGGCACCAGCAGCGGCACGTTACATAATGACTTTTCCGGGAAGACCGGACTCCCCGTATCGGTTCGGGCAACATCCGGTGATACACCTGCAATCCCGCGAAGCGTAAGTAAGGCCTTTCCAAGGGGGCACATAAAACTTCCCCCCCATTAAAGATACACCATGAAAAGCATTAACATCGTTTTGGTCCTGTCGGCGGCTTTATTTGTGGCGGGGTGTGCCGGTCCGGAAGCCAGGCTTGCGAAAATATCACTGGAAGTTTCCGCTGCCGGCAGAGAAGATAATATGGATGCCCTTAACAAGTTATCTTCGTCAATTAAAGCGGAAGATCTCTCCCCGGAGCGCATGGGCGGATATTCGGATAACGCCATAAATTCCATGTATGACGCGTTATTGACGATATCTCTTTACTTGCCTGACGAAGAAGCTTACGCGTTAAGGCTGGAAAGCGCGTTTAATGAAAAGGTCCGAAGGGGAAAATATGCCGGGGATGAAGTCGAGCGAATGTTTAACGTTTTCACTATGTCCGGGCTTTTCAGCAAAGCTGTTTCCGTAAGGCAGGGATTTCCCGATAAGTTTTTGCCGGAGGTCCCTGAAATTGCTGCTGCGGATATCTCCGCTGCGGGCTGGTGGATATATGAAGTTTCAACGGATGGTAAAAAAGCTGCGCTGCGGCCGCTCCCGAAGAGCGGTCAGAGGATGATAATGGTTATGCGGCCAGGGTGTTCGTTCGCGGAAATCGCGGCGGACGCTATATTCGCGGACCCGGAGCTCGGGCCTGTTTTCCGCGCGAACGGGTTCATGCTTACGCGAAAATTTGGGCCTGTAGATGTGGGCTCCATAAAAAAGCGCTTTAATTTCAATGCGGTATATATAGCGCGGAAATCAGGCGACTTCCCCGGAATTTCACTGCTGAGAATATCCCCAACCTTTTATTTTGTGAAAGACGGGCAGATACTGGATAAATTCAGCGGCTGGAGCGATGAAGACGGCGGGACATATGCGAAAGATAAGATCCGCAAAGGGCTGGCGGCCATAGGAATTGAAACTAAAACAGGGATAAGACCGGATTAGTGGCGGTAAACCGATGTCGGGCCGATATAGTCAGACCCAACCAGGCATAGGACCAAAGGCCCTTCCGCTTACCATAGCTATCAGCTATATTTGAAACATAGTCCTTGTAATTTGGGGGATTGGCCCCAGAGTATCCACGAACCGACCATAATCGGTTGTATCCAGGGAGAGCAGAATCAAATTTGCTTTCCCTTTTTTGTTTGTAAGGCAGTCCGGAAAATGGCAGAATATAGAAATCTTGGGAGGGTGTTAGTTATGAAAAAAATTCTTTATGCCGTTTCTGGTTTTATGGCGCTTGTATTTGGCTTAAACTTTGCAGCGCATGCCAAGACCGACTTTCAGAAGAATCTGGAAAAGCGCATAAGCGTGTCTGTTAAAGACAAAAACGTTCAGCCTATTTGTGGCGGAGATGGTACCCCGCCTACAAAATAACTTCATTCTGGCTTTCAGACATAAATGTTGAAAATGAGCAGGGCAAGAAAAACGCTGAGTGCAGCGGTGTTTCTTGCTTTGCTTGTTTTTTTAGGCATGTCTATATATTCAACCCGGGGTGTTATGAAAAACAATAACCTTAAAGTTGCCTTCCCACAAACTGCTCTAATTCACGAGTATGATCCGGCAAAAATATATTATGCGCATCAATACATACTTTTAGAAAACTTATATTGCAGCTTGATGAATTATAGCCTTACCGGTGAACTTGTCTCTTCTATTGCGGAACGTTTTGAATGGATTGGCTCTGACGCCTATTTCACCTTGAGGAAAGGTCTTAAAACAGTAGATGGTCATGAGATCAATGCGAGGGATGTGGAAGTTTCCTTAAAAAGACTGTTTATTCTCCAATCAAACACCCATGGAGATTTGAAAAAAGTTCTATGCGGAAAATCTGAATTGAAAGAAATAGGAGATATCTGTCCAAATCTTCTGGTTAAGGACGATTATACCGTTGTGATGAAGCTTAAAAAAAGAGATCCCTTCCTGTTTTCTATGCTTACATCTGCTGATTTTTCAATAATACCGCGCCGGGCAATAGATTTTAAAACATTGAAAATACTAGATTATCAGAATACTTCGGGACCATATTATGTGCGAAAGGATAACGGGGGGGGCAATATTGAATTAGAGGCAAATTTAGGGCATTTCTATTATTCAAAAGATATGCCGCAAAAAGTAAAATTTATCCCGTCATTGATTGATGGCAAGAGCAACTCCATTAGGATGTTTAAAGAGAAAAAAGTGGATTTTGTAACCACCTTAGATGGCAGTCTGGCATCAGAGGTTTTGGATTCTCCGAAGACCCGTAATGATGTAAATTTATTTAAGAGCATTCCGATTAAACTAATCGCTATCACGTTTACTCCGGCCGGGGAGTCGCGGTTTAGTGTTGCAGAGCGGTTTACAATAGCTTCTTTGGCGAAAAAGGCAGTCCTGCCATTTTATTTAAATAGAAAAGGTGCCGAGTCAACCATTCAAATATTCCCTTCATTTGGCCAAGGAGCATTGACGGGTGGGCAAATTAACACGTTGCAGAAAAAGTTTAGCTTAACTAAAGCTGATACTTTTAAAAAAAGATTCACAGCATGGAATTTCCCGAAAGAAAGTTTAGCGGAATTAAGCAGATATTTCCCGAATGCCGAATTTAAGCAAGTTAAGGGCTTACCCGGTCGAATAGATTACAAAGGCAATTCCCTCTCCGAGCCGGAACTGTTTCTTCAGTGGACTGATACAAGTATTAAAGAGGACATCAGCTTCTTTTCGTATTATATGACTGGTTATTTTTTCTCTATTCACGGGGCTGCCGGCGCGGCATGGATTAAAAGATATTCCGAAACTGCGGATTTAGATCGCAGGATGAAGATGTGTAATAAGCTGCATTACGACACAGTCTCAAAAGCAATAACCGTTCCATTAACACTTTCTCCATATGTGGCATTTGCACGGAAACCTTGGAAGTTTAGGTTTTTAACTCTCCATGCCGGCACGACCTTTTGGAGGCTTCGTTGCAATTAACAGAATGGCTCCTGGAAAATTCAGCGGCATTAAACTTAAAAGCTGACAAATACACCTGGGTTAACGAATGGCTGCCTGGATACTTTGATTATGGTGTTATCATTAGCGTTTCAGGCAAAAAGTATTCCGGGCGCGGAATCGATGCAAACGAAAAGATTGCCTTTGAAAAAGCTTCCGCGGAGGCTCTTGAAAGGGCGGCTCTAGGTCTCTCCAGACTTTCAATGCCTTGGGCTACGGCAGCCTATCCAATATTTGAAGGGGCTTGTGCCCGCGCTTATTACGAGCTCCTAGGCATTGACCGGGTGTTTTGCCATCATTTTTGTCGTAAAAGAATTAAACCAGTTTCTTTACAGGAAACCATCGGTTCTTTGTCCGGGAAAATCTTGGAAAATGTGTTGGCACGGAATAAAATTAAATTAAATCTATATGAACTGAGGCCTTCTTCGGACGCCAAAGTGGTCTGTGCGATAGCCTATGGAACTGAAAATAGAAAGTTAGACGGTTTTATCACGGGCTTTGGAGCAGATGAATCGATAGAGATCGCAAAACTACATGCTATAGTTGAGTGTGCCCGCACGGCTGTTGTATGCCTTTGCACTGATTACAAACCTGAAGAACCGATCGAGAATTTAAAAGCCAGAAGAAACCCTCGGTGGCATTTCTGGCAGACTCAGACCGCAGAAAGCATGGCGCATCTATGCCGACATTTGCTACCAAAATCCGGAGAGGAGCCGCAATTCAAGCCGGAAAGCATATCAATAAAAGATGCAAGCTTTATCCAGATTAAAACACTGGCTTCTATTTTCCCGGATATCCCTCTTTTTTTTGTGCAGGCACATTCCGACAAGCTGATCGAACCTCAATTTGGCGAGTTTATTGGTGGCGCGCAGACCATGAAGCGGCTTGAGGTTTTTAACGGCAGGCCGATACAGGTTGACACCTTAGTTCCTCATTTCTATGGATAGAAGATGACTACTGATTTAAATGCGGCCATAAAGAGGTTGACGTTTAAGATAATCGCGTTTGACTGTATTATTCTGCTCGTCTTAATGAGCCTTGTTACGGCGTTCTCTTCCCACACAAAACAACGATTGGCTGAACAATTTTCTGAAGCTTTCCGCGCACCGTTGATAGCGGGGGATAACCGCCAGATAATATTGGATATGGCCAGGCCGGTGTCTATGGATTTTATCGGGTTTGTCTGGAAATCGAAAAACGCATCCGCTGAATTTTCTGTACCGGAAGAGCTGGGGAAGCCAAGCCGACTGTTATACCAATCAGTGAAGGTAGGAATATATTTTGATGAAAACAGAAGTATAGAGGTCGGAAACGTTGAATTTTATTATAACAGATGGGCGTCGGTTCCCGCCGCGTTCGCTTCCTGGATGTTCCTCGTGATACTTTCGATCTCAGTGGGGTATCATGAACGTAGAAGAATGCTGCGCGAATACTCTCTGTCACTGGAATCTGGGATAAACGAATCCAGGGCAAACTTGGCCGCCCAGGTGGCCCACGATATCCGCTCGCCGCTGGTGGCTCTAGACGCGGCGCTTAAAGACACAGCGGAGCTGCCGGAAAAGAAGCGCATTATCGTGCGGCATGCAGTCAACCGCATACGCGATATAGCCAATAACCTTCTTGAAAAGAACAGGCAGCAAGCGGGCTCCGTGGCCGCCGCAGCTACCGCCGCCGGTGGCCATGTCGCCGGCGAGCTCCCGGCCATCCACCTCCTCTCAAGCCTTATTGATCCGGTCATTACTGAAAAGCGTCTGCAATATGAATCAAAGCCCGGCATCAGCATCGATTTTAAATTAACGCGGGAATCCTACGGCCTGTTCGCCATAATTCAGCCGGTAGAATTCAGGCGCATGCTCTCCAACCTGGTCAACAATGCCGTCGAAGCTCTGGGCGACAAGGGCGCGGTGGACGTGGGTTTAAATTATAAAGATGAAAGCATTGTGCTGACAGTATCCGACAACGGCAAAGGCATACCGCCCGCGATCCTGGCGAAACTCGGGCAAAGGGGAGAAACCCACGGCAAAGCCCGCGGCTCGGGCCTCGGCCTGTTCCACGCCCGGACCACGGCCGAAAGCTGGGGCGGCAGCCTGACTATCACTTCAACTCCCGACCAGAGAACCGCAGTCTCGGTAAAACTACCCAGGGCCGAAGCCCCGGCCGGGTTTGTGCCGGCGCTGGAACTCCCCCCAGGCCGGCCGGTAGTGGTGCTGGATGACGACGCAGCTATTCATCAGGTCTGGCAGGGCCGGTTCGACTCCGCCAGGGTCAAGGAACATAATATTGAAATGATCCATTTCAGCGAGCCGGATAAGCTGCGCGCATGGGTAAAAGCCGACCCGGCGGCAAAAAGCGCCGTCTGTCTTTTCGACTATGAACTTTTGGGGTTTAAAGAAACCGGGCTGAGCCTGGCCGAAGAGCTCGACCTATGTAGTAAAACCATATTGGTCACCAGTCGTTGCGAAGAGCCTCGAATAATCGAAGAATGCGCCCGCCTTAACATACGGATGATCCCAAAAGGCCTGGCCGACTTCGTGCCTATCACTATCGGCGCCACTATACCCGCGCTGGCGGTTTTAATAGACGACGACGCAATGGTTCACATGAATTGGGAGGATGCCGCCGAGCGCGCCGGGGTAGAATTAAAAGCGTTTAAAGCCCCCGCTGAATTCCTGTCAAACCTTGAGACATTCCCTAAAGACACGCCTATCTATATAGATTCCGAACTTGGCGAGGATATAAAAGGCGAGGATATAGCCGTCGACTTAAAAGAGAAAGGTTTTACAAACCTGCGTCTTGCCACCGGCCATCCGCCGGAGAATTTCTCGCACCTGCCCTGGCTGAAAGTGACCGGCAAAGAATCACCGTGGCGGACCTGATTTACGCCTGTCTGTAGTTAGCCCGGCTTTTGCAGTTCAGCTTCCAGCTCCGTCAAAAGCCTCACAACGTCCTGCGCCGTCTCGCGCATAAGCGCTATCCTTGCGCGTATCTTCTCGTCTGGACATTTATGCATTAATTCCGCGGCTTCTTTCAGGCTGGTGGTCTTGGATTTTATGTTGTGCCGTATCTTCTCTATGTCGGGCATGGTTATTTCCTCCCCGCTTCCCGCGCTTTCCCCACCACGGAATACAGCAGGCGTTTTGAGATCTTAAGCTGTTTAAGCGTGGCTGCTTTTTTCCCGTGGTTCTCGTTCATATTATGCCGGATAATTCCGGCCTGCAGGTTTTCAACCACCCCGGCCAGCCCGTGTTCAAGCGCATGATCATATTGCGTCTGCGTGAATGCAAGCGGCCCAGGCGCGGAGAATTGGGTAATATGGCGTTTAACGATCTCAAGCGTCACCTGCCCGTCCGTGCCGGCCGCCACAAGACCCACAAAACGTTTAAGTTCGCGCGTATTCCCCGGCCAGCCGTGCGCCAGCAGGTAGTCCTTCGCATGCGGGTCAAAGGCCAGCCGCTTCGTTTCTTTTGTGAAAGCTTGTATAAGCGGGAAGATATCGCATTTTCTTTGTGCCAGGGGTTTCAGCGTAACCGTCAGGCCGTGGACGCGCTGGAAGAAATCGAACCGCAGTTTATTTTCGCTCAGCAACTTCTGCACGTCTTCCAGGGTGGCGCTTATAACGCGGAAATCGGAATACTCGGGTTTGTCCGCCCCGAGCGGGTAGAATGACTTTTCCTCGATGGCCTTAAGCAGCTTCACCTGCATCTTCTGGCTCATGGCGCCTATCTCATCCAGGAAGAGCGTCCCCTTGTCGGCCTGCGCCAGTTTCCCTTTACGGTTTTCATGCGCGTCGGTGAACGAGCCTTTTTTATAACCGAATAGTTCCGCTTCCAGCAAGTCTTCTGTATAGGCCGCGCAGTTCATGGCAACAAAACCGCCGTCCCGGCCGGAATGCTTATGCAGCAACTCCGCCAGCGTGGTCTTGCCGGTGCCGGAAGGCCCCAGCAGCAGTATCGGCAGGCTGGTGGACGAATGTTTCAGCGCTTCCGCCACCATCGACCGCGTGGCGGGATCGTTGGTGATAAACTCTTTAGAAAAGACCCCCTCCACTTTCTTACCGGCGCCCCCCTGCAGATACCGGGCTATGATAGAGGTAACATTGGCCCTCTCATTGCCTTTCACGTAGAACTCTTTGCAGCCAAGCGCGTAAGCCCGGCTTATTGTTTCTTCCGTGTCGCAGCTCGACATCACCACGGAGTAGATCCCTTTTGAAACTGCCAGCGGGATAAGTTTCAAACCGGAATAATCATCGTTCTCGCCCAGCATAAGGTCTATAAAGCAGAGGTCGTAATGCCCAGCTTTCAGCTTGCGCTCGGCCGTGGCTTTATCGCCGACTAAATCAACAGCCTGGCCGGCCAAGTTGTCGGCCATAATATCCCGAGCCAGTTTGTCATCATCCACAACCAGGATCTTAAGTCTGTCCATGAAAAAGTTCCCCCGTGCGCCGCTGTTGCTAGAAGGAATTGTAGCAAAATAGCCGGGAACCCGTTAAAAGAGTTTCATATGGAACCATAATGTTTCATACAGAACGCTTTTCGTTGATTTTCTAGGGGCTTCAAACCCACGGCTGTAACGCAAAAGATTTACTTCCCCCAAATGAGAATCCGCAACACGTCTAGGCATCTTGATATATTTTCCAATGTTGAGATAAAAATTGCTCCGTAGCAGGCATAGCGTCGGCGGCGGGGGGCGCCTTCCCCCCTGCCGCCCTCACCACAAAGGCCGAAGAAACTGTTAAAATAAGCATATTAAGGAAAGCTCTATGAAATACAACCTCAATCCTGGAAAATATATAGGCGGCTTCGCAGGTATAGTTATACCGCATCTTCTCGGCTCGCATGGTTATGCATGCTTGCCAAGAGTATTTTATTTCATGCTTCCCTTGGCAACTTGTTTGCTTGGTGCTTATATCGGCCATAATATTTATATGTGGATAAAGGCCAAACAGATTTAAAAACCCCAATAATCACTTTGAGGTTTGGGGGGCGACGAGGACAATCCGCGGACGCCTTAATTTTAAAGCAGGGACAGGTATATGTCCAGGTCGGACTTGGAGAAGCAGCAGAAAGTAATCTCTATCTTGTATTTAGCGCGGTCCAAAAATTCTTTCGCGGCTTCAACAGCTATTTCGACGGCTTCCCGCGGCGGGTAGCCGTAAACCCCGGTGCTTATGCACGGGAAGGCTATGGACCTTAAGCCTTTCTCCCGGGCCAGCTCCAGCGAGTTCCGGTAACAATCCCTTAAAAGTTCAGGCTCTTTCCTGTCGCCGCCGTGCCAGACCGGCCCGACGGTGTGTATCACGTATTTAGCCGGCAACTCATAGCCGCCGGTGAGCTTCGCCTCGCCGGTTTTGCAGCCGCCCAGTCCCCGGCATTCTTCAAGCAGGCCGGGGCCGGCCGCGCGGTGTATGGCCCCGTCCACCCCGCCCCCGCCCAGCAGGCTGGTGTTGGCGGCGTTGACGATGGCGTCCACCTCGAGCTTTGTTATATCCCCGGTTATAGCTTTCATCCCCATACCGCCTCGCGCGCGCCGCGGCCGAGGAACCAGGCCGTCAGTACGGCGGCAGCCGCGACCACCGCCGGCAGTGGCAGCCAGCTCCAGTAACCGCCTGTGCAGGCGGCTATGCCCGTCCAGCCGATGGTGCTCGCCAATTCAATATACCCGCCGGGGCCGCCTTGTTTATGCCTGTTTTTCAGATCGCGGCGGTTGGCGGCGCGCGGGCACCAGATCTGTATCATGGCCGCGGACAGCATAGCCCCGGTACCGCACAGCAGCAGGGTCGCCGCCGCCAGCGGGTCGCGCAGGGACCACCAGGCGGCAAGCGGCAGCAGAGCCGCCAGCACCGGCAGGACCGCGGCGGCGGCCTTTATCCACAACACCCTTGAGATGGCCACCGGCGCGGTCGCGATCAGCTCCGGAGCGTCCTCGGCGTTGATAGTGATCCACGCGATATTTCCCGCCAGCATGGCGGTGACCGCCACCAGCCCCGGAGTCAGGTATTGATCCGGGTGTCCGGACCTGAACCCCAGGAAGAACAACGGGATCATATACAGGAGCTGCAGCAGCGCCTGGGAGATCACCTGCATGTCCCTCAGGACCAGCTTCCACTCCTTGAAGAGCAGCACGCGCACCAGCCCGGCGCGGAAGACCGGGCCGGCGCCGCCGCTCTCCTTCGCCG
>Ga0209212_1006966_pt1 | contig 12709 bp, 13 predicted proteins | sample RifGroC2_FD_183996 | JGI IMG/M metagenome (GOLD analysis project Ga0209212, IMG submission 183996) | Groundwater microbial communities from Rifle, Colorado, USA - Groundwater C2 (SPAdes) (version 2) | ecosystem: Environmental > Aquatic > Deep subsurface > Groundwater | place: Rifle, Colorado...
CGAGGCGCCGTGCATCGATCAGCTGAAACGCCGCAATCAGGAAGAGGCTGGTCAGCAGCCAGCCGCCGTAGTTGGAGAGCGGTACGCCGAAATGGATTCCCTGCTCGCGGTAGCCGTAAATCTGCCCCAGGAACCAGCGACTTCCCTGAAGAGCTACCGGATCGATAACAATATCGAGCATGGTCTGCAGAACAGCTCCCAGCATCAGTGCCGATAAGGAGCGGCGGATGCGCCGGGTTTCCAGCGTGACGACGTTCCAGCGCCAGGCTTTGAGCGGTGAGAGGATAAACAGTGCTGTCGAGTAGCTGCAATAGGCCAGAAACACGTAGGAGAGTGAGTCGAAGAACGGCACTCCGGCTACCCATAATTCACGGTTGCTGGTGGTGTCGATGTAATAGTACCAGCCGTAGGGAAAGCCGGTGTTGATGGAGAGCCATTCGGAACCGAAGGCGATGATATAGCCGATCGAAGTGAACGTCAGAACCCTTCGCCAGCCGACATGCGGTACGCAGGCCAGCAGAAATGCTCCGAAAAAGGCGAATACGTAGGGACGCATTGTTATGGTGCCGATGGCGATGTCGAAAGCCTGAAGCATGTGGATGCTCTCCAAAGAAGTGTGCCCGGCAGAAGCCTCTGTCATATTTTATATGGAAACTTGTGAGGCTTGGCACTATAGTCAAAACTTCCGATGAGCGCAAGTGCGCCTCGAAGTGGGTGTGGCTGGTGCAACAACGTCTGGTTTGCCATAAAAAATGCATTGTACCGCTTGAAAAAAATAAGAATTGAACGATAATCAACGTTGTTGCACGAGAGTTCGTCACGTTACCAATAAAAAGGGGGGAGTATGAAAAAGATTTTTACTGTTGTGCTGATTGCTGCACTGTCCTGTTCGGTAGCTTCTGTTGCCATGGCGGAAACCGATAGCCAGGTGGTCAAAGAAAAAAAAGTAGCAAAAACCGCCAAGAAGCGGAGTGCCACCGCGAAAATGATGCCGGAGCCTGATGTGCAGTTGAAACGTCTTACCAAGGGGTTGAAGCTGACTGACGAGCAGCAGAAACAGATCAAGCCAATGCTTGTTGACGAGTATGCCAAGCTGAAAGGAATCAGGAAGGATGACAATCTCAGTCCGAAGCAGATTCAGGTGAAAGTGGAAGAGCTGAGAACGGAGACTATTGCCAAAATACAGACCGTTCTGACTCCGGAACAGAAGGAAAAGCATGATCTGGTCAGCAACGAAATAAAGGCGAACAAACAAAAACGGATGCAGGACAATCGCAAGGAGCGCATCGGTACCAAGGCAGATCCACCTGCCCAGCAATCAAAGTAATAGTGTCACAACGAGATAAAAAAAGGCGGCCAATCGGTCGCCTTTTTTCTTTGCCTCATAAACGGGGAAAACCGTCAGTCGCGGGGGATCGCCAGCATCCGGTCCAGTGCTCCTTTGGCCTTGAGACGGATATCCTCCGGAACGGTGACAACCGGCGACAGGGTCTGGAGCGATAGCAGTACATCTTCCAGCGACGTCAATTTCATATTGGGGCAGAACAGGGCCGGTGATGCCAAGATGAATTCCTTGTCAGGGCTGTCCAGGCGCAGTTTGTAGAGAATCCCGGCTTCTGTGCCGATGATGAACTTTGTGGCCGGGCTGGTGCGGCAGTAGTCGTACATGCCGCTCGTGGAACAGACATGGTCGGCTAGTGCCGACACCTCAGGGGCGCTTTCCGGGTGGCAGATAAACAGCGCATCGGGATGTTCGGCTTTTTTATGCTGTACCGCCTCTACCGTCATCCGTTCGTGGGTCGGACAGAATCCTTCCCAGAATATGAACTTCTTCTCCGGAACAAATTTTGCGATCCAGCGTCCGAGGTTGCGATCCGGTACGAAGATCAGCTCATCTTCTTTCAATGACCGTACGACCTTGAGCGCATTGGCTGAGGTGCAGCAGATATCGGAATGTGCCTTGACCTCCGCCGATGAATTGACATAGGTCACCACCGGAACGCCGGGGTGCCTTGTCCGCAGTTGCTCCAGTTCCTCCGCCGTAACCATGTCGGCCATCGGACAGCCGGCATCGGGACGGGGGAGCAGCACTTTCTTGTCCGGCGAAAGAATCGCCGCCGATTCGGCCATGAAATGCACACCGCAGAATACGATGACATCGGCGGATGTTTTGGACGCCTCAATGGACAGGGCCAGGGAATCGCCGGTAATATCGGCGATCTCCTGCACCTCATCCCGCATATAATTGTGAGCCAGGAGCACGGCATTGTGCTTTTTGAGAAGGTCGCGTATCTGCTGTTTGATTGCTTCGCTCATGCATTCAACTCCTGCTTCGGAATCAGATTACATCTGTGTGACGGTAAAATCGACCCGCCGGTTTTTCGCCTGTCCCTTTTTACTCTTATTGTCGGCAATCGGCTTGCTGTCGCCGAAACCTTTTGCCGAAAGGCGCTTTACATCAACATTCTTCTTTTCGGCCAGGTATTTTACAACCGCATCGGCGCGTTCCTGGGATAATTTTTTGTTGGCTTCCGGGTTGCCGACATTGTCGGTATGTCCGTCAACCTGTACATGAAAGCCCGGATAATCGGACATGATGGATGCGATGGCGGTCATGGTCTTGTCGCACGAAGGATCAATCTCGGCCTTGCCTGTCTTGAACTTGATCGGCCCCTTGTCGTTCTGAACTTTTTTCAGTTTTTTGGTTATGGCGCTCAATACCTTTTCATTGGCTCCGGCAGCAACTGATTTGCCCGCCTCTTTGCCCAGATCCTTGCCAATTCCTTTGAGAGCGTTTAATTCGGCAGAAGCAACACCGGCAGATAAAAGTGACAGTACCGCAACAACAGCAAGTGCAGATTTTTTCATAAGCTTGATCCTCCGTGTTGAGAATAACCCGGCAAACGCCGGGGTGCGCTGATTAATTGTTACCGCTGTTCTGGGCCTTGAATTTTTCAGTCGGGCTGATTTCCAGCTGAACGCGTCTGTTCAGGGCGCGGTTGGCATCAGTGTCGTTCGCGGCGACCGGTTGGCTGGAACCATAGCCGACAGCCGACAGCCGGGAAGAAGGTACGCCGTTGGAGGCGAGGAAATCACGTACGTGACCGGCGCGCCGTTCACTGAGCGGCTGATTGACCGAGGCGGAGCCGGTTGAATCTGTATGCCCCTGAATGATGATATTGGTTTCCGAGGTCTTCAGCGTAATTGCCGCTTTGGCCAGGGATTCTTTTGCACTTGGTTTCAACGTGTCTTTGCCGATGTCGAACAGAATTCCGGAGGGGAGTGCAACGTACACTTTGTCCCCATCGCGAACTACTTCCGCTTCAGGCATACTCTTCTTCAGAGCTGCTGCCTGCCGGTCCATGTAATTGCCGATTGCGCCGCCGGCAACGGCTCCGGTCAGGCCGCCGATGGCAGCATTGCGGCCGCGATGCGTCTTGCCGCCTGCCAGCGCGCCGACTCCGGCCCCCAGCGCGGCTCCCGCCAGCGAACCGATGGCGGTTCGTTTGATTTCGTAGCTGCCATCAGGGTTTGTTGCGCATCCGCTTGCCAGCATCATAACGGCCAATGAACCTGCAATTATCTTTGAAATGTTTTTCATAAGGTACCAGTTTCTCCTTCAGTATTTTGAATTGAGCACGTAACGGTCACACAGATGGCGCCCGATAGGATGCCATCTGTGTGACCGGATACACTACCGGAAACTGCGCCAAATTACAAGAATTGACAGCATTGGCCTTGCGCGCGGACTGCTAAACCAGGGGGTGTCTCTGGTGAGATACGGTGAGTTTCCTATTGACAAAAAAGCCGAGAAGCGCTAGAAAAAGCACTCTTCGGGATGTAGCGCAGCCTGGTAGCGCACCTGCTTCGGGAGCAGGGGGTCGCTAGTTCGAATCTAGTCATCCCGACCATAAACACTGAGCTGGAGGGTTTTTGCCCTTCAGCTTTTTTGTTTAAAATTCCAGACAATTCCAGACGTCTGTTTTATGTAATACGCCGAGGTAAAATTTGGAAACTATGCTCCAACAGCTTCAAGAGTCATTACTTAATCATGGGCGGCCTACTCTTATTGCATTTCATCTGTATGAAATTCTGAGGGAAGCAGGTTATAATGACGAGTCGATAGAAGAAATATCAGCAGCACTTACTGATATAGTTGCATGATTTTCAAAATGGCTCACAAAAAAACCCAACCTTTGGTGCGAGGTTGGGTTTGAGCTTGATAGGTAGTGAATATGTCATTTTTTCCCGCAGGCTTTATAAAACTTTTCTTTACTTACTCCAGCTTGCGAGGCCATTGATTTAATTAAATCATGTGTAAATGGCTCTTTTGGACAATCGACAGTGACTTTGTAAAGTGTGCCACCTTCGATTTTTACCCATTGTTCGTGAGAACCTTTTTGATTTCTAAAAGTAAATCCTAGCTGTTTTAATCCGTCTTTAACATCTTTGCAGCTAAGGGGCGGGTGCTTAGAGCTCATGCATGGTGCAGATGTACAGAAACGGAAACGGGCATTACTTCATTGAACAGCTCTCTAATGCCGTCATGAGCTAATTTTACATGGTAAAGAGATTTATATAGATAATATTTCATCCAAAAGCCGATCGGGGCCTTACGATTCAGCAGTTGGTGAGCATATGCTTGATCTTCACCCTCTAAAGCTTCATATAGATAGAGACCAATTTGCTCATGTAGCTTTCTCTTAACTTCCTGGCGAGTACTACCTTGAACTGCAAGGTTCAGGTCTAAACAGAACGCTTGCCATGAAGCCCCTTTTTGCTCGGCGTAACAGCGCAGAATAAGGTTCTGAGGCTTAATGTGGCTTCTCAATTTCTTTTCGCTTTTTGATTTTTGATGTTGCCGTTTATGCATTTCATACCCCCTTACAAAAGGAAATCGCTAAGGATCCAAATTGCACGGTTTACAGTCACAGTTCATATTATACACATTTTTTTGAACTCTGCTTTTACTTCAACGCTTCACTGCTTGTCAACCGGATTGTATCACAATATCGCAATAAACTTCATATTATATAGTGATTACTGCACACAATACTGAGAGTGTGCAGTAATCAACCGCATATAATTACTGTTATGTGTGGTTGATTATCATTCGCATAGAATACTAATTCTATGCGGTTGACGTGGCGCTCCATTACTTCCTCTTTGGCTTGATCCATTGCTTAGATAACTTCGGTATCTGGTCCCATTGAGCAGGATCCTTTACCATTGCCAAAACAAGTAATTTCCTGCTGCGCGATTTGTACTGATCCGGATCTGGTCGGTATTCAGCAGGTATCTTCTGGCTGTATGCTTTTATCTCGGACATAATGAGATCATCTTCAGCCTTTGTCTTCTGATGTTCAGCCATACGCTCGTTGGCCAACTGCCTTATCAGAAATATCTCCGTTTGTGAAACTGGTTTGGTTTTTTTATAAAATTGGTCAAGGCAGGCTTGCCTCCGAGCCGCAAAACTTCCCTTTGGTGCAGGGCTCTGTTCTGGTGTCAGCCTTCCGCCCAATCGGGCCTCAAGCCGCTCTAGCCTCCTATTAATCTCCGCCAGTTGCTCAAGAATCAATATTTCGGTGTCTGTCGGCATAAATCACCTTTCTGTTGGATAGGGGGTTTTACTTGTTCATTAGAATCCTTATCCGTATAAATACATCTCGCCTGGATTAACTTTGAGCCAGCGGCGTATGATCTCGATGCCAATTGACTCGGCTATACGTGCGGCCTCGTGGTCATCATTTGCGGCCGGATTAGCTTGTGACACATGCCAGAGGGTTGTCAGGTACTCGTCGGTGTAGTTACTCAACTTATCTGTGTCGATTTCTATCGTTACGTTGTGTTTCATTGTTTTCCCCTTCCTGATGGGTATATGGGACTCCGAACTGTTATGCGGCCTGTGCTGACTTATGACGGGAATTCTTTTTTTCTCTGAGCTCAAGTGCTGCGGCTTTTCTTGCCATAAATGACCCTGGCTGAATTGGTGGGGTTGGTTGCTTGTCGGCATGCAAAGCAGCAGATACACCTACACGTACCGCATCAGCGATGAGCTGTTTCAACTCATCTATGCCAAGGGTTATTGTTGTCACAGGGCGGACGCCACCATTACAGGCTAAACGTATTCGGACGGACGTAATTTGTTAGAACGGCACGCGTGAGTTTCGACAAGTCCATCCCTTTTGTCTTTGCTAAGTCATCTAGTTCACTTTTTATGTCAGTCTCAATTTTTATGGATAGATAGCCTTTTTTGTTTGGTTGTTTCATGGTTTCCCCTTTCACTTGTAATGACGTCAGCAGTATGATAAATTCATATTAAGTGTGATGCTATATCACAAAATGTGAAGTGTCAATACATTTTTTGTGAAAAGGTGTGAAATGGAATATTTTAGTAGTAAAGACTTGAATAATGAGAATGCGCAGTTCTTACTTCTTGATCGTCTCCAGGAAGCTTTGAAAGAAGTTGGAGTTGAACAGGGATCTAGAAATAGAACTGTTGCTGAAAAAACAGGTTATTCAGAAAAGACGGTTGGAAATCTTCTTTCTGGAAATTCAAAACTCACGAATAGATTTTTGCGCACTGTCTGTGAGGTGTTTAATATCCGGCCAGAATGGCTTGCTAAAGGTGATTTGCCGATAATCAAATTGAAAATTACGGTCTCAAGGCTTTTGGAAAGTGATGAATTAGAAAAAATGCTGCCTGATGAAATAAGAGGAGCGCTGTCTGAATGGAAGGATAGAAATGAAGATGAGTGTAATAAGATACGGAGTGCAATTACTCAATTATTGATGCTGCCACTATCACTTCAGCAGTATAGAAGCATCCTTAAATTTGTCAGCGATACTATTGGGTTAGATGACAAAAAATGAGCGTTAAACCGCATCCGACAAAAGGGGCCGGCTGGTGGTACATCATCGTCAGTCATGGTCGCAAAGCCCCCGCAGAATACATCATATTCCAAGGCACTGAAGTTGAGGCCAAGGCATTTGAAAAAGAAATACGTGGGATCGCTCCAGATAACAACAATCGGTTAAAGGTAATCGATCTACTTTCTCGCTTCCTTGAATGGCATAAAACAAACCTGGCAGAGAGCACTCATGATGATTGCCAGGATGCATTCAAAAAACTGCTGCCATACCTGGGCAACAAATACATTGCTTACCTCCGCAACAGCGACTACGAACCATACAAAGCCGCCCGGCTTGCGACCAAGATTGTACCGAAGCGTCGTATGCACCGTCCTGACCGGAAACGTGACAAAAATGCTGAAACAGATGAAGAATATGCACTGCGTTGCGAAGTTGAAACTCGCAATGTCAGTAAGAGAACGATCCAGATTGAATTAAACCATTTCCGCACCTTTCTTCGCTGGTGTGAAAAGGAAGAAAAATACACTGTTGGTGATTATCCAAAAGGGTTCCCAAAAAGCCAGCAAAAACCCAAGGGTAAAGTAGTGCTTGCCTTGTCTGAGATTCCCGCGCTGATCAGCAATCAAAAAGAAGGTTTTCAGCGAACCATTACCATGTTGATGTTGCAGAACGGGCTACGCAAAACGGAAGCACTTACGCTGCGCAAACGTCACGTTGATTTTAAAAACAATGCTCTGATTATCACCGGGAAAAATGATAAAACAGAAGTGATCCCGATTGTCACTCAGGAGCTGCGCCAGGCGCTTGAAAAGGCGGGAGAGGGAAAGAAACCGAACGACTATCTCTTCCTTAATCCGAAAACTGAACGGCCGTATACCAACATCAAGAAGAGCCTGAAATCTGCAGCAGAAAAAGCGGGTATCGATAAACGGGTGTATAATCATCTCATGAGGCATAGTTTTGTAACTGGTGGACTGATGGCCGGCGTTCCGGTTTCTGCTATGAGAGAACTTGCGCGCCATGAGGATATTCGGACAACTCAGGGGTACACACACTTTTTGTCTGATTACTTGCAAGGAGAGGCCGGAAAGATATCGTCTGTAATGTCTGTAACAAAAGAAGATGATGAAACAGCATGAATAAAGGGTTTGCGCTATGCGACCTTGTACTTCGGGAGCAGGGGGTCGCTAGTTCGAATCTAGTCATCCCGACCAGCACATATCAGAGGGGACCGTTTTTTAACGGTCCCCTCCTTTTGTTTCCGGAACATGAAAAAATTCCCCCGCCCTTGCTATCCACATAATGACGTCTATAGTTTCCATTATCATATATTACACGTGGAGGGAGCAATGATCCTGTACATTATGCGGCACGCTGAAGCTGTGGAAGGAAGTGAGACCCTGCGGGACGAATGGCGCTATCTGACTGAAAAAGGAAGGACTGCGGCGAAAAGTATTGTTTCTTCGCTTGCCGACCACGGGCCGAAACCTCGCCTGACCGTTACCAGTCCCCTGACGCGCGCCGTGCAGACGGCGGAGATCGCGGCTGAAAAAGCCTGCCGGAAAAACGTGGTCGTGGCCAGTGAGCTGCTGCTGCCGGGAGGAGATGTGTCCGAATTGGTAACGTATCTGAAAGGGTGCAAGGGCGCCAAACGCGTCCTGGTTGTCGGGCATGAGCCACAGCTTGGGTCTCTGGTCACCGCGTTGCTGGGGCGCGATGCAAAGTCGCTTTCGTTGAAAAAGGGCGCCTGCGTGGCGTTGAAGCTTGATCCCGCTCCGGACGGCAACCCGGCGGCTTTCCTCTGGTATCTGGCTCCCGGCAGGAAGCGGACGACGTCCTTCAAAAAAGCTTTCCCGTAAGGATAGCCGGGGAAAATAAGAAACAAGAGAGAGCTGCAGCAATGCAGTTCTCTTTTTGTATCACGGACTCTTCTTTCGCTTCTTTGTTGTGAAAAAATACGATAGAATCTTAAATTGCGTAAGAGCTGCCCACTTTGACTGAAGAGGTACCACAGATGCGTAACTATCTGGACCTGATGCAGCACGTCCTCAGCAACGGCACGACAAAATCAGACCGCACCGGTACCGGCACGACCAGCGTGTTCGGTTACCAGTTGCGCTTCGACCTGGCACAGGGTTTTCCTCTGGTGACCACAAAAAAGTGCCACCTGAAATCAATTGTCCATGAGCTGCTCTGGTTCCTCAAGGGGAGCACCAATATCGCCTATCTCAAGGAACATGGCGTCAGCATCTGGAACGAATGGGCTGATGAGCAGGGCAACCTCGGTCCGGTGTACGGCAAACAGTGGCGCTCCTGGCAGGCGGTGGATGGCCGCGTTATCGACCAGATTGCAATTGCCGTCGATCAGATCAGGAACAATCCGGACTCGCGCCGCATCATCGTTTCGGCCTGGAATGTCGGCGAGCTGGACCGGATGGCGCTGGCCCCCTGCCATGCCTTCTTCCAGTTTTATGTGGCTGACGGCAAACTCTCCTGCCAGCTCTACCAGCGGAGCGCCGATATCTTCCTCGGGGTGCCGTTCAACATCGCCAGCTATGCGCTGCTCACCCTGATGATGGCACAGGTGTGCGGCCTCAAGCCGGGCGATTTCGTGCATACCTTCGGCGACGCCCACCTGTATTCGAATCACATGGAGCAGACCCGTGAACAGCTGGCGCGTGAACCGCGTCCGCTACCGGTCATGAAGATCAATCCGCTGGTAAACGACATCTTTGCCTTCACCTATGAGGACTTCACGCTGGAAGGGTACGACCCCCACCCTGCCATCAAGGCGCCGGTGGCGATATGAGCACTCTTTCCCTCATCGTCGCCATGGCGCGCAACCGCACCATCGGTGCGAACAACACGCTCCCGTGGCGCTGCCCGGAAGACCTCAAACGGTTCAAATCCCTCACCATGGGGCATCACATGATCATGGGGCGCAAGACGTTCGACTCCATCGGCAGGCCGCTGCCGGGGCGTATCACGGTGGTGCTCTCCCGTGACCCGGATCTGGCTGTTGACGGGTGCCTGATGGCCCGCTCGCTGCCGGAGGCGCTTGACGCTTGTGCCGGGGACAGCGAAGTGTTTATTGTCGGCGGCGCCGAGATTTATGCGCAATCGTTGGCGTTGGCCGATACGCTCTACCTCACCGAGATTCAGCAGGATGTGGAAGGGGATGCGCACTTCCCTGAATTCGACATGAATGCCTGGCAGGAAACATCGCGCGAGGTTTGTTCGCAGGAAACCCCGCAGCCGCTGGAGTATCACTTTGTGACGTATCACAGAATATAGCCAAATCACAAATAGGTGCTATAAGCTAGATATGAAAGATCAGAACTGCCTGATAGGGCGGCAGCCCATTCTCACCAATAATGAGCACATTGTTGCCTATGAGCTCCTGTTTCGCTCTATCGGGTCGGCAAACAACGCCGTCGTGCGCGACGCTACCTTTTCCTCCGCAAACGTCATCAACAATACCCTCACCAATTTCGGCATCCAGAGCCTGCTGGGCGAACATCGCGGTTTTATTAATCTTGATCATGAACTGCTGATGAGCGATGTCCTGGAAATTCTCCCCAAAGACCAGATCGTGCTTGAGCTGCTGGAATCGCTGGCGGTAACTGACGAGCTGATCGAGCGCTGCCGTGACCTCAAGCAGATGGGTTTTACCCTGGCGCTTGACGACCATGAATACAGCCCCATCTATCATGAACTGTACTCGATTGCCGACATAGTCAAGGTGGATCTGATCCAGACCCCGCTTGAGCGGCTGCCGGAAATGGTGAGGCAGCTCCGCCCCTATCCGGTGAAGCTCCTGGCGGAAAAGGTCGAAACCCGCACCGAATACATGGCGTGCCGCAACATGCATTTCGACTATTTTCAGGGGTACTATTTTGCCAAGCCGTCGGTTCTGGAGAAAAAGGGATTTACCGAGTCCGGCGTAACGCTGCTCCGGCTCATGCGTCTCCTGTCCGAAGATGCCGAAACCACGGTTATCGAGAAGCACATCAAGTCCGACTCCTCCCTTACTTTCAAACTGCTCGTGATGGCCAATTCCGTCGCCTTTGGTGTGCGCGAACGGGTGGACAGTGTCCACAAGGCGATATCGATTGTCGGCAGGAACCAGATCAAACGCTGGGTTCAGCTGGCGCTGTTCGCCTCCGAGGATACCCGGTCATCCGTAAACCCCCTTATCGACATGGCCGCCGTGCGTGCTGGTCTGATGGAACAGCTTGCCCGGCGCCTTCCCCTCCTGGCGCCAGATCAGGACGCTCCGGAAAAGGCCTTCCTGACCGGTATCCTGTCTCTTCTGGAGAGGATCTACAACATCTCGGTAGAGGAGCTGACCTCCAAGCTGAATCTGGCCGACGAGGTCCGTGCGGCGCTCATTGCCCGGGAAGGGATCTATGGAACTCTGCTGGTCCTTGCGGAAAAGAGCGAAGCGCTCGATTTTGACGGTGTGGAGGCCATGCTGGGAGAGTTGGGGATCTCCGCTGAAGATGCCGAAGATTCACAGATGGAGTCATTTTCCTGGAGCAATGATCTTACCAGAGAGTAACCGGATAGTATCCCCCCGCTTTGTCAAATCCGGAATGCGGGAAAAGGTGGGATGGGGGTGGTGTCTGTATCCTGCGACAAAGAAGTCAGGGAGGACGTGACATTGCCACATGATTGCTTTCAAGAAACTGATGCCGTACCGCCTGATTTTGTGACTGTCGAACTGGCTGAGGTCATCGATGCGCCTGCCCTTCAGGAGATGATGGACGATTATTATGCCCTTACCGGCATTGGCGTCGGCATCATCGACCTTAATGGCAGGGTGCTGGTCGGCACCGGATGGCAGGATATCTGCGTCAGGTTCCACCGGGCAACTCCCGAGTCATGTGCATTCTGCCACGAAAGCGACACTTCCCTCTCCAGTGGCATTCCTCCCGGGACTTTCAAAGAGTATCGCTGCAAAAACAACATGTGGGACATAGCCACTCCGATCATGCTTGGAAACCGGCACATCGGCAACATTTTCCTCGGTCAGTACTTCTACGACGACGAGAAGCCGGATTATGAGCTGTTTAGAGCCCAAGCCCGGCGTTTTGGCTATGACGAGGCGGAATATCTGGCGGCTCTTGACCGGGTTCCCCGCTGGAGCCGGGAGACTGTTCAGGCGGCCATGAGGTTCTATGCAAAACTGGCCCGGATGATCTCCAAGGCAAACTATAACAATGTCATCCTTGCCGATACCTTGGCCAAACGGGATCAGGCGGAGGAAGCTCTTCGGTGGATGCGCATCAGTGTGGAGAACTCATCCGATGCGCTTTATTGGATTGCGCCCGATGCCCGCTTTGTGGAAGTTAACGAAGCAGCCTGCCGCTCTCTCGGTTATTCCCGTGAAGAGTTGCTGCAGCTGACCGTTCCCGACATCGATCCCAACTTCAACGCCATCACGTGGCCGAGACAGTTTGCCACACTTCGTCAGCGCGGTTCAATGACGTTTGAGTCCGAACAGCGAGCCAAGGACGGCAGGATGTTCCCGGTGGAAGTCGTCGCCAATCACGTTAAATTCGGCTCGGAAGAGCGTCACTGCGCTTTTGTGCGCGACATAACCGAGCGCAAGCGGATGGAACAGTCGCTCCGGGAGTCAGAGGAGAGCTATCGCAGGAAAGCTGCAGAGCTGGAAGAGGTCAATAGGGAGCTGGAGACGTTCAACTATACTGTTTCGCACGACCTCAGGGCTCCTCTCACCAGCATTTCCATGTGCAATCAGATTGTTCAGGCGCAGTGTGGCAACAGTTCCGACGAAGAGCTGCGGAATGTCGTCAGGCTTCTTGATGAACAG
>Ga0209212_1006969_pt1 | contig 12707 bp, 15 predicted proteins | sample RifGroC2_FD_183996 | JGI IMG/M metagenome (GOLD analysis project Ga0209212, IMG submission 183996) | Groundwater microbial communities from Rifle, Colorado, USA - Groundwater C2 (SPAdes) (version 2) | ecosystem: Environmental > Aquatic > Deep subsurface > Groundwater | place: Rifle, Colorado...
TGCCAAAGAAAATAAGACCAATTCACCCAGGAGAAATATTAAAGGAAGAGTTTTTAATTCCTTTTGAATTAACTCAATATCGTTTAGCTAAAGATATTAATGTGGCGCCTATAAGAATAAGCGAGATTATTCATGGTAAAAGAGTCATCTCTGCTGACACCGCTTTACGTTTAGCTAAATATTTTAAAACACCTCCTCAATTCTGGTTTAATTTACAAACTCATTGTAATTTAGCTATATAACTTATTACAGATTATAGACAATAAACCACCATTGAATAGGTGGTTTTGTATATTTCTACTTATTTACTCACAGTTAGTACTCCGGCACCATCTTGCGATATCTCTCTACTACTTTAGCTAACACCTGAACCGCTATCTCCACCTCTTGCTTGGTATTATGCTTACCTAGAGTAAAGCGTACAGCATTATGAGCTACTTCCTGTTCAATGCCCATGGCTAGAAGCACATGGGAGGCTTTGAGGTTAGAAGAAGCACAGGCTGAACCTGTAGAGACGGCAATCTGGCCTTCTAAATCCAAACCCATCAATACAGCCTCGCCTTCCACGCCCAAGAAAGAAAAATGGGCATGACTAGGGGCAGAGACTTCACGATTAGTGTTTAAAACAACCTTGGGCACGGCTTTTTGAATTTCTGCCACTAAATAATCTCTAACTTCAGTTATTTGCGCATTGTTTTTCTCTCTGTCAGCCACAGCTAAAGTAAGGGCCTCGCCCAGACCGACAATACCCGGTACATTCAAAGTACCGGAGCGCATATTATTCTCATGATGGCCACCACGTTGTAAACAAGAAATGGGCGTACCCTGTTTGACAAACAAGGCACCTACACCTTTGGGGCCGTAGATTTTGTGGCCGGACAAACTTAACATATCAACATGGAGATGTTGAGTATCAATATTGCAAAAATTAATAGCTTGAGTGGCATCAGTATGAAAATACAAAGCTTGGGGTTTGTCACCACGTTCTGCAGTCCTTACTTTTTCCCAATCCCTAAGTCTTTTCTCATTGTATTTCTTGACTATTTTACCAATCTCACGAATGGGTTGGACAGAGCCAACTTCACTATTGGCATACATAATGGAAATCAAAACTGTATTATCCTTGATAGCCGCTTCTAATTCGGCTGAGTCTATAATTCCTCTGTTATCCACTTTAATATAGGTCACTTCGGCTTGTTGACTCTGAACTAATTCACGACAGGGCTCAATGATGGCATCATGTTCAATCATAGAGGTGATGATATGGGGTTTAGACAGGCCCTTAATTTGTAGAGCCTTAATCAAACCCTTAATAGCTAAATTATTAGCTTCAGTAGAGCCGGAAGTAAAGACAATTTCTTTAGCTTGGCAATTGAGAGCTGTAGCTGTTTGCTGACGAGCTGTATCCACTGCTTTGGCAGCCACTTGGCCAAAGCCATGCAAGGAAGAAGGATTGCCATATTCTTCTGTGAGATAGGGCAACATGGCTGACAAAACTTTTTTGTCCACTGGAGTAGTGGCGCTATGATCAAAATATATTCTGGACATATGAGTGTTTTATTATTAAATATTAAACCAATTTGATAGCTTTAATAGTTGGCAGATCTTTTTGCAACTGTTCCAAGACTACATTTTCCAAAGTCATCTGGGCCATGGGACAATGCAGGCACATACCAGACAATTCCACTCTAACTTCGCCACTCTCGGGATTAAAAGCCACAAATTGCACATCACCGCCATCAGCTTGTAACATTGGTCTCACTTTCTCCAAACTTGCCTTAATCTTTTCTTTCATATAATTACTATTAATAGTATTCTTAAATATTTGTATTATTATTTTGTTTAGCTTGATAATCCTTGATAGCTTGATGTAAAGCATCAACGCCCAACATGGAACAATGTACCTTAGTGGGTGGCAAACCATCCAAATCAGTCACCACATCATCCTTAGTAACAGCCAAGGCTTCAGCTAAAGTTTTGCCTTTGACCATTTCAGTCAAAGCAGAAGATACACCAATAGCAGCGGCACAACCCAAGGTTTCAAACTTAATATCTTTAATTACATTATCCTCTATTTGCAAATACATCTTCATGACGTCTCCGCATATTTTGTTACCCTTTAGGCCAATACTAGAGGCATTATCAATGGTGCCTTGGTTGCGGGGATTTTTAAAATGGTCTAATAATTTTTCGCTATACATATGTTTAAATAATATTATTTTACTAATTGACTTAATTTTAATTGTTTTAAAGTTTTAACAATGGACTGCTGAACTTGAGGGAAAATAAGGTTAACGCCACAATGACATTGCAAACTGCAAGGCAATTGGCCTTTAGCATCAAGACAATGGCCAATAGCCAAATCTTTTTCTAGAACCTTAATAATATCATAGGTCGTAATCTGGTTTAAGGGTTTGGCCAAGGTATAACCGCCAGTAGCGCCTTGGGCGCTTTTAACTAAACCAGCCTGTTTGAGCTGGGCAAAGATGATTTCCAAGTACTTTAAGGAAATTTTTTCTTGCTGGGCAATGGCTGACAAAGGGGTTAGCTGTTGCTTAGGCTGTTTAGCTAAGAAGAGTAAGGCTCGCAAGCCATAGGTGGTTTTAGTGGAGAATTTCATATCCTAGTAATTTAGTATGATATAAAACTAACATGGGTAATTATTTTTGTCAAATTAAAAAGCAGATTATTAAAACCTGCTTTTTTAGGTAATTTTTCAGCTCAAACGAGCCTCTACCATATCTTGCAATGTCTGGCAATCGGAACCTGTCTTAATCAACATTCTCTTTAATTGATATAACTCTGTCTGATTAAAACTGAAAAGGATTTCACCCCACTGATTTAGTATTTTGATCCTTTTTTGAAAAGTCGTCTGTGGATCATCATTTGGTAAATCCAAATTGTTAATAAATTCTCTAATTAATTCTTGCACTTTAGTTAATACTGATACCTCTGACATAAATCCCCCTGATAATATAATAAAAAATGAACAAATTAAATATTATTGTAGTATAGCACATTATCAAAATCTTGTCAATATTGCTTCTGCCTGCTTTTACGGGTAAGATGTATGAATATGACAGAAGCTATTAAGGAAAAACTATCACCTCAAAACATTGAAGCTGAGATCTCAGTTCTTGGCGGTCTTTTAATTGACCGTGATGCCATTATTAAAATAGCTGATATTGTGACGGCTGATGATTTCTACAAAGAAGCCCATACTCATATCTTTGCTTCCATGGTGGAACTCTATACTAAGCATGAACCAATTGATATCTTAAGCTTAACTTCCAAGTTGGATGAAAAAGGTAAGTTGGAAGAAGTGGGTGGTCGTAGCTATATCGCTAGTCTAGCCAATGCCGTGGGTACCGCCTCCCATATCACCTATTACGCTCAGATTGTCCAACGCAAATCAACCCTGCGCCGTTTAATTAAGGCGGCTTCAGAAATTTCTTTGCTAGGCTATGAAGAAGACGAAGAGCTGGATGGCTTGTTGGATAGGGCCGAACAAAAGATTTTTGCTGTCTCGCAAAAATATCTCAAGCAATCTTTTACTCCCATTGATGATTTGTTAACCAGCGCTTTTGATCGCATTGACGAATTACATAAACAAAGTGGAAAATTACGCGGTTTGACTACTGGTTTTTTAGATTTAGACAAGCTCTTAGCTGGTTTACAAAAATCAGACCTAGTTATTCTCGCTGCTCGTCCTAGTGTGGGTAAAACTTCTTTGGCTTTGGACATTGCCAGACAGGCGGCTATTAAAAACAAAGTACCCGTTGGTATCTTTTCTTTGGAAATGAGCAAAGAACAATTAGTCGATCGCATGCTTTGTGCCCAAGCCAATGTTTCTTTGTGGAAAATGCGTACCGGACGTTTGTCAGATAATGAATCTGATAATGATTTTGCCAAGATTGGCGTGGCCATGGGTGAACTAGCTGAAGCTCCTATCTATATCGATGATTCAGCTGGCGCCACTGTCATGGAAATGCGCACCAAAGCCAGACGTTTGCAAATGGAAAAAGGTCTAGGGCTCTTAGTCATAGATTACTTACAGTTAATGCAGGGTCGTGGCAAATACCAAGATAATCGCGTCCAAGAAGTTTCTGAAATCTCTCGCGCTTTAAAAATTGTAGCTAGGGAGTTAGATATCCCAATTTTAGCTCTGTCCCAATTATCCCGTGCCGTGGAACAAAGCAAACCAGCCATACCCAAGTTATCTCATCTAAGAGAAAGTGGCAGTTTAGAGCAAGATGCGGATGTGGTTATGTTCATTTACCGTAAAGCCGCTGATCGCAACTACCGTCTTGAAGAATTAACTGACAGCGAAAAAAACACAGCTGAAATCTATATAGCTAAGCATCGTAACGGTCCCATTGGTAAGGTTGACTTGTTTTTTCATGAAGAAACTGTTAGTTTTAAGAATACAGACAAGATGAGTTTAATACCACCGCCCGAATTCTAATTATTATCTATCTAAATCTATGTTTAACAAGATAAAACAAATCAAAGACTTGCGTAGTCAGGCTAAACAACTACAAAATACTCTCGCTGCTGAAAGTGTGACTACTGACAAAGCCGGCATCACTGTCATCATGAATGGCAACATGGAAATCACCAGTCTGAAGATTTCCGAATCAGCCAAGTCCAATCTGGAACATAATCTACAAGAAGCTTTTAATGAAGCGGCTAAATCTACTCAAAAAGTTATGGCTAAGAAAATGCAGGACATGGGCGGTCTAGGTGATCTTAGTAAGTTTTTGAAATAAGGTCTAAGCTATGTCCTATCCTCTGCCTATCCAACGTTTAATAGACTACTTCGCTCAGCTACCCACGGTCGGACCGAAAACAGCTGAGCGTTATGTTTTTTACTTACTCAAACAAACTCCCCAAACTCTACAAAGCTGGTCCCAAGCTCTGAATGAACTACAGGCTCAACTAACTATTTGTACTAATTGCCAAGCCATAGCCCTATCTTCACCCTGCGCTATTTGCCAAAACAAAACCAGACAGCCTAATCTACTCTGTGTGGTGGCTGATACCAGAGATCTACAGGCCATTGAAGACGCTAAAGCTTTCAACGGCTACTATCATGTTCTAGGCGGTACTTTAGATACTACTCAAGACTGGCAAGTCCAGCAATTGACTATTAAGCAATTGATACAACGCTTGGATAACCAACCCATCAACGAAGTGGTTCTAGCTTTCAACCCCGATGTCTCTGGTGAAACTACCAGCCTCTATCTCACCAAAATTCTAGTGCCCTACCAAGTAAAGATCAGCAAGCTAGCTCAAGGTCTGTCAGCCGGTGCCAGTCTGGAATATGCTGACCCCGCTACCCTAAATCAGGCTTTTAAGTATAGGAATCAGGTGAAATAAAATACCGCCTTATTAAATTATTATAACGGCGGTATTTTTGTTTTAATTAAAAGTTCTCTAAAAAGAATTATAACAGAAACAAATAAATCAAGCTCCTTCAGAATGAGGTTTGCTATTAGTATTAAACATATTTACGGGATCATATGGAAAAACTCTATTGCTAGCTTCCTGCCCTGGTCTAACTTTTCCTATATTTGCTATACTTTCTCGGTGTGCTTTTAACTCTTCTGGTGTTGCTGTTTTCTTCCACTCTTCTAATGCTGCATCACAACGGCGATCTTCTTGCTGTTTTTCTTTTTCTCGTTGAGCTCTACCGTATTTTTGTTCATATTCATTCTCTGCTATTCGCATTTGACGCATTTTTTCACTATAATCACCGTGAAAATTTAAATTAATGTCTGCAATTTTTTGTCTACATAATTGCTCCGACGTTGCCGTCCTTCTCCATATCGCATCATATTTGGCCTCTATAGCATCCAGCCTACGCTGTCTTTCGTTATATTCCAAATTTAATGCTTTTACTGCTTCCATTTCTCGTTGACAGTCTGTCATATAAATATCCTCCTTTTATAAAATATGTTATACAAAAGTTCTTTTTTGATACAATGTATTACTTTTTAACGAACAAAATATCTATTATTAAAATAGCACAATGAACACTAACTGTCAATTTGAAAAATTGCCAACTCTAAATTTTAAATATATTACATAATCATCTAACCCAATTAAAAAACCGCTCTAACAGAGTGGTTTTTCATATGCATTACAATTGCTTGGGATTCTAAGCAATCTTGGTAATTTCTAATTGAGTAAAAGGTTGACGGTGACCAATAGTTCTCTTGTAGCGAGTTTTATTCTTGTACTTGATTACTTTGATCTTGTCGGCCTTGTCCTGAGCTAAAATCTTGGCTGTTACTTTCTCGCCCAAGGAGGGCTTGCCCAATTCTAAGTCAGCAGTCTGGCCGTCAGCAATTAACAAAGTATCTAGCATAACAGTCTTACCGACTTCGCTAGCTAGTTTTTCTACCTTAATTTTGTCACCGACCTTCACTTTATACTGTTTACCGCCAGTTTTGACAATGGCAATCTGAGTCATAAATTTGAAAATTAAATAAAAAAAGACAGGGGGTTTTTAAGTGTCTATTCTGATTTTAAGTTGTTTTAGCCTTTTTGTCAAGCCAAGCAAAGCTAGCCAACAAAGCTAACATAATCAAGCCTAAAATAATCAAAGCCAGCAACTTTCCCCTGGATTGTAAAAACAAAGCCGACAAGCCAAAAATAGTGGCTAGGGCATAATAGATTAAGACTGTTTTTCTAGTGCCTAAACCAGCGTCCATTAAACGAAAATGCAAATGCTGACGGTCAGCATGGGCAAAGGGGTTGTGACCTTGGCGCAGGCGCCTAATAATCGTCCACAGCACATCTAAAATAGGGATACCCATGATTAACAAAGCAATAGCAATCTTACCGCCAGAAATAATGGACAGCACGCCTAAAACAAAACCTAGAAACAAAGAACCGCTCTCACCCAGAAAAATCTTTGCTGGATGCCAAGCTAAAATCAGATAACCAGCGCAAGCGGCCGCTACTATCAAAGCCGCTAGACCAACATCCGGTTGGAAATATCTAGTGGTCATAGTAAAGAGAAAAATAATCAAACTGCCAATACCCGCCACACCAGCTACTAAACCATCTAAACCGTCTAGAAGTTTAGTCGTGTACATCATACCCATGAGCCAAAGGATGGTAAAAACATCAGCCAACAAAACAAAGTAATGCATTTGTCCGCCCCAGGCTAAGACAGGAAACTGAATCTCATTGAGAAAAAGTAGACCGCCAAAAGGATTGCTGACCTTGGCAATGCCCACACCACCCGCTACCACCGCCAAACAAGCTAAGATCGGAAATATAACTTGATACTTAGGCGCTAGATTATACTTGTCATCTAAAACACCGCCAATGACTACGATAATGGCACCCACTAAAACACCCAGCCAGTGATGGTAGGCCAAGTCGCCAACTACCAAGTATTCTTTTAATAACAACAAAATAGTAACGACAGTTAAAAAAATAGCTACGCCACCTAACAGAGGCGTAGTTTGGCTGTGGATCTTGCGGGCCAAGGGCAATTCTCTTTGGCTATTAGGCAAATCCACTACTCCCCACTTAAAAGCTAGCTGACGTACCAGTCTAGTTAAGAGCCAAGCTAAACACAAGGCGCTTAAACCGGCTAAAACATAAATCATTGACATATCTTTAAAAATGTATTATATATAATAATACCGTAGAACTACTATCATTCTAGGGTAAAATAATAAAAATGTACATTTTTTAATTAATTACGAGGTACTATAATGGGTAAAAATACTCAGACTTTGACCAACAACCCGGAAATTAAAGAATTAATTATCACGGGCACCGCTCAACAAATACAGCGTATTTGGCACAACAGGGATAAATGGACGGTTGGTATTAATATTAATGATCAAACTGTCGATTTAAAATTAAAAAGGGAACCTAGTTGTATTAAAATCAAATTAGATACCGACAATCCTTGTCGTGCTGAGGAATGGCCAAAACTGAATTTCTCAATCAAATTTCAAAGTAAGTCTAAGACAGCTAGTACCGCTTTATGGCCTTTGAAGCAAAACGGCATGATCATCCAAGCTTGTGGTCATGTAGTTAGTAAAAAGAATATCCATATTGAGACCTAGCTACTCATAGCTACTCGTAAGCCAACTAATTCAAATTAGTTGTAAAAAATTCAAGGGATTACTTTTTTAAGTAATCCCTTTTTAAATACTCACAATATATATTACAACACCTGTCCCTTAATAATCTCCACTTCACCCTGCTCATTAATTTTGATTGTATCACGACGTGTAATCTCGCCAGCCAATAATTTACTAGCAATGACGTCCTCTATTCTGTCCTGAAGTAAACGACGCAAAGGTCGGGCACCAAATTCCGGCTGGTAGCCGGCTTGAGCCAAGACAGTAGCGCCCTGACCAGTCACCTGCAAGGCCACGCCCTTGGCTTCCAATAAAGTCGCTGTGCCCTTGAACATTAATTTAGTAATCTGCACCACATGTTCCATACTCAGAGGTGTAAAGACCACAATACCATCAAAACGGTTAATTAATTCCGGTCTCATCTTCTGACTCAGCTCTTCATCAACTAACTTTTGCCTAATAATCTTGATATCCGTCCCCTGCTTCACTGCCTGTTGGATATATAGGGAACCAATGTTGGAGGTGGCGATAATAATAGAATTGGTAAAATCAATGGTTCGACCTTGGCCATCAGTTAAACGACCATCATCCATAACTTGTAAAAAGAGATTTAAAATATCAGGATGGGCCTTTTCAATTTCATCTAACAAAACTAAGGCAAAAGGATTCTTTCTAACTAACTCAGTTAGATAGCCTTTGTTAGTAGCATCGCCAATCATTTTGTTGACACTATCAGCCTGCTGATATTCACTCATATCCACCCTGATCATGTATTCTTCCTGACCAAAATAAATAGCCGCCACAGTCTTGGCTAATTCAGTTTTACCTACACCGGTCGGACCAAGGAACAAAAAGTTGGCAATAGGTCTTTTACCAGCACGCAATTGAACACGGGCGCGACGCAAACTAGATGCCACCATCTTGACCGCTTCTTCCTGATTAACCATACGCTCATGAATCTTGTCTTCCAAGTTTAACAACTGCTCGCTTTCTTCCTGGCCTACTTTAGTGACAGGCACTTTGGTCTTGTCAGAAATCAATTGAGCAATGTCATCTTTGGTGACCACGGCTCTGTCGGTTTTGTTTTTGTTGACCCGCACCGCCACTTCTTCTAAAATTTTAATGGCCTTGTCTGGCAAATGCTGATCATGAAGATAGCGACTGGATAGTTTAACAGCGCTGGCCACGGCGTTGTAGGTAAAGTAAACATGGTACTGACTTTCTAAAAAAGCGGTTTTGCTTTCAATCATTTGAATGGCTGGATTAAGTTCTGGTTCAATCAATTTCACCTTAGCCATGGCGCTATCCAAAGGCTTGCCTTCCAGATATTTAGTATAATTAACATCAGTAACGGAAGCGATCACCAAGAGATTATGACGTTCCAAAGCATTGGCTAAAATTTCTGACAGATCCAAGCTTTCTTCGGTACCCGAAGTGATGCCGGCAATATTTTCTAAATCTTTGAAATAGAGTACGATATTTTTAGCTCGCGCTACTTCGTTGACAATGGCTAACATACGCTCCTGAGCTTGGGCTGGATTAGCGCCACCAATTAATTGAGCCACATCAACTTCTAACAAACGTTTGTCGCGCAAAAGTTTAGGTACACTTTCCATAACCATGGCTTGCGCCAAACCACCCACCAAGGTAGTTTTACCCACACCTTCTCCACCCACTAACAAAATACCATAACTACCACTTTCTAGGGCACTAAAAACTTCCCCTAACTCATGATTTCGGCCTACGCAGAGATCCAGCTTGCCATATTTAGCAGCTAGAGTTAAGTCGTAGGCAAAAGAGTTAAGCAGGGGCGTAGCTAAAGCGGTGTAGGCCCTATCCATGCTGGTACTGGGCTTGAAACGGGCCATTTTGCGGTACAAACGATAGTTGGCAATCAATTTGTCATTAATATCAAACCAAGCCACCACATTTTTGATCATGTCAGCGTCAACTTCCAAGTCATAGAGGATTTCCGAAACTAGTTTCTCCTGCTGATAGGTAGGCAAAAGTAAAGCCAGGGGCTCTAACTGTAATTGGCCCTGTTCTTGGGCTGTGATATAGGCGCGGATAAAAATTTCTTTTATTTCCTGACTAAATTGTGGACCTTGATTACTCTGACTTAATTTCAAGAGTTGACCACCAACCTTACTGCCCAAAACATGGGTATCAACATTCAAACGTTGTAGTAGAGCATTAACTTCACCACTACTGGTAATTAAAGCACCGCAGAGATGTAGAGCCTTAGCTGGAGCATGTTTGAATTTAATTGCTAATTGATGACAATTAGCTAGAAGATTTAAGGTTTGTTCACTACTACCATCAATCACATTAATTTTTCTGATCTTTTTTAACTCTTCCCATTTGTTGGGTAGAATAGTGGCGGGTACATTTTTCAACTTAGGGATCTTCTGTTGTTGGGCGGACTTTTCTTGGAGACGATAGATGACAAACATATCAGCCAGTAAGCTCAACCAAAAAATAGACAACCACCAACTCTTCTCCTGCCAGAACATAAAGTCGCTTAGTTTCACAACCTGCGGGGAGGTTTGGTAAACCCACCAAGCTAAAGACAACAAACCGCAGATGCCAATGAGATAGACAATTAGATCTAAAATCTTGCTCACTAGCTTCTGTAATTTGTCCAACATGATAGTGCCCTGATTGACTTGATAGGAAAAATAATAAAACTGGCCAGCATGAAAAGCGCCGAAACCAAAACCTCGACAAGAACGACAAGGCATTAATTTTTGACGACCACTGCCTTGGCAAACCGTACAGGTAATAAATTTGATCGGATCAACCGGTTGAGTTTCTGCCATATTAGAATATTTGCCAAATTATTTGATAAATAATATAAATGGGGGCTATCAACCATAACACTAGGGGCACCAAGCTAAGTAAAGCTAAAAATAAGAAAAGAAAACTGCGGAAAATAATCTGCACCAACCTCATGAAAAAACTAATCACCCGTCCGGCAAAGTCATGCTGACTAAACATGGGTACGAAAAGATTCTTTAGCCAAATTAATATAGCTAAAGATTTCAGCATATCCGACAAGAATCTTTGGGTGCCTAAAATTAATTGCCAGAAACCCTTGGTGTACCACCAGATGGGAAAATAGATAATATCCTGGGCTAGCTCAACAACGACCTTGCTGGCATAAAAAGCAAAATTAGTTCTAATCATATTTTTTCTTCTCTTTATATTATACCATTTTTACTATAAATTAAAAAGGACTGAATAACTCAGTCCCTTCTTTTTTACTTTGTATTTGGCTTAGTATTTTTTCTACCAACCTTTTTTATGCTGATTACTAAAAATTTAATAAAGTAATAAGCTACATACCAAGGAGCAAAGTAAAGGATAAACACTGCTAAGCCAGCGGCAAAACCGAAAGTTGCTCCATACAACAGGCTGATGACTAAACCGAAGTATATGGGTGTGGTGAACAAAGAAATAACCATGACAAAAAACAAATACAGATATAGCATGGTTTCCAGTCCTTTTAAAGAAAAAATAGTGGAAAAAATACTGACATAGAAATTAATTAAATCACCCTGAGCCAAAAATACTAGTGAGCACACGCCCAAGAAAAATATCAGTGGCCATAACAGAATCACTCCTGCACCTATCATGAAGCCGTTGGCTATTTCAAAATTGAATAAAGGTGGTTTGTCTTTAGTAAAATATACTATCAACACCACCAGCAACGTCCAAACAGGAAAAAATAATAAATCATACCATCGGGATAAAACCCAGGGATTATATATTTTCCAGGGAGTAGAAGCTTCCAACAATCTAGCCCAATCCGGTTGCACATAAATTAAAACCGGTAATGGAGCGCCAATCAAACTCCAAATAGACCAAACAATAACGGCTATAATAAAAGCCGATCCGCAGAACAACATAATCTGCTTTGGCAAAGGCCAGTCTATGACTTTCATTTTTATCTCCTTATGTTAATGAAAAAAACTAATTAATATATTTTTCTATCATAAAATTCTAATTATGTCAACTTTTTAGCCAAATCTTACCCTAAGATATAATTAGATCAAAACCCTTGACAGTCTTAAATCTTTGTGATATAAATAGTTTCAGTTCTCAAAAATAAAAATATTGTATCACAAAATAGGGAGATTTAATGTTCGATTTAGAAATCATAGCAGTTAAGGAATTACAAAAGAGGCAAGGCTTAGATTGGCCTGATAATCAGGAACAATTTTGGTCAGAATTATCTGAACAACAAGCTCTGGTTAACAAAGAAATAACCAAGCATCTAACAATCAACAGCCTTTATACTTTTGCTAATCAAATTGACCTCATGGCCAACCGTTATGACAGCGATCCACGCAATCATATTTGGCCTAATCGTAATATTCGTCCTGACCGAGGTATTTACCTTGGCTATCAAGAAAAAACTAAGCAACATCGTTTCTTAGTCATCCAAGGTGGCAATCACTTCTTTATTGAAGTTTTTTTGTGGTCAGAAAAAATCTGGCAGACAATTAAACATCGTATTAATCAATTTAATACCCTATCTTTGGTTACCACTAATAGCGAAAATAGCGAAATGCTACCACAAGCCAAAAGTGCTTG
>Ga0209212_1006970_pt1 | contig 12706 bp, 10 predicted proteins | sample RifGroC2_FD_183996 | JGI IMG/M metagenome (GOLD analysis project Ga0209212, IMG submission 183996) | Groundwater microbial communities from Rifle, Colorado, USA - Groundwater C2 (SPAdes) (version 2) | ecosystem: Environmental > Aquatic > Deep subsurface > Groundwater | place: Rifle, Colorado...
CTCGTCCAGCGACTGGCTCTTCGGCCGTGCCGGCTGCATCGTCAGTTGCTTCGGTTGCTTCATCGGTAGCGCTGTCGTGAGATTGGTCTCGGTCAGCCTCTGCAGCGTCAGTACCAGTGTCACCGGTAGATTCGTCGCGACCTCCGCCAGTACCTACGGTAGCATCCTCGACTACAACATCCGTATTACCCGACCCTATAGACTCTGTGCCATCAAGACTTGGACTACCAGTGCCGTTTCCAGCTGTTGCGAAATCTTCTGTTAGTTCTGTGACGCCAAGGGGATCCATCTCTGTATCAACCTGGTCTTCCCATTCCTTATGTTCAGGTAATGGTGTAGGTGGCTCAGGTTCAGGTTCTTCAGGGATTGGTTCTTCGGGTGTAGGTGGCTCAGGGACTGGCAGTTCAGGCTCAGGTAGTTCGGGCGCCGGCTCTTCTGGCGTAGGACCGCCGATACCTGGGTTCTCGTGAGTAACGACGACAGTAGGCTCGTTATACTCAGCAGCCGCGCCGCCAGTTTCGTTATACATAGGAGCTATCACTACAGGAGTAGGATTTCGGTGAATTGGTTGTAATTTACAATTTTTCTTCATCTCTACCGTATGCTCTTCACCATTTGGGCCCTTGAACGTCAGGATGATTGTTTCATCATCTTCTTTAACTACGTCGTCATAAGAGATTAGTGCGTCGCCGTTTTCCATTGTTGCGAAGTAACTACCATACGTACCTGATTGCACATATCCTTCTGCCATCTCTGTCGTAGGATCGTTGATTTTTTCAAGCAAACGGTTATAAGAGTCATTCAAAAATTCCGGTTCGCCTTTCATGCGTGCTGCCATCTCTTCGATATTTGCAGTAGTGAATTCAGGAAAGAGGCGTGTCTCGGCCATGACCGTCGCAAGCTGCTCGGGAGAATCTTTCCAGCCTTCTAATCCCTGGTCGATTACTTCACGCGGGGTTTCTCCGTCGATTGGTGCACCCCAGTTATTTGGCTTGAGCTTTCCCTCGTCGTTATATGAATCTTGCGCAGGATCGTATCCGAAGCCATCGATAATCGCTTGTTCTCGTGCATCAATTGCGCCGTCGCTGTTAATATCACCCTCGATAGGCAAAGGTTTCAGGCCTTCTTGAGACGACGAGGCACCCCCAGCATCGAATCCTTTCCACCCGGCATATGCTTTGTAGCTAAAGTATGCGGCCACACCCGTCGCAGCGACTATACCGCTCCATTTGTGGCGTTTCATGCGCTTATCGTAAGTCTCCTCGGTCTCATCTTCGTGACGCACGAACCTATTCTCACGTGCAGCAAGAGTCATAATAGTGAGACTTGGCAGGCCAAGCACCATACGTGCTTTTTGGCGAAGTGTGTATTTCGACTTATTGGTTTCCGCTTCTTCGCGAATAGCCTCGGCTTCTTCTGTTGTGGGTACACCCTCTGGTCGTGGTGCTACAGTGTGTGCTTCGTGCCTATTTACTGGGCGATCATACGTTGTAATAATCTCAGTGGGCTGCGTTTGCTCTCCCCGACCATCTTTATCGCCACGTAGTTTCCAGATAAGTGCTTCGAAAGCCTTTACCTTATCGGCGTTGGTTGCATCGGCTTGGTTTAATACTTGACGCACTTCTACAGAAACCGTGCTAATCAAAAAGTCTCGATCTTCTGCAGGCACATTGCCGGCGTGGTCGTTGACGAACATCTCTGCAATTTTATGATGAACCGTTTGGTCGCGCTCTTGACTTGCATCAATTTCACCAATATTGGTGTTTAGTGCCTCGGGTGCTCGCGCTCCTTCGGCTAGTTTTGGTACTGCTCTTTGCTCTGACATGGTATGCCCCTTGCCTTTATTGCACAATACGTGCTAAAACTTTTTATTTTTTGTTTTTATTGCCTTATGTATTTATATTAGCATAAGAGTATATAAAAGTCAATATATATGGCAACTAAATTAGATATAAGCAATAGCCCGCTCTTACGAACGGGCTATTATGCTATATGCCTAACTATTTATGAACGTCGGAACGAAGCTTGGCTTGCGTCACGCTGCGGTATAACCGTAGTAGTCGGAGCATCTTCACTACGAGCTGCTTGTGGAGCGCCATAATAACCGTTTGGCACTTCAGAATATGCAGTTACCGTTAGAGGTTCTGGAGCTGCCGAACGTTCAACGCGCCTCGGCACAACATCTGTCGTATTTTCATCCGCAGGCGATGAGACTTCCCCACCGTTTACGTTTGTAATTGGCGTAGTGAGTACATCTTCTGCTTCAGCAGTGTCGCTACTCTTCGACTTAAAGCTTTCTTGTGCTGCGCGGCGCAATCTGCCAAGCAGTGTTGTTTTTTTGCCGCTATCATCACCCGCAGGCTCGTTGCCATCAGATTGATCGACTGGAGCTTCGTTGCTCTTTTGGATAACCTTAACTCGTTTAGCTCGTGCTACGTTTTTTGCGTTTTTAATAAATTTCGCAAGTCCGCTACGAGATGTTTTCTGACTTGACGCAGTGTTTTCTTCTTCATGATCCTGCTCTTCAACTTCAGCTGTATTTTGATCACTTCGCTCACCGGTGCCAGGTGTTGCGTTAACTGCATTCCGAACATTATTTGAAGCTGCTTGTGCAACAAAGTTAGCAACTGCTTCTCTATCCATTGTTATTGGTGGCAATACTTCAGTTGTCTGGTCGCCTGTACCTTGCTCGCGTGAAAGGGGCTGTGCTTCATTTCGCACGTTCTGACTAGCTTTTTCAGCCGCTGCAAGAGCTGCTACTCGCGCATCCTCTGCCACTTCACTTTCCGAAGGAGCTTCTGTCTCGAAGTTAGTTAAATCTTCTTCCACGACTCCAGCTTCGCGTACACCAGGAACAGCCGGAGTCTCGTTGTCGCTAAATACAACCTGCACGCTAGGATTGTTTTCCGCACTAGCAAAAGTTGCAGACGGCTTAACATGTGCTTCTCCGTCGCTGGCTACAATACTATCTGTATGCTCGCCACTGATAATGCGACCAATTGAATCAATTTGGTTCAAGATAGCTGCGTCAGCCTGTTCTTGTGTGAGCTTGCCGTTCAGCACCAACTCGCCGTAGCTATTGATGAGCTTTTCCTGAATAGCGTCCTGTAATATCATGGAACCTTGTTCGTTGCCTTCGGCGTGTGCTTTTTTAGCAGCTTCGGCTAGGTCTTTTAGGCTCTGGTTATTGAGGCTATTGCGCTCTGTGCCATCGTCTGCGCTCAATGCATCATAAGCCTCGTCGCGTTCGCTGAGGCTTTGGAGATGCTTAGCATACTCATCGACTTCACCGATGCGCTGTTTTGACTGCTCGCTATCACGATCGCCATCTATAATATCTTCACCAAGCTGTTGACTCCAAAAGCTTGCTGCTTCTTGTGCTTTTTTTGCTTCATCAACTTGCCCTAGAAAATCTTCTGCATTTGCCGCTACTTTGAATTGCTCTGACATAAAAATGGTTCCTTATACTTGTTTTTGTAAGTTTATGATCTAATATTACCATAAATGTTATAAAAAAGCAATAGCATTACCATGAAAGAGACAATATTGCCACCAAACGCTTACTGACCAAGGATGACACGGTTGGCGTATAGCCAAGAATACGGATCACCGGCATCGAGATATTGGCCCTGAGCCTGCACGACTTTGATACTGCCACCCGTAAGGACATATTGATTCATAGGCTCGGTAATATAGTACTCGCCTGTAATGTCGACATTAGCGTAGGCGGAGATTGTCTGCATAAGATCGTAGTTAAATACAAATTTACTAATATTGATCGAGGTGCTCGGTGCTTGATCTGGTTGCGGCTTTTCAACAAGCTGATAATAGTTGCCATTTACATCGTATTCGAGCGTCCCGTTTGCTCGCGTGCGATTTCTACAGAAAGCATGCCATTGCCACCTTCGGGCGTCGAGACAATGAGACGTGCAAGCTCAGAGCCACCCTCTGGATTATAGACAAAATCATCGCCCATCAGCACGGCTGCCGATTCACCCGGCTTAAGATACTGCGCGCACATGCCTACAGGTATAGCGGTGCCGTATTTACTATTGGTGTCTTGGTCTATGTAATAAAACTTAATGCCTTCTGGTGGCATGATGTATTTGAGATACTCTTCTTTGCCAAAATACGTCAAGTATTGCTCAAGCTCCATATTGCGAGAGTAGTACTTCTCTAACTGCGAGTCGCCTTTGTTGACGACGAAAAATATTTCCGTGATACCAGCCCGGATGCAATCTTGCACTACATAGTCGACGGCAGGGCGGTTACCGATAGGAAGCATGCATTTTTCGATTGCCTTAGTAATTGGTAATCGACGAGTCCCCCATCCAGCGACGGGTATAATAGCTTTTGTGATGTTCATGCTTATGATTGTACCGTGTTACCTCTGTCGATGCAACGTCACTATGGCCTCTGTAGCCACCAGCGTGTGCCTGCAGTGGCTACCCATATTGTCATAGTTCCTGCTGCCCACCAGTACCATGACACGCCAAAGAGTGACCATCCATTACTGGTAGGAGCAAGAGGGGTATCTCCCTCTGCCGCTTCATCGGCGTTTAGGTCTATCACACCATCTAAATTTCGCTCTTCGGAGCCCAATACGTCACCGCGCGACTGCGCAGATGACACGCCGAACCCTTGGCGTACGTTACTAGTACTCACCAGACTCGTTGCAACCGGTATGGAGAAATCATTCGATAAGCGAGTTACTGGCACTATTTTCACTTCTTCGAGCGGCACCACATTACTCCGCACTACAGGTGGGCGCACGACGACCGTAGTGAAGGCGGGTGAAGATTCATTCGTGTTGCCGAGTGCATCCCGAGCCGTGACAGAAAATGTATATGTCCCCTGCCCCAAAGCCTCTGGAGTAGTAAAAGTGAATAAACCGCTGGAACCAACCGCGACATTTTCTTGCCGATTGCCATACGATACAACAACATTTTCGACCGGTGCTGCAGATATCTCCACAGTACCATTTATCGTGATCCGCTCACCCGCATCAACCTGCTCGCGCGCAGTAGCTACTGACACTATAGGCTTAGTGGTGTTAAGCTCGACGATTTTTTCATCACTATCGACATTGGCTCCAGAGTAGACAGCAGTTAAGACTACCATATACGATCCAACAAGGCCATTTGGTAGTGGCAACTGTGCGGATAATTTTTGATCTTCGCTCACAGTCACGGTAGCCTCTGCGATACGTTTTGCTTCCGCCTCCCTACTCACAAGCTCGGCGCGAATATTTAAGCCTTTAAGCGGCTTTTGGTCTATGCTACCTCGGACTGCAAGTGTCGCACCGCCGCGTATCGCGGTATATTCGTTCAGCGAGATCTCCGGATTGTCGAGCAGGCTCACGCTCGCTACTGCTTCTGAGTCGGCCTCTTTGGTGCCCCCGTAAACCAACAGCTTTACAGCCGCACTAGGGCTGTACGATATCTTCCAGGCTTTGTACGATGTAGCCTCGTCTGGCGTCACGTCTTCCGATGTGACTTGACTGCCCTCATCTGTTTCATTGCCGCTCACTACATAAAACGTGGGGTCAGCATCTGAGTCGCTACTGTAGTAACGTAGCGTATCGATCTGAGAGCGATATATACTCGATTTGCTAAACCCAAGCTCAGGCGATGTAAGCTGTGCATCCGTGGCGTTGGCGTACGCTACGTGAGTTGCCGACATACCAGTGATCAGCATGAAAAAGCTTGCGATAAATAGCAAAGATTGCTTGTGGAACTGCCGCACGCCTCCTCGTAGTACCATACATCAAGTATAGCAAACAAATAGACTTGTGGTTATTTTTGCTGCAGCTTGTCCATATCTGCGTGGCTCAGTCCGTAAAAATGCGCCATTTCGTGCCAAAGTGTACGCTTCACCTGCTCGAAAAAGCTTTTGTCGTCGTGAGACACGTGTCGCAAAGGATTTTTGAACAATGTGATTTTATCTGGCAATACGAACGTATAGCCTGCACCACGCGCCGGAAGCGGAATCCCTTCGTAAAGACCGAGCAAAAGGTGGTTGTTGTCGATATGCATCTTTTCGCGCTGTTCGTGGCTCGGATCGTCGGCCTGTACAATCGCAACGTTATCGAGACGTCTGATGTACTCTTGAGGTAATTCGTCCATTGCACGAGTGATCAATGTGTCGAATTCTTCGTCTGAAATAGCTCTAAACATACTTACGAAGTATAGCACAAAGTGCTAATGCCCTAATCATTAGCAAACTCAAACCACTCGGGGTCACTCTTCACTTCTTCGAGAAGCACGCTCCACCTTCGCTGCAGCATATCCGCATCGAGTGGTTCAGCAAGGTCACGAATAGCTTCTGGCTCGTTGCGCTCAGCAGCTATTTCGTCACCGAGTCCATCGCCCAATGGGTCGATAGGCCTAAAGTGCATCTGATGGTGTCGTAGAAATATCATGAAGTTGTTGTGTGTTTGTGTTTGAAATTGTTATGGACATATATTAACACGCTTACGTATATATGTCAATATACCCTGTCGTGTCCGTGATAGTGCGCGCTACAACTGCATGTTGGTGCTGTATAGAGCGAGCATGACAACCACCAGACACGACAAGCCCAATGCCTTCGCAAGACCGTGGTGATGCTGCCAAGTGCTTTGCAAGTATTTAGGAATGTAACGACGATATACATGCGCAGCTATAGCTACTCCTGCCGCAAGAAGCAGTAGCACCAGACTTCCCAGTACCGCAGGGCTCATCTGCTGGAGCGCGATGCCAACCCTCGCGAGTATACCCACCTGCCCCATTGATGCCACAAAATTTTCGGCACCTTTTACTGCGACTGCATTATTTTGCGCAGGCGCACCATACAACGCAACCACCAGCGAAACCGGGCGACCATTCATAGTGCCGTCAACCGTCGCGAACCCAACGTCTTTATATTCACTTCTCATAATATTATCTCGATGAGCAGGCGAACTCATCCATGCGTTAACGACGGTCTGGCTAGACGTAAAATTACGAGCAAGGTTTTCGCCCGCGTAGCTATAGTTATAATCTGTTTCAGCGAACCATTGCCATGGCTGCGTGCCGTCGGGCGAAGTGTGGGCCCAGTACTGCTTGGCGAGCATGTCTTTCGCTTTGAGATATGCCGCTTCCGACAATCGAGTGTCGAGTGTGAGTGGCGCAAGGCTCGCCTTTTCGCGCTCACGGTTTGTACCGGCGAGTAACGTTGGCGCATTGATAGAAGCCTCGTCGCCTAGGACACTCCGAAACATACCCATACTACTGACAAACTGGGCCGCAACGACGGCAACCAATATTGCCAAAAGTCCGTAGCGACGAATAAGATGCGGCTTAAACTGGTTGGCCTTGTGTGGCACGAGCGCAAGTTTAGCGTGCTTCGTGGTGGTGCGACGAATTTTTGCAGGCAAACCAATCTGTTTATGTTTTGTGGCCATTTGCTTTAAGTATACCAATATAACGCAAAAAAGCGATTACGCCATGTGGCACACGCGTAATCTTACGATAAGACTACACTTCCTGATGTGCTAAAGAATGTTTAGTAGGCTTAATAACTTTAAAAATTGCTCGTATCATCGAGAAACAAACGGACTATCTTTAATGTAAAAACGCCATGGCATATCAACATTACGTGAGATTCCAATTCGAGTGGTTGTGACGGTTTCGGCAGGTGCACCACTCTTGTTAATCACAAGTCTGACTTCGCCATCACTCAAATCGACTCCATTTTGTTCTTTATTTATCGCAAGCGCTTGGCACAGCTTTGCTGGACCATTTGTGAGCTCGACACCAGCCCGGCCACGTCGTTGCTTCATGAAATCTATTCCTTTGAGTGGCTCTATGGCACGGATCAATACGGCCGCACCATTACCAATTTCTCCTACAACGATATTGCAACAATAATGCATACCATACGTAAAGTATATGTAGAGATATCCAGGTGGACCAAACATAACTTGCGTACGTGGAGTCTCTCCGCCGTAGCTGTGACTCGCCGCGTCGGTTTGGTCGTAGGCCTCGGTCTCGACGATCTTGCCCCTCAGTACTCGGACCCCTACTCGCCTTTCGATGATGCAACCAAGCAAATCTGGCGCAACCTCATGGGCAGGTCGCGTCAGAAAATTTGCTAGGTTATTTTTCCTACTCATCTCCGTAAATTATCAATTTTCTATTATCTTAAATTGCTTACTACTCTCGAAGCATGACATGTAAAACTTACGGGTCATGCCTTCTCAAGTGTAACTATTAAATTCTCGTCTTCAACTTTTACAGTGGTTGTGTAAGCGTAGCTCTCGGCACCAACTGATGACGCGAGTGTTTCGACAGCTATGGCATTTTGGTGTTCGCTAATAGCTTCCGCGAGCGTTCCCGCCGCCTGAAGTCCGAGCTTAATTCGATCGTCGACGTTAAGACCCGCATCTTTTCGAGCAGACTGCACATGACGCACAATCTCTCGCATGAGTCCTTCTCTTTTAAGTGCTGGAGTCAGCTCAAAATCAAGCGCCAAAGTGTCGCCTTGGATAACTTTTTTGACATTGAGCTCATCCGTAAGAATGTCTTCGAAGTTCACAAACTCACCCAGTGTCGGTACTGTCACACTCGCGAGCGGCTGACGGATTTTGATGCGCTCTTTCGCGCGCAAGCTAAGAGCTTGGTTGACGTATTCACGCACCTGCTCCATGTCTTTGACAACTAGTTCATTTACTCGACCAGCCGACAGCCAATCTTTCAAATGAATCGATTCTTCATCGCCAGTTAAATTGTGATACAACTCTTCAGCGAGAAATGGCGTAAACGGTGCCAGTACATATGACAAGCGCACTAATACATAATGAAGTGTTCGGTATGCCTGTTCTTTGTCTCCGTCGTCTTCCGACTTCCAAAAACGACGTCGACTACGGCGAACATACCAGTTACTAGCATCATCGAGGAAAGGCAAGATCGGGCTGATCGCATCTGGAATATTATACGCATCGAGGTTTTTTTCGACGTCTGCCACCAACTGATGCAAGCGCGATATAATCCAGATATCGAGTGGGTTCGAGCAACCCTCTAGTGGATCTGTTAGTTTGCCGTCGAATTCCCAACCGTCTACTTCGGCGTACATCGTGAAAAAGTCGTACATGTTCCATATCATGCCAAGTTTGCGTGCGACGTCGCCGACTTCTTTATCCTGCAACGCAAAATCTTCTCCGTTCAACAGCGGGCTCGATAATAACAAAAAGCGTAGTGAATCGGCGCTAAATTTGTCCATTAGCTCGTTTGGATCGGTATAGTTGCCGTACGATTTGCTCATTTTACGACCATCGTTGCCAGCAACATTTCCAGTGACGATGACGTTTTTAAACGAGTTTTCACCGAACAGTGCCACGTTCATGGCATGCATATAGTAAAACCACGCACGCACCTGGCCGATATATTCGACGATGAAATCACCAGGGAAATTATCTTCGAACTTCTGTTTGTTTTCGAAAGGATAATGGAACTGGGCAAACGGCATACTCCCCGCCTCAAACCAACTATCCATCACTTTGTCGATGCGTTTGTATTCTACGCCGTCAATCGTGAATGTGACATCATCGATCCATGGGCGATGGTAATCATCCAGCTCTTGTCCGGAAAGTTCTTTGAGTTCTGCGTAACTACCGACAACTATCACATGCTCTTTATCATCCTTATCAATACCTTTCCAGACAGGCATCGCCGTTGCCCAAAATCGGTCACGCGATATATTCCAATCTGGCGCTGATTCGACAGTCTTAGCAAACCGTCCATTTTTGACGTGCGCCGGGAACCAGTTGATATTGCCATTTTTTTCGAGCATTTTTTCGCGCTGACCTTCGATATCCATAAACCAGCTGGGGTGTGCGCGGTACATCAATTTCGTACCACAACGATGGCAGTGCGGGTAGCTGTGTTTTATGTAATCAATTTTCCAAACGATACCGGCTTTTTTCAGTCCTTTTGCAATTTCTTTATTACTCGTCCATACATTCAGTGGTTCGCTCGAATCAAGCCATGGCAAGTATTCGTATAATTGATCTGCGACTGGTTTGTAGTAATTGCCGTTTTCGTCTACCGCATGAAAACCAGAAACATTGTTTGTTTCCGCAAGCGAGTAATCTTCTTCCCCGTAATTTGGCGCAATATGAACAATGCCGGTTCCGCTGTCGGCGCTCACATAGTCTGCTTCAAATACCTTGTACATTTGCTGATCGACGGCGTACGTCGTTTTACTGTTAACCCGTTTTGCGTTTTTCCCAACTGGATTTTCGGCCATGCCTTTGGGGATAGGGAGCACTGGATGATACGCGAGTCCGACTAATTCAATACCCTTTATGTCATTTCCGGTCGTATACTTCAGAGGCTGTTTTTTATCATCTATAAGTACTTTTTCGACAAGTTCTTTTGCGAGTATGAATGTTTCTCCGTCACTGAGCGTTGCTTCAACATAGACAAGTGCCGGGTTAACGGCAAGTGCAGTGTTTGCAGATAATGTCCATGGTGTGGTTGTCCATGCAAGTAACGTCCTGCCATCCTTTAGCTTGAACTTTACATACACGCTCGGATCAGTAACGTCTTGATAGGCGCCGGCGTCCATCGTCACTTCGGCTTTTGAAAGCGGCGTTGCATCGAGCGTACAATACATTAGTACCTTCTCGCCTTCGTAGATTTTGCCCTTTTCGTAGAGTGTTTTAAACGCCCACCAGATACTCTCCATGTATTCTTTGTCCATGGTTTTGTATGCACCCTGAAAATCAACCCAACGACCAATACGATCGACAGTGTCTTCCCAGGCGCTACTGGTTTCGAGCATGTTTGCGCGAGTGGCCGTGATATATTTTTCGATGCCGTATTCAATCACCTCTTGGCGCGAATGGATGCCCAGTTTCTTTTCCGTAAAGCGTTCCGCCGGTAGTCCATGTGCATCCCAACCCCACACACGTTCGACACGTTTTCCTTTCATCGTCTGATAGCGAGGAATGGTATCTTTAACGATCGAACTAAGGAGCGTCCCGTGGTGCGGCACACCGGAAATAAACGGAGGGCCATCGTAGAACACATATGACTTATCTTTCGAGCGGTTCTCGACCGATTTTTCAAATGTCTTGTCTTGTTTCCATTTTTGGACCCAGTCTTTTTCGTATTCTAGTGCTCGTCTACGTGTATTTGCTTTGAACTTCATGATTGTAACTCCTTATATCGAAAACAGTTTTTTGTGTGGTCATTTACCATGCCAGTTGCTTGCATAAAGGCGTAGCAAATCGTACCGCCAACAAACGTAAATCCAGCTTTTTTAAGCGCCTTACTCATAGCATCTGAGTATTCCGTATGCGCAGGGATTGTGTCTTCAGACACACGGGGCACATGGGCGATATTCTGCGCAAACTCCCACAAATAGTCTGTAAATGTGCCGCGTAGTGTGATCATCTGCTGGGCCGCGCGCGCGTTCTTTCGAGCGCTGTGTATCTTGAGTCGATTACGAATTATCCGGCTGTCGTCTCGCAGTGCTTCGAGTTCGGTGTCTGTCATCGCTGCAACTGCGGCGATATCAAAATTATGAAACGCCTCCCGATACCCTTCTCGCCTGTTGAGAATCGTAGACCACGATAGTCCGGCTTGTGCGCCTTCGAGAATCAAAAATTCAAACAACTTCGTATCGTCGCGCAGCGGCGTACCCCACTCCGTATCGTGATACTGCTGCATCGCTTCACTTGATTGTGCCCAGTTGCATCGCATACTCAAACCTTTCGCATCCTTATATTTTATAAACAAAAAATCACCTCTTCTGAATGTCAGAACCCTGATATGGGCGTTACCATCTGACTTCCAAAAGAGGTGATTCTTTTAGCACTTATTTGTCGCGTATGTCGCTCGCGTGACGGCGGATTCTACTGAGCATAGGCTGTTCTTTCCGCGACTCGTGGGTGATAACCACTCAAACGTCTACTCCTACTGTAGCAGTTTGCAAGTATATTATCAATCGCTGCGCTTTGGTGGTAGCGGAAAAAGCTTACTCGTACGTCGCTTGTATTCCGCCCAACCTTTGCGTCCTTCAAAATGTCGTTCAGTTAGTGGAACACCGGAAATGTACACAAGAAGTATAGTAATGGTCAGCGGCCCTATGAGCGAAAGCCACCATAAGGCGGGGGCAGCCGCGCATGCAACCGCATATATTCCCCACCACTGGGTAATTTCGCCAAAATAGTTTGGATGACGCGTGTATTTCCACACACCAGACTCCATGAGTCTGCCTTTGTTGTCAGGCTTTGCGATAAATTGCTTCAGTTGATAATCGCCGACCGCTTCGAAATAGAATCCCACACACCACACTATCAACCCGACCCATGCGAGCAGCGAGACGTCTGCTACACCCTGACTCAGTGCGATTATCGCAGGCGTACAGATAACAACCGCGAGTACCGCCTGCACCACGAATACCTTCAGGTACATATTCACTGCCACTCCACCTGGCTTTTTGGCATATTTTTTGCGCATGTCGGCGTACCGATGATCTTCGTGCGCCGTACGAGACCACCGCTGATAAATATGGAGTGCAAGGCGAAATCCCCACGCAAACACGAGTAGTAGCACGAGCGTAGACAGAAACTCATTAAACGTCCGTTCACTTGCCATGAAGACCGTCGTCACTATCACGATACACGACAAACCCCATGCGATATCGATCATGTCGTATCGGTTTTTTATGCGTGCAGCAG
>Ga0209212_1006971_pt1 | contig 12706 bp, 9 predicted proteins | sample RifGroC2_FD_183996 | JGI IMG/M metagenome (GOLD analysis project Ga0209212, IMG submission 183996) | Groundwater microbial communities from Rifle, Colorado, USA - Groundwater C2 (SPAdes) (version 2) | ecosystem: Environmental > Aquatic > Deep subsurface > Groundwater | place: Rifle, Colorado...
TGGTTCTTCTGTTGTCCCTGTTGGTCCTCTGCGGTCCTCTGTGGTCCTCTGTGGTCCTCTGTGGTCCTCTTTTCAGGGGGCGTTGATGGTGAAGACGCTGCTTTCCTCGCCGTTCTGGTTCACCACCTGCAGCCTGATCTCCTTGGGGGTCGGGTCGTAGGGGTGCCGCAGGTAGATCAACTGGTTGCACCCCAGGTAGATCAGCTGCTCCCGTTCCCCGGCCACCCGGTGCTCGGTCCCCACCCTGACTCCGTCCGCCACCAGCATGGAACTCTGCTGAAAGTTCGTTCCCGTTACCACGAGCTCGTACTGGCTCACGGCCTCGTTACCTATGGCCACGTTCAGGATCTCGGGCTTGGAGTTGAGAAACAGCGCCAGCGTGCCGGAGAGCGCGTCGGAGGGGTTTTTCACCTGCACCTGGTGCAGCCCCGAAGGGAGCTGGGGAGCCAGGAAAGACAGGGTCGTGGGGGAGATGAAGCTGGTGGCGATGGCGGCGCCGTCCAGGAGTATGCGCGCCTCCGGCTGGAAGTTGGCGCCGGTCACAAGCACCTCGCGCTCCCTGCCGGCGGCGCAGGTCGATACCGTGTCCGGGGAGAGGTCCGAGGCCACCGGCTTTTGCGGCTGCAGCATGAAGTTGTAGGCCTTGCTGACCGAGCCGTCCTCCCTTCTCAGGTAGAGCGCGTAGACGCCGGGGGAAAGGTCGGGAAGTTCCATGGTCAGCAACCTGGAGCCGACCACGGCGGTGGGGAGCTCGCGGTTGCCCAGGAAGGCCCGGGTGGCGTCGGTGAAACCGGTGCCGTTCATGGTGACCGTCATCCCCGGCTCGCCTTGGGCCGGAATGATGCTGAGCACGCTGAGCGCGGGGAGCCTGGGCTCAGGGGGCTTGCGTGCCGGGGCGGCTTGTGGGGCACCCTGCTGCTGGGCCGCCGGGAGCGCGGGGCGGGGCACCGGCGCCCTGGACTGCGCCCCCCCCTCCCCGGCGGAGTACCACAGGAGTGCTGCAATGACGAGGATGCTGATCAGGTGACGGAACACGGCGTATCCTCCTTTTGCTGATGCTTTTAAATAACCATTCCCGCCGTCCCTTGTCAATTGTCCACCGTCAGCGAGAGCCAGATCCCCGCCAGGAGGAAAATGAAGTTGCTGGCCCAGGCCGCGGCCAAAGGCGGCAAGAGCCCGACCTGTCCGAAGGAGATGGTGATCGAGTTGACGATGACGTAGAGAAAGCCGATCCCCAGCGAGATCCCTATGCCGAAGGCGATGCCGCTGGAGCGGCCGCTGCGCAGCGCGAAGGGAATTCCCAGGAACGCCATGATGGCGCAGCCGAAGGGGAGCGAGAGCCTGCTGTGCAGCTGGGTCAGGTAGCGGGTCGGGTCGTATCCCCCCTCCCTGAGCTTCTTGCAGTAGCGGTTCAGTTCCACCATGGTCATGCTGTCCGAATATTTCCCCAGCACCTTGAGGTCGTCCGGCTTGAGCGCCAGGTTGACGGCGAGCCTGGGGAACTTCGCGGTCTTTGTCACCTCGCCTCCCCCGAAGCGTCGCTCCACCACGTCGCTGAAGATCCATCCCTGCTGCCGCAGCACGGCGGAGGCCGCGTCGGTGCGCCTGAGCGGCTGCCCCGTTTCCGGATGCAGCTCCCAGAGGGTGATGCCGTTCAGCTCCTTCTTTTCAGGGTCGAACAGGCTCGCCCTCAGGATCGCCCCCTCGTCCCGGTGCCAGATGTTCTGCTGGCGGAAGTAGATGCTCGGGCTCTTCTTCTGGATCAGCACCTCCTGGATGTAGGTGCGCTTGGCGTAGCTCGCCGGCAGCACCGACTCGCCGATGGTGAAGATGGTCATGCTGACCAGAAGGGCGATGGCCAGGATGGGCCAGGTGATGCGCGCCAGGCTCACCCCGCAACTGCGCATGGCGGTGAGCTCCGAGTTCATGGAGAGGGCGCCCAGGGTGAGCAGGGTGGCCATCAGCACGGCCAGCGGCGCGGTATCGATCACGATCTCGGGGATCTTGGCGACGAAGAACATGAGAATGTGGCGCCATTGTCCCCCGGTGCGGGTGAAGCGGGCCACCTTCTCCATGAAATCGACCACCAGGTAGATGGCGATGAAGGAGCCCAGGCAGAGGGAGAGCATCCTCAGATAGGCCTGGGCCACGTAGCGGCTCAGTATGCTCATCTTTTCCCTCCGGCGAAGCGGGCCGCGAGGAGGGCCTTGAGGCGCGGGTAGAGGGTGGAAAGAGGCAGCGGCTCCTCGTGGGCGGTCTTCTTGAACAGGTAGCCCGCCAGGAAAAGGAAGAGCAGGTTGGGAGCCCAGCAGGCCAGGACCGGGGTGAGCAGGCGCCGCTCACCCAGGGTCTCGAAGGCGGAGAGCGCGACGTAGTACAAAAGGATCACCCCGATGGCGAGCGAGAAGCCGGAGGCCTTGCCCGAGCGCCGGTTTTGGATCCCCAGCGGCATGGCCAAGAGCGTGAAGACGAAGCAGGAGAAGGGGAGTGCCAGGCGGCTGTGATACTCAAGCTGCATGGCGAGGACCTTCTTGGCCTCGGTGCCGCGGGGCGGGTTCTGCAGCGCGGTCAGGGTCATCTCGGATACCTTCGCCTGCGCCGGCTCGTTGCTGGCCAGGGCGACGCGCAGGCTGTACTCCTCGAACTCCACCATCCGGTAGCCACCCCCGCCGGCGCCGCGGTGGATGCTCCCCTGGTTCAGGTGGAACTCGATGGCCCGTGCCTTCTGGTCGGCAAGGAGCGCTCCCCTCTTGGCGAAGATGGTGGCGCTGTTCTCCGGGTCGCGCTCGTCGTGGATGATCACCCCTTCCATGCTCTGCCCCTTCTGGTCCAGGCTTTCGGCGTAGATCACCATGCCGGGGAAGGCGTTGTTGAACACCTTCTCCTTGACCACCACGCCGGCGCTGCTCTGCGCCACGTCGAGCATGAGTTTCTTGAAGGAGCTGTTGCCCCAGGGCACCCCGTAAACGGTGACCCAGAGGCAGGCCAGGGCCGCCAGGCAGGAGAACGCCAGCGGAGGGGGGAGCATGCCGTACAGGCTGATGCCGCAGCTCTTCATGGCGGTCACCTCGCTGTCGCCGGACAGCCTGCCGAAGGCGAGCAGGATCGCCAAAAGCAGCGCCATCGGGATGGTGAAGAGCCAGAACGAGGGGAGCAGGTAGGCCACCATCCGGAGCACGTCGGTGAGCGGCACCCCCTTCTCCACCACCATCTCGGCGAGCTTCAGGAAGCGCCCCATGAGCAGCATGAAGGTGAAGGTGACCATGCCGACCAGGAAGGGAGGCGGTATCTCCTTGAATATATAGAGGTTAAGGGTCTTTTTCATGAAGCCATGCATGATACATGAGATGGCGGGGGAAGTAAATAACATAGGCTGACGAGGGGGAGGGGGTGAAGGCTGACGGTGAGGGGTAACTAGATCTTGACCTTTACGATCCCTTTGGGTAAAAAGGGGCATGGAAAATAAAGAGATCATCAAAAAGGCCCTGCTCTTCTCCGGTCTCGCCGACGAGTACCTGGCAGAAGTGGCGGAAATCGTGGTGCGTCGCCCCTTCACCAAGGGGGAGACGCTCTTTACCGAGGGGGAGAAGGCGGAAGGTTTCTACCTCCTGGCCTCGGGGTCGCTCAAACTGTGCAAGATCTCCCCGGACGGTCGGGAGAAGGTGCTGCACATGGTGCATGCGGTGGAGACCTTCGCGGAGGCCGCCTTCTTCGGCGACGGCAACTACCCGGCCGAGGCGCGCGGGGTGGAGAAGGGGGAGGTGCTCTTTTTCCCCAGGGATTCCTTCATGGGGCTTCTGGAGCGCAACCCGCGCTTCTCCATGAACCTGATCGCCTCGCTGTCGCTTTTGCTGCGCCGTTTCGCCCGGCAGATCGAGGAGCTCTCCTTCGCCGACGCGCCGGCCCGCTTGGCCTCCTACCTGATCGACCTGGCGGGGCGCAAGAGCACGAGCTTCCAGGGCAAGACCTACCTGGAGCTGGACATGCGCAAGGGGGAGCTCGCCTCCCGCCTGGGCACCGTCAGCGAGACCCTGTCCCGCACCTTCAGGAAGATGAAGGACGAGGGGGTCATCGAGGTGGACGGCAACAAGGTGATCGTGCTCAACATGGAAAAACTCAAGATGATGGCAGGGAGGTAGCCCGGGCTACCCCTCCCCCTTACCTGCGGAGCGGCACCCCCTGCCGCTCCCGCGCCATTGCTCCCCGTTAATCTCACCTAAGCCGCGATTCCCGCCTGTCTACTGCTGCGTCCCTTGGCCCTGCCTCCCATCATCCCTTTCCCTTGGCTGAACCACGTCCTCAGAGGCAAACCTTTGAAACTAAAATATTAATTAATATTTCGAACGATTGGCGCAGATTAATCTTGCCATAGAAAAACAGACTGCTATAATTTGCCCGTTCTTGGGGTCCAGATCAGAGATGGCCTGCCGGAGGTAGCTTGGATTGGGAATGCTGTTGGAGCAAGGAAGAGATTGCCCCGGAGGAGTGCCCCTACATCGGGGAGGGGGAGGAGGATCTCTACGGCTCGCACCGTCGCCGGGTGGTGGAGAAGTGCGTGGAATGCCCGCGCTTCAAGAACGACCTGGCGCGCCTGAAGGGTAGCGGGCACCCGCTCTCCGAGGTGATCCCCTACATCCTGACCGAGTTCCAGGAGCAGAAGGCGCAGATGGGGGCGATGCTGAGCTTCCTGAACTCGAAGACCCGCGAGATCAAGTTCCTGCGCGAGGTGGGGCTGGTGCTGCAGACCTCCATGGACCTGGACGAGGTACTCTCCCTGGCGATGACCGCGATCACGGCGGGCAAAGGGTTCGGCATGAACCGGGCCTTCCTGCTGATGACCGACAAGGAGCGGCGCAACATCAGGGGGTATCTCGGCGTGGGCCCCCGGGACTACGAGGAGGCCTGGCGCACCTGGGAGGACATCGGCCGCAACAATTTCAGCCTGAAGGAGCTGGCCAAGAACTTCCAGAAGACCAAGCTCAACTCGGAGAAGGTGAAGTTCCACGATATCCTGAACCAGCTCACCGTGCCGCTCTCGGACCAGGGGCACATCTTCAACCGGGCGCTGCTCAGCAAGAAGCCGATCCTGGTGGAGAACGCACTGAACAACCCCGACCTGGACCGCGGTCTGGCGCGCATCCTGGGGGTGGACTGCTTCCTGGTCATGCCCCTTATCTCCCGGAGCCGGCGCATCGGGGTGATCATCGCCGACAACTGCATCACCCACAAGCCGATCACGCTTCAGGACATGCAGTCGCTTGAGACCTTCGCCTTTCCGGTTGCCTTCGCCCTGGAGCGCGCCTCCCTCTACGAGCGGCTCCAGGAGGAGGTCGACAAGCAGAAACTGGCCAACCTCAAGATGCGCGAGCAGCAGGAACTCATCGTGAAGATGGAGAAGATGGCCCTGGTCGGTAAGATCACCTCCAGCATCGCACACTCCATAAGAAATCCGCTCATGGTGATCGGCGGCTTCGCACGCACCCTCCTCAAGTCCACCCCGGTAAGCGACGACAAGCGCAGCTACCTGGAATCGATCGTGCGGGAAACGCGCCAGCTCGAGGACGTGCTGAGCGAGGTGCTGGACTACTCCGAGTCCCTTTTTCCGGTCATGGATCTCTGGGACCTGAACGAGCTGGTGGCCACGGCCCTGGCCGACCTGGCGGGGACCCTGGAGCAGGCGGGGATCGTCTGGCACCTGGAACTGGCACCCGAGCTCCCCATGGTGCAGATCGACTACAAACAGATCAGCTACTGCGTGAAGACCATCGTTTCCACCGGCTTGAGCACCATGAGCAAGGGGGGGGAACTCCGGCTGGAAACACTTGTGGACGGAGACGGGGTGCTGCTTAGGATCAGCGACAGCGGCAAACTGCTCAGCAAGAAGGCGCAGGAGGCGCTCACGGCTCCCTTCTATCAGACCCAGGAAATGGGAGCGGGGGTGGGGCTGTCGCTGTGCAAGACCATACTGGAGCGCCAGGGCAACACGTTGTCCATAACCGGCCGCCCCGGAGGCGGCAATACCTACAGCATCAGGCTCTTGACGAGAAAGGAGAACATCTGACATGGCGAAACTGCTGGTAGTCGACGACGAGCCCAACATCAGGCTCTTGTACGCTCAAGAACTCAGTGACGAGGGGTATGAGGTGGTCACTGCCGCTTCGCCCCACGAGGCGGTGCAAAGGCTCGAGGCAGACCGCTTCGATCTGGTGGTGCTGGACATCAAGCTGAAAAACGAGAGCGGCATCGAGCTGTTGCAGCGCATCGTAAAGGAGCGCCACACCCTGCCGGTGATCCTTTGCTCCGCCTTTTCCTGCTACAAGGACGATTTCTCCGCCTGGCTCGCCGACGGCTACGTGGTGAAGTCGAGCGACATGCAGGAGCTGAAGGATGAGATCAGGCGGGTGCTGGCCAAGAAGCAGAAGGCGGCAGCGGCCGGTACAGCTTGAGACTCAGATTCCAGGAGGACCACTCATGAAGGCTGTCATTATGGCGGGGGGCTTCGGTACCCGCATGCAACCCCTCACTTGCAACATCCCCAAACCGATGGTGCCGCTGGTCAACCGTCCCATCATGCTGCACATCGTGGAACTTTTGAAGAAATACCAGATCACCGACCTGGTGATGCTCCTTTACCACCAGCCCCACGTCATCAAGAACTTCTTCCGCGACGGCGCCGACCTGGGGGTCAGGATCACCTATGTCACCCCGCTTGAGGACATGGGTACCGCGGGTGCGGTCAAGTGCGCCGAGAAGTACCTGGACGAGCGCTTCCTGATCATAAGCGGGGACCTTTTGACCGATTTCAACCTGCAGAAGGTGATCGACTTCCACGAGAGCAACAAGGCGCTGGCCACCATCACGCTCACCTCGGTCAAGGACCCGCTGCAGTTCGGGGTGGTGATCACGGACAAGGACAAGCGCATCAGCCAGTTCCTGGAGAAGCCGGGCTGGGGCGAGGTGATCTCCGACACCATAAACACCGGCATCTACGTGCTCGAGCCGGAGATCTTCAAGTACATCCCGGAGGGGGAGAACTTCGACTTCTCGCAGGACCTGTTCCCGCTGCTTCTGAAAAAGAGGCTGCCGCTTTTCGGCTTCCCGGTCAAGGGGTACTGGCGCGACATCGGCAACACCGACTCCTACCGCGAGGCGCATCACGACATCCTCAAGGGGAAGGTGAGCGTCAAGGTGGACGAGCCCAAGAAGGACCTGGTGGGCAAGGACCTGCGCATAGGGGTGGACGTGCGTCTGGGGGAGGGGACCCAGGTGGAGGGGACCGTGGTGATCGGGGACAACACCCAGGTCAAGGCGGGGGCCCAGATCAAGGACAGCGTGATCGGCAGAAACTGCACCATCGAGCCCGGCGCCAAGCTGACGCGCTGCGTCATCTGGGACAACGTCTACATCAAGAAGGACGCCAAGATCAACGACTGCGTGATCTGCAACAACGTGAGCGTGGGACAGGCAACCGTCATGGAGGAGGGGGGGGTGGTCGCCGACGACACCTCGATCGGCGAGGAGAGTTACATCAAGAGGGACGTGAAGATCTGGCCCCGCAAGCTGATCGAGTCCGGCTCCACCGTGACCGGCAACCTGATCTGGGGCGAGCGCTGGAAGAAGTCGCTCTTCGAGGGGGAGATGATCAAGGGGCTCACCAACATCGAGCTCACCCCCGAGTTCGTGGCCAAGCTGGGGTGCGCCTACGGCACCTCGCTCCCCAAGGGGAGCCACGTGCTGGTGGGGCGCGACGCCACCCTCTCCTCGCGCATGCTGAAGCGCTCCTTCCTGGGGGGGCTTTTGTCCGCCGGCGTCAACGTGCGCGACATCAGGATGGTGTCGCTGCCGGTCCTGCGCTACAAGCTGCGCACCTTCGGCGAGGTGGGGGGGGTCCATTTCCGCCAGGCCATCGAGGACCCGGCCTTCACCGAGATCGTCTTTTTGGACGCGGACGGCCTCGACTTCTCCAGCTCCATGGGGAAGAACGTGGAGCGCATCTTCTACAAGGAAAACTTCCGGCGCGCCCACCACATGGAACCGGGGGGGATCACCGAGCTCCCCCAGGTGGTCGACTTCTACCGGGAGGGGTTCCTCCGGGGCCTGGACCAGCAGTTGATCCGGTCGGTGCGCGCCAAGGTGGTGATCGACTTCAACCACTCGGTGGCGGGGCAGATCCTGCCCCAGATCCTGAACGACCTGGGGTGCGAGGTGATCGGGCTCAACACCTACCTGGACGAGCAGCGCGGTTCCAAGAGCGCCGACGAGAAGCCCAAGAGCCTGCAGCAGCTGGCCAAGATCGTGGTGACCCTGGAGGCGCGCGCCGGCTTCTGGCTCGATCCCACCGCCGAGGAGGTGGTGCTGGTGGACGAGACCGGCAAGGTCTACCCGGAGTCGGAGCTGCTGCCGCTCATGACGGCGCTCATGCTGCGCTCCGGCGCCAGGGGGGCGTTCGCGGTGCCGGTCTCGGCCCCGTCCGTCATCGAGCAGATCGCGGCGGAACAGGGGTGCTCGGTGCGCCGCACCAAGAGCGCGGACCGCTCCATGATCGAGGCCGCCATCTCGCCAGAGGTGGTGATGGCCGGCTCCATGGCGGGACGCTTCGCCTTCCCCAGGTTCCAGGCCGCCTTTGACGGCATGTACACCATCGCCAAGACCATCGAGCTCTCGGCCACCGCCGGCGTGCCGCTCTCCCGGGTGCTGAACGACGTGCCGCGCTCCACCTTCCTGCAGGGGAAGGTCCCCTGCGTCTGGGAGAAGAAGGGGGGGGTCATGCGCAAGATGAGCGAGGACAGCCTGGACAAGGAAGCCTCCTTCATAGACGGCATCAAGGTCTCCTTCGGCCAGGATTGGGTGCTGGTGCTGCCGGACCAGTACCAGCCGGTGGTGCACGTCTTCGCCGAGGCCAAGGAGCCCAAGAAGGCGCAGAGGCTTCTGGACGAGTACATGGAGAAGGTCGACAAGTGGAAGAAGGAGCTGCCGCAGTAGGGGGAGATCTCCTGATGAGAGTTGAGCGTCGAGAGATGAGAATTCATCCCTCAACCCTCATCCCTCAACAGATCTAGGGGAGCTTACGATGTCCGAACCGCTCTACGTCTCCTTTCTCTGGCACATGCACCAGCCCTTCTACAAGGACCCGGTCCGGGGGGAGTACATCCTCCCCTGGACCTACCTGCATGCGGTCAAGGACTACTACGACATGCCGGCCATCGTGGACGGGACGCCGGGGGCCAAGGTCACCTTCAACCTGGTCCCCTCGCTTTTGGAGCAGATCCAGGACTACGCGGCGGGAACGGCAATCGACCCTTTCCTGGTGCGGGCGCGCATGTCCCCCGCCGACATGAGCGAGGAGGAGAGGCTCTTCGTGGTGGAGAACTTCTTCTCCGCCAACAGGCAGCGCATGATCGAGCCGCACAAGCGCTACCTGGAGCTGTACTGCCTGTGCGGCGACGGCATCCCCGGGGCGGCGCGCGACCGGTTGCGCTTCATGAGCGACCAGGACCTTATGGACCTGCAGGTCTGGTTCTACCTTACCTGGACCGGGGAGGCGGCACGGCGCCGCTTCCCGGCCTTCCAGGAGCTGATACGCAAGGGGAAGCAGTTCAGCGCCGCCGACAAGCTGCTCCTTTTCGAGACCCAGAGCCAGCTGATCGCCGAGATCATCCCGCTTTACCGGAAACTTCATCAGGAGGGGAAGGCCGAGCTGTCGGTCACACCCTATTTCCATCCCATCCTCCCCCTTCTTTGCGACACCGGCATCGCCAGGACCGCCATGCCCAAGGTGAACCTCCCCCGGAACCGTTTCCGGCACCCGGACGACGCCCGCAGCCAGGTGGCCCGGGGGGTGGACTTTTTCCGGAAGACCTTCGGCTTCGCTCCGCAAGGGATGTGGCCCTCGGAAGGCTCCATCAGCGACGAGGCGCTGGAGATCATGGCCCAAAGCGGGGTGCGCTGGGCCGCCTCGGACGAGTGGGTGCTGGGGCACTCGCTCTCCGGCGGCCTGGGCAAGGAGCGCGAGGCGCTGTACCGCCCCTACTCCTTTCACCGGGAGGGGCGCGAGGTCGCCCTATTTTTCCGCGACCACGGGCTTTCCGATCTCATCGGCTTCACCTATTCCCAGTGGGACCCGAACCGCGCGGTGGCGGACTTCGTGGCCCAGCTGAAGGAGGTGCGGCAGCGCTGCCGCTCAAGCCGGGTCGCTCCCATCATCATGGACGGCGAGAACGCCTGGGAGTACTACCAGGACAACGGTTTCCCCTTCCTTACCAAGCTCTACGGCGCCCTGGGCCGGACCGACGGGCTCAAGGCCGCCACCTTTTCCGAGGTGCTGCAACTGGTGCCGGAGCGGCGCACCCTTGACCGGGTCCACCCCGGCTCCTGGATCAACGCCAACTACGGCATCTGGATCGGGCACCCGGAGAAGAACCGCGGCTGGGACAGCCTCTCCAAGGCCCGTGACGCCGCCGTGGGGGCAAGCCCCCTGGTCGCCTCCCTGCTCGGCACCCACCCTCAGCTTCCAGGGGAGGGTGAAGGGGAGTCGGAGGAACTGGCTGACTGCGGCAGCCGGGCCGGCATGGCACAGAGCGGGTCGCAGTCCGGAGCGCAGTCCGGAGCGCAGTCCGGGTTGCCGCCTGGGTTGCCGCCGGTGCCCCCGCCGCTGCAAGGGGAGGAGAGGGGCGTGGCTGGGGTTGCCGGTGCGGAGTTAAGCGAAGAGACGGCGCGCCTTGTCTGCGACTCGCTCTATGCCGCGCAGGGGAGCGACTGGTTCTGGTGGTACGGCGACGACCACTTCTCGCCCCACGCCGGCAGATTCGATCTGCTGTTTCGCCGCCATCTGATGAACGTCTACCGGTTGCTCGGCCTGGACGTCCCCGCGGAGCTCTACGAGCCGATCAAGAAGCAGTTTCCGGCCGGCTTCGTGCGCGAGCCCGCCGCCCTCATCACCCCGGCCATCACCGGTATCGTCACCGACTACTTCGAATGGCTGGCGGCCGGGCTCTATGACCTCACCAAGCAGGCCTCCGCCATGCATGCGGCCGAGACGCTTATGCAGTCGTTTTTTTATGGCTTCGACCGCAATTACTTCTACTTCCGGATCGACGGCGTGCAGTCGCTGGAAAAGGTATTCCAGCAGGACGACTGCCTCTCCCTGCATCTGATCCACGGCAGCGAATACCATATGGAGATGGAGCTCGGAGCCTGCGAGGCGGAACTGATGGTGAAGAGCCGATCGGGATGGCTACCCAGCGGGACCGTGGCCCAGTACAGCATCGGCCGGATCGTGGAGGCGCGCATTCCGCTGCCGGCCCTGAACCTGAGCCCGGGGGACAAGCTCTTTACCTACATCACCTACACCCGCAACAGGGACGAGCTGGGGCGCTGGCCGGTCGACACGCCGCTGCTTTTGAATTACGCCGGACCCGACCTGGAGATGGAAACCTGGCTCATCTGAGCCGAGAGCGCGAAACTGGAGCGAGGATGTCAGAACTGAGATGGGACCCGGTGAGGCAACATTGGGTGATCATAGCCACCGAGAGGGGGCGCAGGCCGCGCGATTTCCAGATGGAGATCAAGCCGGACCACACGACGAACTGTCCCTTCTGCTACGGCAACGAGGACAAGACCCCGCCCGAGGTGTTCGCTCTGCGCCCGGGGCGCGAGGCCAACGCCCCGGACTGGCAGGTGCGGGTCATCCCCAACAAGTACCCGGCCCTGCGCATCGAGGGGGAGCTGAAGAGCAGGGGCTACGGCCCCTACGACGTGATGGAGGGGATCGGCGCCCACGAGGTGATCATTGAGACCCCGGAGCACGACAAGGCCATGGCCGATCTTTCGGTGGCTCAGATCACCGATGTGCTTTTCGCCTATCGCGCCCGGTTTGTCGACCTGCGCCGCGACCCGCGTTTCCGCTACATGGTCCTTTTCAAAAACCACGGCAGGCGCGCCGGGGCGACGCTGTCGCATTCCCACAGCCAGCTGATCGCCGTACCGCTGACCCCGCCGGTGGCGGCGACCGAGCTCAAGGTCAGCCAGGAGTACTTCGAGAGCAAAGAGCGCTGCATCTTCTGCGACATGCTGGAATTCGAGCTGAGCTCGGGGCAGCGGGTGGTGAAGGAGTTCGCCAGTTTCGTCACCGTCACCCCGTACGCCTCCTGTTTTCCCTTCGAACTCAGGCTGTACCCGAAGCGCCACGCGCACGATTTTGTACTGATGAACGACCGCGAGCTGGCCGAGCTGGCCGAGGCCATGAAGGACATGCTCTGCCGGGTGAGGGCGGTGCTGGACGATCCCCCCTACAACTTCATACTGCACACGGCCCCCCCGAAGCAGGAGCGGCATGGCAGGCCGGAGTACTGGGGCTCCATAGAGTACGACTACCACTGGCACATCGAGCTGGTGCCCCGCCTGACCCAGATAGCGGGGTTCGAATGGGGCACCGGCTTCTACATCAACCCGACCTCGCCCGAGGATGCCGCCACCTTTTTGCGCGAGGCGGAGATCGGGTGAACGGTGAATGGTGAATGGTGAATGGTGAATGGTGAATGGTGAATGGTGAATGGTGAATGGTGAATGGTGAATGGTGAAGGGTGAATGGTGAATGGTGAATGGTGAACGGTGAATGGTGAACGGTGAACGGTGAACGGTGAACGGTGGCCGCATGCGGCGTAGGGCGTAGGGGCGAACCTTGTGTTCGCCCTTGTCTGGCTGCGCG
>Ga0209212_1006974_pt1 | contig 12705 bp, 14 predicted proteins | sample RifGroC2_FD_183996 | JGI IMG/M metagenome (GOLD analysis project Ga0209212, IMG submission 183996) | Groundwater microbial communities from Rifle, Colorado, USA - Groundwater C2 (SPAdes) (version 2) | ecosystem: Environmental > Aquatic > Deep subsurface > Groundwater | place: Rifle, Colorado...
CAGATATTGACCTTTTTGTAGAAACACCCTTCAATTTTGATATTGTCTACGAAGCGAGGGAGGAAATCCACGCTGAAAAAACAATTATTCCGGTAGTACCGATAAAATATCTCATTGAAATGAAAGAAAAGGCTGGTAGACCTCAGGATATTGCAGATGTATTTTACCTGAGGAAAATACGGGAGGAATGGAATAATGAAAGCTGATCAACCGTTACTTTACTATAAAACAAAAGAGCAAATAGAGGAATATCGAAAAAAGCCCGTGCGGGAAAAGCTTCAGTGGCTGGAAGCGCAGATGGAATTCTTTTACAAAGCCATGCCGGAGAAGGCAAAGAGGATAAGGGAAAGGCTTTTTTCGTGAAACGTGTCCGTTTTCACCACCCGATTCCCCTCTAACAAGAGGGGTTAGGGGTGTGTGTTTTACAGATATATATTACGGGCAATGTCCACGGATACTAATAAAATGGAGGAAAAGATGATCAAGGAGATCAAAGCGTGGCTATTGCGACAGATTCAATTATAGAAATAGTTAAAAGGTATGTTGAAATACTGGAGAAAAACGGGATCAAGATACGAGAGGCAATCCTCTTTGGCTCTTTTGTAAAGGGAACGGCGAAGGAATGGAGCGATATTGACGTTGCGTTGGTTTCACCTGATTTTACAGGAGACAGATTTGAAGATCGCAGGAGGATTATTCCAATGAGAAGAAAGATAGATAGTAGGATAGAACCAATTCCTTTCAGACCAGAGGATTTTGATAATGGAGAAATGTTTGCTGAAGAGATAAAGAAAACAGGAATAAGACTTAATTTTTCGTGAGACGTGTCCGTTGCCCGTGTCCGATTTCCTTCTAACAAGACTTGTCATGATCCTTCGTCCTGAGCTTGTCGAAGGATCAGTCGAATGAGGGGTTAGGGGTGTGTTTACTGACACTGACACCCATATAATCTTGGAGGTTAATTTATGGATGAAAGGCAGAAAAGGGAATACCAGACGGGAGTGCTTGCGGCACTGTTGCATGATATTGGAAAGAGAGGTTGGAGATGGCAAATATAGAGAAAATTAGTTTTGATATAGAAACTATAACCCCAATGTTTCTTGCTGGTGCCGATGGCAAAACAGCAGAATTACGACCGGCTTCTTTAAAGGGATTGTTGCGTTATTGGTGGCGGGCACTTCAAGCCGATGGTGATTTAAACAGATTGCGTGATAACGAATCTGGGATATTTGGGAGCATTGACCGCGGTGGGAGTTTTTCGATTCAAATAAAGCACGAATCTTTTAGGATAACGAGAACTAAGTTTGCTAATTATCCAGTTCCTGTAGAAGGAAAAACTTTTAAAATTAACATCCTAGAGTATTTAGCCTATGGCACACTTGAATATGAAAAGGGGGAGGGAAATTATTTTACCAGAGATTATATTCAACCAAACTCAAGGTTTAAAGTAATCGTAAGCTGTTTTAATGAAGAATGTATGAAAGAAATTTTAAAAACATTTTATGTATTTGGTTTGTTCGGTGGTTTGGGTTCTAGAAATAGAAACGGTTTCGGGGGATTCGATATATCGAACAAAACCATAGTGTTTGAAGCTATTAAAAGTGACTTTTCAATTGATACACCTTATACAAAAGAAAATCTAATAAAGCTGATAAAGAATATCAGTACTCAGCCTTATTCTAGTTTTTCAGAACAAACTAAACTTTTTAGGTCAAAAAAACCTTTTGATTCATGGGATAAAGCGTTAGCAAATGTTGGCATAATTTACAAACAAATCCGGTCAAAGCTGGAAAAAAGACATTCGTTTGAAAAGCGTCAATACATAGGGTCTCCAATAGTAGAAAAAAAGGGCACTAAGTCATTTCTTGAAAGGCATGCCAAACCATATTTTATAAAAATAAGTAAGGAATCGGGAAATTATCATGCGTACATTCTTTATCTTCCTTCGAGATATTGTGATGGATTAGATTTGGACATAAGCGATAAAAAGATAAATCACTCTAAGGTAGACAATGATTTTAACAATGTTTGTGTCGAATTTAATAAACATCTTAATAGCGAAATGGAATTAGTTTTATAAAAAAGATATTGGAGGTCTTAATGGATAAAAATATAATTATCAAAAAAATTCAGGCAATTCTCCACGACCCGCCAGAAAAGGCTTTGATACTTGGCAAGGTTGGTCATGAGAATAGAGCTTTGGAACTAATGAAAATTATTGAAGAAAGTGCCACTATAACCAACGAAACAAAAGATGCCGACCATATTGCCTCTGCATCCGACAGAGTAAACTTTCCAAAAGATATTGATGCAAAGGTTGATTTTTCTAAAGAACCTGTTATTGTCCATCCTTTGCCTGGGAAGGAGTTTAAAATTCCTTCCTCCGCTACATCTGCTATATCAGGCATTGATTATAAGCAGATAATGAGTACAGTTGATGATGCCATAAAAGAGATTGCTTCAAAATATCCCGATTTAGAATTAAGATATCTCTCCCTATGGGCTGAATTGCGTGAAATTATAAGGGATAAGGAATCAGGAAGTTCTGCTCTTGGGCAGTTATGGGAGCTTTTGCCAGCAGATACACGCGTTCCGGATCATTCTATATGGGAACATAGAAGGGTTGCATCTGCCATTGCAGGCGCATTACCCGAACCAGCGCTAGTATTATTTTCTATAGGACCAATACAGGATTTTATTGCAACTGCAAGGAAGACCCAAGATTTATGGGCTGGAAGCTATATACTTTCATACATATCATGGACAGTTATGAAGGTAATATCAGAAGAAATGGGGCCAGATTCTATCATATTTCCAGACTTGATGGGACAGCCTTTTTGCAATCTCTGGCTGAAAGAAAAAGGGTTAAAGTTTATAGAAACATCTCGTAGAGAAGCTGTATCGTCACCAACCTTACCCAACCGGCTGCTAGCCATCCTTCCAAAAAATAATGTCGAGAAAATTGCAAGAGATGCAGAGCAGGCTGTAAATAATGTTTTTACCGAAATATGCTTTGCCGTTAAAGAAAAAATTGAAAGTTCTATTGTTGAATTAAAAAATGATGCTATTTGGGAAGAAATCTGGAATAGACAATCTAAAGATTTTCTGCAGATTTATTGGGCAGTATTGCCTATGGGCAAAAAAGATGAATATAAAGGTTTTATCGAGACGTACAAAACTTTTTCGGGTAGTGAACTTCTTAAAGACTTTGAGAAACTTATAAAAGAGTACGAGACAAAAGGTTTTGGCCCTAATATTGGCACAGTGTATGGGCAGTTATATAGGTTTCTTGAAAAAACGCACGGAAGCAGAAAAAGTATCAGGAACTTTTCTCAACAATCAGAGCCGCACTATAAATGCACAATGTGTGGAGTGAGAGAACCGGTGCATCCAGAAAGACATAATAATCAGAGTTGTAAAGAGTATGGAGCGCTTGTAGGATTCTGGAAGGAAAAGCTCAGAAATAAATTCCTGGATATAAAACTTTCTGAAAGATTATGCGTTGTGTGTTTGACAAAGCGATTTGCATGTAAACATTATTTTAACGATAAAAAGGGCTTTGATATCAGCACTTCATATCCCTCAACAAGTACAATGGCAACGGCAGCTTTTAAATTAAGAATTATTAAGAAGAAAGAGATAAATGATTTACTTGTAAAAGCACATGATTACACTCAAAAAATAAAGGCTCTTGTCGGCGTGACAGCGCTCGGCGAACCACCGCCAATGGTTCTTGGTGCATGTAGGGATAATAAATTGTGTGAAGATTTTGCAAAATTAGAGGGAGATTGGTTATACGAAGAAAGTTTGGATGAAAAAGCGTTGTATAAAGAATACGGACTGGATAAGAGTGAAGGAGAATTTAAACAAATCTTTAAAAGTGTAAAAGATGCTTTTGGTGAATTCAGAAAAATATTAAAAGAAAATGAGGATCGACTAAAAATTGATTTTGGAACTCCATCTAAATACTATGCCATTATCCAGATGGATGGTGACAATATGGGAAAATGGATTTCAGGGGAAAAAGCCCCTGAGATAAAAGATGTCCTTCACCCGGAGATAAGAAAGCAATTAATGGAGGACTCGAATTGGCAAGAACTTTTAAAGCAAAGACGTTCACTCAATCCTTCGCTGCACATTGCAGCAAGTAAGGCTTTGAGGGATTTTTCTTTGAAGGTTGTGAGGGAGATTGTTGAAAGAGACCATCTTGGCAAACTTATTTATGCCGGTGGGGATGATGTCCTTGCCTTTGTTTCATTAAAAGATTTGCCGGCTATTATGAGATGTTTAAGGGCATATTTCTCAGGAAGTCTTGTGTACGATAAAGCGGGTGGAGTAAAGATAGATTTCCAGAATGGAAGCGGTTTTATACCCATAGACGAAAAAGGATATCCACTCAGTTTAACGACAAGCAAAGAGCCCAAAGGTTTTTTATATTCCATGGGAACAAGCGCTACTGCAAGCATGGGTATTGCCATAGTCCATCATTCGTACGATCTGTCTAAAGCACTTCAGGAGGCAAGAGATGCAGAAAAAAAGGCAAAGGATGCGATTGGAAGAAACGCCTTTTGTATATCTCTTAACAAAAGATCAGGTGGCGCGGAAACCTTTGGAGCAAAGTGGTATTATGAAAACGATGAATACTTAGAAGGCGTTCTTGTGCTAAAAGAATTGGTTGAGGCATTTGCTGATGATAAAGGCTTATCTCCCAAATTTGCTTATGATTTCAAAACAGCACTCTTTGGGCTTAATTCGCCAGATTTACCAGATGTAGCTATAAAAACAGAAGTAGTACGACTGGCAAAAAGACATGCGCCAAAGGAATTTAAAGAAAAAGCCGGGGAGATTGTATCGCATCTAATGAGTCTTAAAGAGAATGGCATATCACTTGAATCTGTAAGCAACTTGCTCAATATTGCCGCTTTCCTTGCTAGGAGAGAAAATCAATGAAGATATTTATTGAACCAAATGATGTCCTGATGTTCAGGGATGGAAAGCCGTTTTCTGGAGGTGACGATCATTATGCAAGGGGTGTTTTTCCGCCGCCACCCTCCACATTTTATGGTGCCATTCGCTCAAAGATATTAAGCGAAAAATACCCGCAATATGAAAGCTTTAAAGATGGAAATATCCCTGAAGATATTAAAAAAGAGATTGGCACTCCCGCACTCCAGGGTAGTCTTACTATAAAGAATTTTCTCCTTGCCAGAAGAATACGTGGAACTGTTAATCCTGTATTCCCTATCCCAAAGGATATTGTAAAAATAAAGGGAAATGACGAGGAAAAATTATTTCTCCTAAAACCTGAAAAATTGCTTGGTAATAGAATTACCTGCAACTATCCACTCAATTCATTAACTCCGCTGTGGTTAAAAACTGAAAGTCCAATAGAGGAAGTAAGCGGGTTTCTCACTGTGGAAGCAATAACTAAATACCTCGCTGGCAATTCACCAGACGAGACTATTAAAAGTGAAGAACTTTATCAGAGAGACGAAAGGGTTGGAATTAAAAAAGACAGAACAAAAAAGGCTGCGGCGACAGGCGCCCTTTACAGTGTGGAGTATTTCAGGCTTAAAGAAGAAGTTGGATTCGTTATCGAATTGGGTGAAGTAGAAAAATTCCCCTCCGAAGGATTGTTAAGATTGGGCGGCGACCACCGCTCGGCATTTTACCAAGAATCCTCATTTTCTATGCCTGATATGGGAATAGTTATAAACAAAGTAAAAGATACAAGAAGATTTAAGGTTGTTTTCCTGACCCCTGCAATATTTAATAACGGATGGATACCTGACTGGATAGATGCTGGAAGCGGCTTAGGAACCGTAAATAACATTTCCCTTAAGCTTGTATCCGCTGCGATTGGCAAACCAGCTCATATAGGAGGCTTCGACCTTGTAAATAAAACGCCTAAAGATATGAAAAAGGCAGTTCCTGCCGGAAGTGTATTGTATTTTGAATTAAAAGAAGGGGATATTGATAAAGTATTTGACACATTCTGGCTAAAATCTATCTCAACCGAAAGAAAAAATGAAGGTTTTGGAATCTCAATTATTGGAGGATACTGATATGTTTAAAGAAGCACGGTTGATGTTTATCTATACCGAGACTTCCCTGCACGCAGGTAGCGGTACGAGCCTTGGAGTGATTGATCTGCCTATCCAGAGAGAAAAATACACGGATTATCCAGTGCTTCAGGCATCCGGCATTAAAGGGGCGGTACGAGATTGGATGGAAACAAACAATGGCAGTGAAAAACAAAAGATAGACTTGATTTTTGGACCCGACACGATTGGTGGAGGCGAGGCTTTTAGCGGTGCGGCAACGTTTACCGATGGCAGGCTTCTCTTATTTCCTGTAAGGTCAATGAAAGGCGTTTTTGCATACACAACATCTTGCTTTGCCCTGAATAGATTAAAGCGTGATTTAAATATGGCTAAAGTAACAAATGCAAACTGGGACGTACCACCAGAACCACAGGGTAACCATGTTTTGGGGATACAGGGAAGTGGTTTATGTGAGGATGGAAAGATTTTGCTTGAGGAATATGCATTTGATTTTCAAGGAAATAATGATGTATATAAAATTGCTGAATGGTTATCACAAAATGCCTTTCCTAACAGCCCTGAATATCAATTCTGGAAAGAGAAGATTAAAAAAGACCTGGTTATTCTTCCTGAAGATGCCTTTAAGGATTTTGTGAAACTTTCGACAGAAGTTCAGGCGAGAATAAAAATAGATAATGAGACAAAAACGGCCGCTACCGGTGCGCTCTTTTACGAAGAAGCATTGACGCCCGATACATTTCTTTACTCTGTGGTAATGGCAAATGACCCATTCAAAGATGAACAAAATAGACCCGTTGGTTTAAAAAATGCCAAAGAAATAATGAATTTCATATCCAATCTCAACGGTAAAAGGGCTCAATTTGGAGGGGATACAACCATTGGCAGGGGAATAGTAAATATCAAGTTTTTTAACGGAGGTAACACTCAACCGAACAATAGTACTTCCAATAATGGAGGCAACAAATGAGCCGATTACAAACATTAGAACAAAAAAGGGCAGCAGGGGCGTGGAGTTGTGTCCAATATGTAAATGAAGATGTTAATGACCCTAAATTCAAAAAGGGATATCGCAGTACCGTGCTAAAACTTCCAGCATTAATATTAACAAATGGACTTGGACAAACCCTTGCGTTTCTAAAATCAAAAGGAAAAGGAGATGTAAATAATCCGGAAGAAAAGGTCTATCAGGATTTACAGGGATGGCTTACAAGTACAGATGTAATAAATTGGGGCGGAGCTACAGCAGGAGAATTAATTGAAAGGATCATGAAAATAGATAGCAATAAATATCGCATTGTAACTTTACAAACCTTTTCGTTTTTAAACTGGCTAAAAAGATTTGCAGATGCGGTGTTGCCGAAGGATGGAGGGGAATGAAATGACGCTCCCATTGCCAGAAAACACACGAAATATCGTATTGCAGCAAGGCAAATTAAAAAAGATAAGTAATTTTGGATTGCTGTTTAATAAGTATATAGATTGGGGTACAAACTGGGAAAAGAAAAAGAATATTCTTGATGAAATACTTAATGCCCATACAAAAAACGATACCATAGTAGAAGCTTACAAAAACAGGCAAAATGCGCTTTTAGAAAATTACAAGACACAAGGTTACAACGTTGTATGTTTTACCACGACTACTGACTATCGTCTTGTTTCTGGCCTTGGTGGAGCGCATGTGCTTGAAACAGGTTTAACGCTGAACCCCTTATATGGGTTTCCATATCTTCCGGCAAGTGGCGTTAAAGGGCTTGCAAGAGCCTATGCAGAGAAGGTCGATGATGCTTCTGATGAAGAACTATTGGAAGTATTTGGATCGGAAGACAAGGGCAAGGTCTTAGAAATAAATCGTGAAGGAAAGGTTGTTTTCCTTGATGGATTGCCTGCTAAATTTCCCAAAATTGAAGTAGATATTATGAATCCCCATTATGGTGATTATTATCAGGGTAACAAACCTCCGGCAGACTACCTTAGCCCAAATCCCATAACATTTTTTGCAATAGCCCCCGGTCAAGAATTTTTGTTCTCAATGTTTTCAAAAGACCAGTTATTGCTTGAAAAGGCTGCATCGTGGCTTAAAGAAGGATTGATCAACCTGGGTGCTGGTGGAAAAACTAATGTAGGTTATGGGTATTTTATAGAATAATATTTCCTTAGTGTGAATATGAATATATATAGAAGGATTTAGACTTTAAATATTTAACTCAGGCATGATGATGAAAGGCAATGAATACAAAAGAACATATTGAATATTGGCTAAAGTCTGCTGCACATGATATGGAAACGGCAGATACCCTCTTTCAAAATCGGAAGTACGACTGGTGATAAAGGAGTTGTATCAATGGTTGTTGTCTCAGATGAAATATTAGAAAAGCTTAAAAGATTCCTAAGTATGGTCTCTGCCAGTGGATTGCACATAGAGAGGGCAATCCTCTTTGGTTCTTATGCAAAAGGTACGGGAAGTACATGGAGTGATATTGACATTGCCTTAGTGTCAAAGGACTTTACCGGCGTTGGGTTTTATGACAGGAAACGCATAAATCCGTTTCTCATAAAGGTGGATTCACGAATTGAACTGCATCCATACAGATCAGAAGACTTTACTGAAGAAAATCCCTTTGTTAAGGAAATACTGAAACAGGGAATTGAAATAACGCAAAATATATAGGATTTAAACAATGTCAGAGGTAACAATAGACCTATCACAATTTTTTACCAATAATGCAAAATTAACAGAACTTGACAATTATATTCAAAAAGCGAAGTTAATGGCAGGGGAAGGAAATAATGTTATTTTAACAGGCGCTGCTCCTGTGTGGCTTTATCTTAAAATTGCCCATGCCCTCCATGGAAAGGCCCGAAAACTGATTTATCGTTCACCAGTCACAGGTAATGTAGTAATATTTGATCACACCCCTTGATAAATAATAACGTTCGTTTGGGAGAAGCCTTAAAATGAAGAAATTATTTCAAATATATACCTATCCTCGTTTATTGTATTTATTTATTGGTATTGTTTTTACTTTAACAATTAGCCCACTCGAAAATTATTTTAGCAATTTCTCTTCACTGAAATATTTAATTCCGATTTTAATAGTTCTAGTAATAATTATTATTGTTGTCGAAGTTAAAAAGAAAAAACATATAAAGGTTAATTTTTCTTTTAACTTGGCCAGAACTGAGTCTGAAAAAAGAACGTATGCAAAAAAAGGTATAATAGTTTTTGTTTCTCTCTTTGATCCAAGAGGATCAAAGGCAGAGGGTTTATCATTAGTAGAAAGAGAAAATGCAGCTAAAAATTTGGATTATCGTATTTTAGATATAGAAAATTCTAATCTCCGACCAACAATCGAAGCTATCAATTGTCATAAGACTAAGATTAAACACTGCTGGTTGATAGGAACATTTGATACTAAAAAGAAAAAAGGCTCAGTAACATATCAAGATGTATTCATCGAATATCTCAAAAAAGAAAAGAGTATCAACTGTGATTTTCATTATGGTCAAGATTATGCTATCCCACTCGATGACGATGCTTTGATATGTAAAAAAACATATGAAATATTGAAAAAGATTTTTGAAGAGACATCTTCTTTAGGTTTAGAATGTAAAGATATAATTGCAGATTACACATCGGGAATAAGGAGTATGGCGGCTGGTATGATACTATCCTGCCTTCATAGCGACAATGATATACAACTTATGGGAACAAAATATAACGATCTTGCTAAACCAGAAGGTGAACTTTTTCCTATCTATATTTCATTTGAACCGGAACTGAAGGTTCATGAATAATACAAATGAATTTAATATTAGTTTTCAGTCTTTGTTTACCGCCTTTCAAGCTGTTAAAGAAAATCATGGCTGTGCTGGCGCGGATAGGGTGACTATTGAGCAATTTGAAGGGAATCTGGATATAAACCTCAGAATTATGCAAAAGGAACTGGTCGAACAAACTTATTCACCACTTCCACTGCTGAAAATCCTTGTTGACAAGGGAAACGGCGAGGCCAGGGCGTTGTGCATTCCAACGGTGAGAGATCGGGTTGTCCAGGCAGCCGTTTTACAGATCATTGAACCTATACTTGAAAGAGAATTCGAAGAGTGCAGTTTTGCTTATCGGAAAGGTCGTTCGGTCAAACAGGCAGTTTATAAGATTAAGGAATATTACGAACAGGGCTATCATTGGTTAGTAGATGCAGATATCGATGCCTTTTTTGACAGTGTAGACCATGCACTGCTTTTGGAAAAGTTTAAAAAATATGTTTCTGATCTTTACATCCAAAAACTTATCGAACTCTGGTTGAAGGCGGAAATCTGGGATGGAAAATCTTTGATTGTGCCTCAAAAAGGTATTCCACAGGGGTCTCCCATTTCGCCCATCCTGGCTAACCTGTTTCTGGATGAATTGGATGAAGCATTCTTAAAGAAGGGATATAAAATCGTTCGTTATGCCGATGACTTTATTATCCTCTGCAAAAAACCTGATGAGGCAATGAATGCGCGCCAGTTATCAAAACAGACACTCGAAAAACTCCATTTGCAGGTGGATGAAGAACAAATTACCAGCTTCGAACAGGGGTTCAAGTTCCTCGGAGTCGTCTTTGTTAGAAGCATGATTATGGTACCTTTTGACCGCCCAAAAAAGGAACGCAAGATACTGTTTTATCCAAAACCTTTGAATCTGGATGAATATTTTCTTAAGAAAGGTATTACTTCACCGCTGAATAGGTAGATAAAACAGAAGGTGAGAAACTGTGAAGTATAATGAATTTATGAACAGCAAGAAAAAAATGATTGAGGTTTTATGAATTTAGAAAAAGTGAATAGAGAAAAAGACTTAGAGCAACTTAAAGCAGTCCTCCAGGAACTTAAAAAAGAAGGGAAAATCCTTGTTGCACTTCTCTATGGTTCATATGCAAGAGGGACACCACACAAACGATCGGATATTGACTTAGCGGTATTCATTCATGCAAAGGATGAGAAAGAGGAGACGGATATAATAGATAAAATTCTCATGTCTACCGAAAGGCAGATTTCCATCTTGAGACTTGACGATGAAGATGAATCGCCGTTTGTCGTTCAAGAAGCATTAAAAGGAATACACCTGGTAAAAGCAGAGGAAGACACCCTCTATGAAGTAGCCCGCAGGGTACTTCGTGATGCTGAGGAAGTACGATTCAGGAGGTCACTCAGTGGCAAATGATAAGATAAAACATCTCTTTGCATTTCTTGAAGAAACGGTGGATTATTTTCTTGCAAGGGCAGAAGGGGTTGACAGAGACCATTACTTTGCCGACAGAGACAGGAGAAACATCCTCGATAAGAGCATAAACGACATTATTCTTTGTCTTATAGATATTGCGGAAGAATGTTTAAAGAAAAACAAGAGAAACATTCCAGATACCTATAGAGATGCCATCCTTGCCTGTCATGAGTTTATTGGGGATATAGTTCTGAAAATTGCGCCGCTGGTAAAGCACCGCAATGAGACAATACATCAGTATTTGAAGGTAAATTGGCAAAATATTGTCATTGTTAAATCTAAAATCAGTGAGATAAAAGAATTTGTCGATAAGATGAAAAAAATTCTTAATTAAGAGTATGGAATTCAAATTCTTAGCTTCTCAACCTTTGATTTTCTATGCGATCTCAGATGTCTTCGTTGGTAAAAAACTACAAAGAGAGGCTCGTAATCATGGCTAATCTTTATCTGACCGAACAAAACTCCATCCTCCGTAAGACCGGAGACCGGTTGATTGTACAGAAGGGCGATGAAACCCTCCTCGATGTGCAGTGCCATAAGATAGATGCCGTGCTCATCTTTGGAAACGTCCAATTTACCACTCAGGCTGTTCATGAACTTTTCCAGCATGGCATAGAAATGGCCATTCTCACACGGACGGGTAAACTTATCGGACAGATAACCTCTCCTACACCCAAAAACATTACCCTGCGTCTCCAGCAGTTCAAGAAATATTGGGACAATGATTTTAAACTCATACTATCGAAAGCGATTGTGGCCGGAAAGATCAAGAACGGTATTCGTGTAATACAGCTATTTTCTTACAATCACCCCGATCTGGACTTTGAAACGGAAATTACCACACTGAAAACAAGGCTTAGCGATGTCGGGCCGGCAACTCAGATCGACCAGTTGTTTGGTCTGGAAGGGAGTGCGGCTAAGGCTTATTTTGAAGCCTTCGGCAGGATGCTCCTGCGCGAGTTTGATTTTCAGGGAAGAAAGAAACATCCATCCACTGATCCGGTGAATGCCCTCCTTTCCTTAAGCTATACCATGATTTTTAATGAAATCTCATCACTCCTCGATGGACTGGGATTCGACCCCTACCTTGGTTATTATCATACTGTTGATTACGGCAGGGCATCTCTTGCTTCTGACCTTATAGAGGAATTCCGGGCTCCCATAGCTGACCAGCTCACGCTCCATCTTATAAATAACAGGATTTTCGGGAAAGAGGATTTTTATTCAAATCCTAATGAAGGGGTTTATCTCAAACGTGAGGCATTAAAACGCTATTTTGTGGAATACGAAGACACGCTCAATCATGAATTCACCCATCCGCAAACGAAGGGAAATACCACATTTAGAAAATCCTTCCGCATACAGGCAGAAAGA
>Ga0209212_1006975_pt1 | contig 12703 bp, 7 predicted proteins | sample RifGroC2_FD_183996 | JGI IMG/M metagenome (GOLD analysis project Ga0209212, IMG submission 183996) | Groundwater microbial communities from Rifle, Colorado, USA - Groundwater C2 (SPAdes) (version 2) | ecosystem: Environmental > Aquatic > Deep subsurface > Groundwater | place: Rifle, Colorado...
CACCCCCTAACCCCCTCCCGCAAGGGGAGGGGGGATCTTTAAAGCCGAGGCTGACGATGAAATCATTACAGCTTATATGCTTCATGTTTTTCCTGTTCACCCTGCCGTTTTCCTCGGTCGCTTTTGCCCAGACCACCTGTGTCGACGCCGATGGCGAGGCGGTGATCGTCGGCAACGACATCCCCTCCGCCAAGGCAGAGGCGGTCACCAGGGCCAAGTGGGCGGCCGTCGAGCAGGCGGTCGGGGTCGGGATCAAGGCCCAGAGCGTGGTGCAGAACATGATGCTGGTCGATGAGGCGGTCAGCAGGCAGATCAGCGGCAGCGTCAAGAATTACCGGCTGCTGAGCCAGAGCGCGCAGGACGGCATCCAGAACGTCCGGATCAACGCCTGCATCGAGACCGACTCGGCAAAGGATGCGCTGGCCGGGCTCGCGCTCAACAACGCGCTCTCCGTCTTTCTCCTGGCCAAGGACAGAACCGGCAAGACCGGGAGCTACCAGGATTCCAACATCCTCTCCGAGTCGCTGATCGGAAAGCTCACCGAGCGGGGCTACACCGTGACCGACATCGCCGGGACCGGCGCCCTGGAGCAGAAGGCTTTCGACAGCGCCCTAAAAAGCGGCAATGTGCAGGCGCTCCGCTCACTGGCGTACCGCTTCCTGAGCAACGTCGTCCTGCTGGGCAAGGTCGATTACAGCGTCGCCACAAGGAAGGGGGAGGATGTCGGCTACGGCATCGCCACCCCCTTCAACAACGTCAGGGCCAGGCTGACCTACCGGCTCATCAGCAAGGGGGCCGCGGGACAGATGACCATACTGGCCGCGGGGAACGCAGAGGGGAACGGTCTGGCAGGCAGGGTGGAAGATGCCGCGGCCGAGAGCCTGAAGGATCTGGCCGAAAAGCTGGCGCCCGCCGTCCTGAAAGAGCTGGAGAGGCACCTGCAGGGGGTGTCGAAAAAGATCGAGGTCAAGGTGATCGGGATCTCCGAGCTGAGCGAGAACTTTGCGGTCAAGGAGATATTCCAGAACATCGCCTGGGTGAACAGCGTGGCGGAAAGGGGGCTGGGCGACTTTACCGTCAGCTATCAGGAAAATGCCATCTACCTGGCAAACAGCATAAGCCAGCAAGGCAAATTCAAGATCGTAGCCTTCACCCCCGACTCGATCACCGTCGACTACTCCAAGTAGGCGCACTTATTTGTCCCTCTATGGAGTTAACAGCATGATCAGGCGGATTACCTTACCGTTGCTGGCTCTATCTCTTTGTGCCACGGCCGCCTATGGCAAGACCCTGGTGGTCGCCGGAAAGCTGTCGGGCGAGGTCACGGTGACGCAGCAGGTCACCTTCGGCATCGATCAAAGGCAAAGCGAGCTCACTTACCGCTTCCCGCTCCCGGCGCACGTTGCTGTGCCGGGTCTCAGCCAGCGCCTGACCGACCAGCGGCTGAAGTTCCATCCGGAGCCGGCGCGCATTGCCAAGGAGACTGACAACTACGGCAACGTCTACAACGTGGTGACCTGGCGCCAGCTGGAAAAGGAGGCCGGGGTCACCATCGTCTTCAGCACCGCGATAGACGCGGTACTCGATCCGCTTGGCGCCGACGCGCCGTTCCCGCTGCGCAACCTGCCTGACGAGACGCGACGCTACCTGGAACCGACTAAACTTGTGCAAAGTGAAGACCGTGAGATCGTGGCGAAGGCTCTCCAACTCAGCGCCGGCGCCACCAGCGAGTCGGCTGCCGTCGATGCCATCCTCAACTTCGTCGCCGATCATATCCGCTATGAAACCCCGCCCGGCTCCTACGATGCCCTCTTCGGTCTCTCTACGCGTACCGGTAACTGCCAGAACTTCGCGCATCTCGCCTGCGCCCTTTTGCGTGCCTGCGGCATCCCTGCCCGTGCCGCTGTCGGGCTCACCCTGAAGGACAAATGGAAGATACCTCTCGACGATCGGGGCTCGTCGCTGGTGCAGGGGATGGGGGAGGGGCTGCATGCCTGGATCGAGGTGTTCTACCCGGGTCTGGGGTGGCTGCCCCACGACCCCCAGCAGACCAAGCGCTTTACCTCCACCCGTCACATCAAATATGCCCATGGTCCCGATTGCACAGGGTTGGGTGCCAACTGGCGGGGAGCGCCGGTTCTGCCGCGCTACGACAGCGTGGTCAGCAGCACTTTCAGCAAGGACCTGATCGTTCTGAGCCTCAGGGGCTCTGCCGCCCAGCCGCGCGGCTACATCACGAGCAATCAGCTGATGGCGGCTCCCATAGAGCCTCGCAGGGAAGATCCGGCACCCGTTCCAGTAGCGTTGCCCAAGCCGGTACCGAAGCCGGCAGTGGCCGAGCCGAAACCTATCGCGCCTGCGCCGAAACCGGTAGCGCCTGCGCCGAAACCGGTAGCGCCAGAGCCGAAACCGGTCCTGGCAATGCCGAAGCCGGTCGCACCAGAGCCCAAACCGGTCCTGGCAGCACCGAAGCCGGTAGCGCCTGCGCCGAAGCCGGTCGCGCCGAAACCGGTCGCACCAGAGCCCAAGCCTGTGGCGTCTCTGCCGAAACCGGTTGCTCCCGAGCCCAAGCCTGTGGCGTCTCTGCCGAAACCGGTTGCGCCTGCGCCGAAACCGGTAGTCCCTGTTCCGAAACCGGTGCTGGTTGTGCCACCGCCGCCGGGTGGTTCTGAGCAGCCACCTAAGAAGGCTGTCCCTGCTCCTCCCGTGATACCCGAGGGTGACGGCACGATAGTGCTGGGAAACCTGCGCCTTCCCCGGATTACCAATTTTTACATCGGCAGCGATGGGCAGGGCGAAGCCGCTTTGGAGCGGGAAACCGCTGAATACGTCACCTCCTCCGACGTCTATGCCCAGGCCTTCACCTTGGAGCGCCCGCTGCGCCTGGAGAAGGTATCGCTTGCCATGAAGAAGTTTGGCGGCGACGGCACGGTCTACCTGGACATCGTGGCCGACGACAGCGGCAAGCCGGGCCTGCTGAAGGGGGTGCGCTCCCAGCCGGTCTACCTGGAGAACGTGAAACGTCAGCCGGGTTACGCCTGGCTCGACTTTCACCTTCCGTCAGACGCCGAGCCCTGCGCTCCCGGCAAGTACTGGGTGGTGCTGCGCCGCTCCGGAGAGGCGATCATGAACTGGTACTACACCCCCGGTAAGCCCTACGGCGGTCCCGACGACACCCGCTCCACGGCCCGCGGCTGGCAGTGGGAGGACATTCTCACCTATGATTTCGTGTTTAAGGTCGAAGGGCGCCTGGTGCGTTAACCACCGAAAGGCGTGCCATCCTCGATCCCGGCTAACCAGGGGGGCGGTCATGAAGCGAGCGTTTTACCTAGTACTTTTCTTTCTGCTGCCAGCCTGTGCTCCGACCCTCAAGATGGAGCAGCACGGCGGCGCCATCCACCTGGGGAGCGACGAATCCCCCCGTCAGGTGGCGATCCTTCCTTTTGTCAACGCTACCGAGGAGCCCGGGATCGACACCCTGGTCCGGCGCAACTTCGCCAACCACTTCAATTCCAAGAATTTCCGGGATGTGAAGCTCCAGGTGGTGGACGAAAAGCTGATCCTGTTTGAAAAGTCGTCCGGAAAGAACTGGCAGCAGGCGACCCCCGCGGAACTCACCGCCGCCTTGGGGGCAGATGGGCTGCTCTACGGCAAGGTGACCGGGCACAACAGGATCTATGCCGGAGTCTATTCGCAGCTCGGGGTCGAGGCGGAAGTCTGGCTGGTAAACAGCGGCAGCGGCAAGGAGCTGTTCCGCTTGCAGGAGTCGGTGCGCTATCACGAGGGGGGCATACCCACGTCCCCGCTCTCCGCCGTGGTGACCGTGGTCTCAACCGCCATGAACCTGCGCGATATCCAGCGGGTGCGCATGGTCAACGAGCTCTGCTACCGCTTCATGGAAAAGATACCCTCGCCGCCCACCCTGGCGACCGAGGCCAGGCCGCTCATCAAGGAGATCCTTACCAATGCCGCGGAGGCGCCCTTCGGGCCGAAGCGCTTTATCCAGGTCGGGCTGGAAGGCGAGCCGGGGATGGTTGCCAGCTTCGATATCGGCGATTTCAGGAAAGGTCTGCCGATGAAAGAGGTCAAACCGGGAATCTACAGCGGTCACTACCCCGTAGTGCCGGGCGACAACATACGTGACCTTCCGATCACGGTCACCCTGTCCCGCCCCGGCGGCTACGAAACCAGCTGGATCGACACCAGCGGCTTCGTCACCATGGACACCACCCCTCCGCCCCCGGTGGACGGCCTGCTGGCCAAGCGCTATGCCGACCGGATCGAACTCTCCTGGCACGGGATCAAAAACCTCTCCGATCTGAAGGGGTACCGGGTGCTGCGCAGCGAATCGCCGCTCTCCGGCTACCACGAACTCTCCCTGGTGGAGGTGCCCGCCTTCACTGACAGCACGGCCCTCGCCGGCAAGAACTATTACTACCGCGTCGCTGCGCTGGACCGGGCGGGAAACGAGGCCGAGCCTGGAGACGGTCTGCGGGCCTCATTGGCCAGCGGGGAGCCGCAAAAGGTTGGTGGCGAGCTGAAAGCTGACGCAGTCTGGGAGGGACCCTGCCTCGTCACCGCACCTGTTATCGTGCCGCAAGGTGTTACCCTGACCATCGCCCCGGAGAGCCGGATCCTTTTCGCACCTGAGACCGGCCTGCAGGTGCGCGGTCGCCTTTCGGTCCAGGGGAGCGATGCGCCTGTCGAGTTTGCCCCGGCAGGGCAAGGCAAGTGGGCGGGAATCGCCCTTGATGGGGCGCGTGCCGATCTGAACCGCTTCACCATCAGTGGTGCTGTAGCCGGCATAAGCAGCAGGGAGAGCGAACTCGCGCTGGATGGCGGAGTGATAAGCGGCTGCGACATCGGAGTCGCGGTAAGCGGCATGCGCCAGGTCGCGGTAAAGAAGATGACCATCTCCGGTAACGGTACCGGCCTGCGGCTGACCGGCAGCGCCGCCGAGGTCACCGCTTCCAGCATCCTGCAGAACCAGGTGGGGATTGTGGCCGATGGATTTTCAGGTGAGATCCGGGACAACAACTTCCTGGACAACGGAGTGAACATCCAGGCGGAAAAGCCGCTGGCGGTAGCCCCCAACTGGTTCGGCACCGTTCAAAGCGACTCGCTCAAGCTTGTCAATGTCACGGCCAGCCGGGTTTACGACGGGCGTTTACCGGGTGGGCAAGTGGTCCAGGCGGCAGTCGATCCCTATCTGCATCTGACGCCGGAGGAGCGCCAGAAAAAGGGCACCGAGCTCCTGATAGAAGCGGGGAGCTACTTCCGCCAAAGGAACTTCGGCAAGGCCATGACCCTTTTTGCGGAAAACCTCAAGGTCGCGCCCTCTGCGGAGACCTACTACTACCTGAGCCTGTGTCACCAGGAGATGAACGAGTTGGACAGGGCCATCGAACTTCTCAATGAAGGCACCATCAAATACCCCAGCGACACCCTTCTTTGGAGGTCGCTGGGGATGCTTCAGTATCAAAGAGGCGAGGAGGCCGCATCGCGAAAAGCCCTGGAAGAAGCTCTGCGCCTGTCGCCGGACGACCGCCAGGCCAGGTTCATCATGGAGAGGCTGAAGAAAGCCCAAAGACAGTCTCAGTGACCGCGCCTGAGCTGGCTCATCGGTAAAAGGGTTTGCCTCGATTTATCCAATTAACGGGCGCAGGCGAGATTCCATTCAGCCTAACAGTCGCACCGAATCCTTCAGCCTTTCGCACTGGCGCATACGGGTCACAAAACTTCGAGATTATAGGTCACACTCGTGGAGAAACCGCCGCTCGTGGTGGCTCCAAAGGTTAAAACATGTGTACCGCTGTCGAGGGGGGCAAAAAGCAGCCAGTACCCGTCAGCCACCATGGGGTCATAAAACTGCGGAGCTACGAGGCTGCCAGTTCGAACAATCACCTCAAAGGTTGGCGATTGCGCCCGGAATGCAAAGAGGTTGTCGGCACAAGGCGCACCATCAAGCGTGCATGTGAGTGCGTCAACACTGTTGATCAGATCTGCAGCGAGCTTGCGCAGGTCTATGACGGTTTCGTTGCCCTTCGGAGAGAATCCGATGTTGTTGATGAGCGGGAAAAAGAGCGGTTTCCCTGCGGGGATGGTGCACGTACGTGACGCGCTCCCCCCAAAGGTGCCCGCGAGAAACCAGACGTTGCCGACCTGGCCCTGTTCGCAGTTCGCCCCGGTCTGGTCAAGGATCGGGTTCTGCGCGGCTGGTATTGAGAGCGCCCACTCCCACCACCGTGCCGACCACTCTCCGTATGATGCTCCAAATCCTTGAACTTCAACCACCGTTGCGGCATTGGCCGTAACGACCGTATGCCCGCCTGCCTGTCCGAAAATTCCCGCTAACACTGTGAATATCCCCACCAGCAAATACTTAGTCGAGTGTTTCATGTCAACCTCCTTTTCTCTCAAACGGGTGCGTCAGAATGGGTGAGTTGTTTATGCCTAGTGAAGTTCCCTTTCGGAGCAATCGTTATCCCCATACCTATCACCTCCTTCCCTGCGCGATCCCGCTTTGCGACCTTGCAAGGGACCGCACATTTTTTCTTTGAGCGAGCAAGGAGAGCTGTGGATTTTACGAGACCATTAGACGGCTGGCGTGCATCAATCGTATGGACTGACACTTTTATTTGTTTGTTCCATTCATATTCCCTAGCGATTATTTCTCCTAAGCCGCATCAGTTCGACGGCCGCAGGCTGTTGCAAGATTGAAAAGCTATCCTGTCCCGGCAATTTAGTCAGGCAGAATAAGGGGTCGATCAGACCTTGGACCGAAAAGTGTGGATTGGCACGGGAGCCCTCGCCAAATCTGGCATCAGGACAAAAAATGGCACTGTCAGGCACGCTACCCGGTACGGTGAATCCGCAACGCACCTCCTTGCTTGCAGTGCCCTTTCCGGGAGCCAAGGCTAGAGGTTGTTCACAGCCCAGGAATTCCGTCCCATTAGCAATGCCACCAAAGTTCCAGGCCTTTATCAAACTCCACACTGCACCCTTCATCGGGTCGGCGGTGCCGAGGGACGCCGTGTATGAGAAGTCACACTTGCCTCCCTGCGCCGGAATTGGGGCGCATGGTTTGACATCCGTGAATCGAACCGGATTTGACAATAGCGCCAATACGGGCGCGACGCGCGCCTCTTGCGGTTGTACGTTGACCAAATCGATGAAGTTGTCCACCCTTTGATATTGATTAGCGTAACCCACAACCTGGTAATCCCCGGTGGGTAACGGCCCCCCCACCACTGCGGACGAGAACAGGTAATTTCCGTTTTCATCGGTCGGGGTTTCTGCTACAAACTCAAATCCAAATTGGTTCGACCGGAAGAGTTGTACCAGGGTGAACGGCTCAACAGCACCTGCAAGGGGACGTCCTGTGAACTGGTCGGTAACCTGCCCGCTGATGGAGTCCACCGGTGGCAGGTTGGGTACGATGGTCAATATATAGGCGCCTTCTATGGTCCCGCTGCCGCTGAAATCCAGATCGCAGCAGGCAGTAACTCCGAGAATAAATGTGCCATCTGCTGGCACGTTAAAGTCCAAGTGCGACGGAGAAAATATGGTAAAAGCGTTCGCAGTTGGAAAAACAGGGCAGTCGGATGTGAAAAGCCCCACCCCATAAGAGGTGAGGGGATTTGGTTGCGAAAAATTACCATCGAACGTTACCTGCATCTGAGTCCCCGGGGGCGCAGAGAATTTATAGTAATCCACCGCATCACCAAATGGTTGAGTTTTGAACCCCTCGACTTGCAAAGGGAAAAATGCCGAGAGCAAATTTTGGGCACTGCCGCATGGATCGTTCGGCTCAGCTTCAAGATAGGTCTGGGCATATGCTCGAGAGAAAAAACCAACAGCACATACAAGGAGTAGCGTCATAAGCAAAGAACTCCAGGTCTGCTTGGACCTCGCTTTGTTGGCCACTAGATTTTTCGGAATCGATAAAGTGCTTACCTTCTTTTGTTTGCTCGACATGATGTCCTCCTTTTTCAGCCTGTTTTTCTTGAGATGCTAAGTAAGACTTTCAGGAGGATTCCCCTTTTCCTCCCTTTCAGCCAGTCTGGCTGCAAGGATGGATTCAAATTCCTTGGAGGCTTTAGATTGGGTGCCCCTGCTCTTCGAGCGCGGCCGGGCAAGGTCGAGTAATCGAGCGGGTGTGAAAGCCGCCACGGTGGCTGGCCAGCCACCGGAGGTCGCTTGCAGTCCCCTTTTCGCGAAAGGTTTGGTTTGTCAGGGCCGTTTTATAGCTTTGGTAATTAGATTATTACCAAACTGCATTCATGGTTGTCGTTGATATACATCAAGGCAGTTCTTGATATAAATCAATAACTTGCTGGCGGGTAACAGAGGGTTTTCGCTGGCGGGTATCCGTTTGCGGGAATCGGCAGGGACTTGAGACTCGGCAATCAACTCCGCGTTGGGGGAAAAAAGGCGGGATCCGTCAAAATCAGCCATCCTTTGTTCCGGCTGATAATGCCTTGCAGCTCCAATTCTCTCAACATGCGGCTGAGGTGTTCCGGGGTAACTGCAATCAGCTGGGCAAGCTCCTTGAGCTTTAATGGAATCTGCAACCTCACCGGCTTCTTCAGTTCAGGCGGTGGGTTTGCTTGCCCCTGTTCCAGCACCAGCTCGCAAAGAAATTTTATCAGGCGGTCCCTGGCTGGTATGCAGCCAAATACCGCAACTTTTATCCCGTGGCAGTAAATCTCCTCGCTTAATCTTCGCAGCAGCTGGCGGCAGAACTCAGCGTTCATATTCACCAATTGCAGGAACCCGTAGGAAGAGATGCAGCGCAGGTCGCAGGGGGTTAACGTCGTGACGGTAAAGGCATAGCTTCTTTCCAGAAGCACAGCAGGCGCCCCTAACAGCCAGTGCCTGCGCCGGAGCCCCACGATTACCTCGGAACCACCAGACTCTACCCAGGTAAGCTTCACCAGGCCCCGCTCAATCATGTAGACCGCATTGGCAGGCGTATCCTGATGATAAACTTCGGTGTTAGGAGGGTAAAGCTGCGCAGGGCCCCAACCATTACCGTCCTCTCCACTGTCGAGGAATGAGTCAAAATAGATTTCAGACTCACGGCATCTCTGCCCTAATTCCGGGAGACTGGAAAAATGGTTATTCATCGTCCAATCCCTCCTCACAGAATTAATTTTACAGAGGGGATTCCTAATTGTAAACCAGTCCAAGTGAGATAATACTGGCTGCAAATGCATTTCTTCAGCATTCAACCGCATATAACGTGAAACAAAGATAGTAAATTAACTGTTGCTAAGAGTTGAAATGATATCCAAATGCCTATGTGGTGGGGAGCATTACCTGTTTTTTATCCGGGTTTGTTGAGCTTCTCGCCGAAGCTACCGTGAAGTACCCTCACGATCCGCTGCTTTGGAAGTCATTGGGGATGATTCAGTATCAGAAAGGTGAGGAAGACGCAGCACGAAAAGCACTGGAAGAAGCTCTGCGACTGTCACCAGACGACCGCCAGGCACGATTTGTGGTGGAGAGGTTGAAAGGAAACAAATAGACAGATCGCCGCCGGTGCAGATACCTCGATGCTGGGTCATGCCTGGCGCAGAGTGAGTGGGTGGACTGCCTGCGCATAAAGAAAGGTGCCTCGTTTGCGGCACCTTTTTTTATGGGCACGGTCAGTTATGGCAGGAAGAGCAGAAAGACCACTCCCACAACGATGCGATAGACGCCGAAGGGGATGAAGGTGTTCCCGGTGACGTATTTCAGCAGCGCCTTGATTCCGATCACCCCGAAGATGAATGATGTGACGCAGCCGATCAGGATGTTCTGCCAGTCTCCGCTCTGGAAATGTGCGTGGTTTTTGTAGATGTCGTAGCTGGTCGCGGCCAGCATGGTAGGTAGCGCCAGCAGGAAGGAGAATTCCGCCGCATCCTTGCGGTCCAGGCCGACACCCAGCCCTCCCAGGATGGTGGCTCCGGAGCGGGAGACGCCGGGAATCATGGAGAGGCTCTGGATCAAGCCGATGCTGATGGCCTGGCGGTAGGAAATGTCGGCCAGATCCTTAACGGCAGCCGGCCGGTTCTTCATCCAGCGCTCGATGGCGATGAAGGCGATTCCTCCTGCGATCAGCATGTAGCTTACCAGCGAGGGGAGGAACAACGACTTGACCACCTTGTACAGCAGGTATCCCAGCGCCGCCGTCGGGACAAAGGCGCAGCAGACCTTTTTCAGGAGGTCCCTGCTGGAGGCGAGCCGTTGCCGGTAGATGAAGAGCACCGCCAGCATGGCGCCGGATTGGATGGCGACTTCGAACACCATGTGCGCCTCGTCCTGCTGCAGTTTCATCAGCGTCGAGGCGAGGATGAGATGGCCGGTGGAGGAGATGGGGAGAAACTCGCTCAGCCCCTCCACGATGCCAAGTACGATTGCTTCAATCGTGGTCACTTACAACTCCTGAGAAGTTAGTCCCCTCCCCCGGAGGGAGAAGAGTTGGCAGAGCCGGGTATGCGGGCTGGGGGCGAATGATTATTCGCCCCTACGCTTTTTTGGGACTGGTTTGCATGGTCGTTCAACAAGGTAATGTTGGGGTTCACGTCCGTTCTGTGAAAACTTCCCGTAGGTTGGGGTGGACGGATTCTTCGTGAACCCCAACATGGCAACGTTGGGGTTCACGGTAAGTCCGTTCACCCCAACCTACGTATGAGGAGTCCCCTCCCTCCTCCGGGGGGAGGGGAGCTGTTCCATGCCCGCCCTAGCAGACGTTGCCGTTGCAGCGCCCCAGGGGGATGTACTGGAAACCGGCGGCTGCCATCCGCTCGGGCTTGTACAGGTTCCTGCCGTCCACGACCAAGGCTCCGCCCATGGCGCCCTTGATGCGGTCGAAGTCTGGGTTGCGATACTCGTTCCAGTCGGTGATCACGGCCAGGGCATCGGCGTCGGCGAGGATGTCGTACTGGCTGCTGCTGTAGCTGATCCGGTCGCCGAAGATCTTGCGCGCCTCGTTCATCGCCTCGGGGTCGTGGGCACGCACGGTGGCGCCTGCGGCCAGGAGCATCTCGATGATGGTGATGGAGGGCGCTTCGCGCATGTCATCGGTGCGCGGCTTGAAGGAAAGGCCCCAGCAGGCGATGGTCCGGCCGGCCAGAGGCTTCTCTCCCTTGCCCCCCAATGCCTTGATCAGCTTGTGGGCCAGCACCTCTTTCTGGCGCTCGTTCACCTCCTCCACCGCTCTAAGCAGGGTGAAGTTGTAGTCGCACTCCGCACCGGTCCGGATCAGGGCCTTCACGTCTTTGGGGAAGCAGGAGCCGCCGTAGCCCGGCCCGGGGAAGAGGAAGTCGTAGCCGATCCGGGTGTCGGAGCCGATCCCCTCGCGCACCGCCGCCACGTCTGCGCCCATCTTCTCGCACAGCCCGGCGATCTGGTTCATGAAGGAGATGCGGGTCGCCAGCATGGCGTTGGCGGCGTACTTGGTCATCTCTGCGCTGCGGATGTCCATGCTGATCATCCTGTTCTGCTTGCGCATGAACGGGTCGTAAAGTTCCTTCATGATCTCTGCGGTGCGGACGTTGTCGGTGCCGATCACCACCCGGTCAGGCTTCATGAAGTCGTCGATGGCGGCCCCTTCCTTGAGGAACTCTGGGTTCGATACCACGTCGAACTCGATGCAGGTTCCGCGCAGCTCCAACTCCTCGCGGATGGCGCCCCGCACCTTTTCCGCGGTTCCCACCGGTACGGTGGACTTGTCCACCACGATCTTGAAGCTCTCCATGCAGCGCCCTATGTTTCTCGCCACTGCCAGCACGTACTGCAGGTCTGCCGAGCCGTCTTCTCCCGGGGGGGTGCCTACGGCGATGAAGTTGACCAGCGACTGCTGCACCGCGGTCTCAAGATCGGTGGTGAAGGAGAGGCGCCCTTCAGCGCTGTTGCGGAGCACCATCTCCTTCAGGCCGGGCTCGTAAATGGGAATGATCCCGTCTTTCAGCCCTTGGATCTTCGACTGGTCCACATCCACGCAGACCACGTTGTTGCCACTTTCAGCGAAGCAGGCGCCCGCGACGAGCCCTACATAACCAGAACCGATGACACAGATCTTCATGCTTTTTTCTCCTGCTAAAATTTGTAGCCGACCCCGACGGTGACGGCGTGGGAGCTGTACTTGAAGCTCTTGTCGGTGGAGCCCCTGTTCTCATACTGGTAGCCGACGTTGACGCTGAGCCGGTCGCGCGGGGTCCATTCGATCCCGGCGTTTACCCCGGTGCTCCGGTCCTTTCTCCTGGGGGCCGGGGAGCCGGGCAGGTTCTGGAAGTCCTTCCAGGTGACCTTGTTCATGATGGAGGCTTTCACCTTCTCGGTCGCCTGGTACACTACGCCGGCGCTGGCCGAGTTGCCCACGCTGTAAGGTTGTTCGGCGAAGCTCTCCTCGTAGAGGTCCCGCTCGCCGTTTAGCACCAGCCCCAGCTTCGGGGTCACGGCGTAGCGCAGCTCGGCCTTGCCGGTGGCTCCGCTGAAATCGCGGCCGGACCGGGCGCTGTGCTTGCGGGTTGTGTAGCCGATGTTGCCGGAGAGCGTGGTCTTGGGAGAGAAGTTTTTCTCGATGCCGACCCGGTACGAACCCGCGCTGTTGGCGTTCTTCACGGTGCTCTCCCCCTGCCCGATCCCTTCCTTGTAGTTCCTGTTGTCACGCTGGTAGCTGGCGTAGACCTTGGCCTCGGGGGAAAGCCGATAGGAA
>Ga0209212_1006977_pt1 | contig 12699 bp, 8 predicted proteins | sample RifGroC2_FD_183996 | JGI IMG/M metagenome (GOLD analysis project Ga0209212, IMG submission 183996) | Groundwater microbial communities from Rifle, Colorado, USA - Groundwater C2 (SPAdes) (version 2) | ecosystem: Environmental > Aquatic > Deep subsurface > Groundwater | place: Rifle, Colorado...
CAGGGTTCTTATCCAAAAGCCAGATTTCCTCTTTGCTCTTAGACAAGAAACAGGCTAACAAGCACCCCATTGCCCCGGGGCCAACTATGGTTATTTTCAATTGAATATCTCCTCATAGGCGCGATAAATCGCGCCCGCTACATGACATTTAACAAGCCAACGCTTCTAAAACCTCTTTTGAACGCGGCCTGACCTGGAGGTGAAATTCCATAAAATTCTGCAGTATGGTATTAAACTCTTCCTTGATTTTACCGCTTAAGCCCAGGCGCAGGGAATTATCCCAATCGTTTTCCTCCATATGCAGTATTGAGGCCACGGTCCCTTTAAGCACCGCGGCGGAGTAATTATCGCTCAGGCCGCATTTGGGACACAACAGCCCTCCGCGCTTAGCGTTAAAATAGGCATCTTCAAAGACATCTTTATTGCAGATAACACAGGCCTCCAGGCGGGGCCTAAAGCCTATCAACTTTAAGAATTTAATTAAGAATACGCGCGAAATCTTCTGAGGCTCTTTATGCGACTCCATTCGCCGTAAGGCCGAAACCGCCAATTCATATACCGCGGTATTCTTTTCCTCTTCAGGCATAAACTGCCTCAAGAGATCCACCAGATAATAAGCGCAGACGACCGACTCGAGATTATTTCTCAGAGGACTAAAGTTGTCTCTAAGGTCGCACTGGGAAACCAGGTGCAGGCCGGAATTACGGCTTTGGTAGAAAACTATCTCATTGGAAGAAAACGGTTCCAGGGTAGAGGCGAATTTCCTGGGGTCTGTCCTGATTCCCTTTAATATGCCGTTTACCCTGCCGTGGTCCTTGGTAAAAAAATTGGCAATCAGGCTGGTTTCCCTGAAATCAAAGGTTTTTAAGACTATCGCCTCGGTTTTAATGATGGCCATGTTTACAAAATCAAAAATAACCTTAGTTCCAAACCCGCATTGGAATTAAGGGTTAATTTCTATTCCAATGCGGGTTTGGAATTTAGTGTTTGGTGATTTTCTTGAGTATTTCCTCTTGTTTCGCGAACATCCGCTTTCTTTCTTTGGGTGTCGTGTCGTTATATCCGTTTAAATGCAGGATTCCGTGAATGATATACAGCAAGATTTCTTTCTGGAGTGAACTTTTATATATCCTGGCGTTTCTTTTGGCAGTATCTAAAGATATCGCGATATCGGCATTATCTTTGGAGTAAGGGAAGACGATTACGTCGGTCGGAGTATTAGTTTTGAGGTATTTTTGGTTCAGCTTCTTGATCCGGCCATCACTGAAGAAGCTGATTCCTAAAGACAAACCCGTGTATTTCTTCCCGGATAACCTAAGGGTGTTTCGCGCGCATCTTTTTAAAACACCTTGAGTTAAGGGAAGATGACGTTTAGTCGTGTTTTTTATGATGATGTTCTTTGGTATGGCCGGGTGATTCGGGATAGTTAATTCTTCCATGATATATGCCGCTCAACATATGAATAAAAACCTTGGCTATTTTTTCTAAATCCTTTAGGGTCAAATCACAATTGTCCAGCTGTCCGTCAATAAACTTGTTATTGATTACCTTATGAACCACCTCTTCAATCCTGGAGGCGTTAGGCTCGGCTATGGCCCGGGTGGCCGCCTCAACCGAATCCGCCAGGAGCACAATGGCGGTTTCCCTGGACGCCGGTTTAGGCCCGGGATAACGAAAACCTTCTTCTAATATTTTTTCATCCTGTTCTATTCCCTCAAGAGCCTTGCGGTAAAAATAATACACTAAGCCTGAGCCGTGGTGCTGGGTTATGAAATCCGTTATTACCGGTTTAAGCCGATATTTCCTGGCCAGTTCCATCCCTTCCTTAATATGATTAATGATTACCATTTTACTTATGGAGGGGCTTAGATTTTCGTGCTTGCTCAGGGCTTTTTGGTTTTCCATAAAATATTCGGGGCTGGTGAGCTTGCCGATATCGTGGTAATACCCCCCGATGCGGGCCAGGAGAGAATTCGCCTGGATGCTTTCGGCTGCCGCTTCGGCAATATTTCCCACGACTATGCTATGATGATAGGTGCCGGGAGCGTCCAAAATCATTTTTTTAAGCAGGGGGTGATTAAAGTCGGATAACTCCAAAAGGCTGATATCGGTAACCATACCGAAGAAATTCTCTAAAAGCGGCAGTATTCCGGTTACGCCAACCGCGCAGATCAAACCGTTAAAAAGATTAGCCGCGATTTCGTTAAGGCCGGCTTGAGGATAGGCCATCCAGAAAAGCAGGGCCTGGGCTACTCCGGCAAATAATCCGGCGCTTAAAATCTGAATCCTCCGGCGCAGACTTCTGGTGGAAATAGCGGTAACCATCCCGGTGATGAAGAAAATCAGGGTTACGGAGAGCGAATTCCCCGACAATATTCCGGCAAAACACGCCGAAAGAACGGCAAAATAAAAAGATAAGGCGGCGTCTTTGTAGAGTATGGAGACACACATTATCAGGCCGCTTACCGGTATATAAGAGGCGGGAATTTGATAGTCTAATATTTTTTTGGTAATCACCAAGAAAAGAACAAACAGAAACGTCAGCACAAGACAATTATATTCTTTACCGCGGCTGTTGGAATTAAGCGCGGGGTGAGAAAATCCAAGATAAAGAATAAATCCGACCAGAAGGGCCCCGGGCAAAAGGTTAATATTTAAGAAAAATATTTCCGCTGTCACTATGACGATTCCTATAACAGCGCACAGGCACAGCTCTTTTTTAAAAACAAGCATTTTTTCTATAAGGCGTTTTAATAAAAATTTTCCCGGGGGTTTTTGAATAAGATCAGGGCGGGGACTTTTTTTAGGGCGCATAATTTATTTTTTTAGATTGGATCACATAAAGAAAGGCCTCGCGCCTTAACGTAAAGCGGATAATTTTTCGTAGGCCGCGACTATCTTCTGCACTAACTCGTGCCTGACCACATCTTTTCCGCTGAAATAGACAAATCCTATCCCTTCTATAGTCTTGAGTATATCCAGCGCCAGGCACAGTCCCACAGGCTTTCCCCCGGGAAGGTCAGTCTGGGTGATATCGCCGGTGATTACCACCTTGGAGTCGAAGCCTAATCTGGTAAGAAACATCTTCAATTGTTCGACGGTGCAGTTTTGGGCCTCATCCAGGATTATAAAGGCGTCATTTAAGGTTCTCCCCCGCATATACGCTAACGGCGCGACCTCGATGGTCCCGATTTCAATGTATTTTTCAATCTGCACTCCCTCCATCATATCGTATAAGGCGTCGTAGAGCGGCCTCAAAAAAGGGAGTATTTTCTCATAAAGAGTTCCCGGCAGATACCCTAAGGATTCTCCCGCTTCCACAGCCGGCCGGGTAAGGATGATCCTGCGAAAATAGCCTTTTCTTAAGGCCTCAACCGCCATAGCCATGGCTAAGTAGGTTTTGCCGGTTCCGGCAGGGCCGACCCCAAAAACAATGTCGTGCTGTTTTATGGCCTGGATGTATTCGTTCTGGACGGGCGTTTTCGGCCCTATGGTTTTTCCTTTAAAAGAAAAACCTATATCCAGTTTTTCTTCTTTTTTTTCGCGGGCCTTTACCTTACCGCTAGAAAACACGCCCTGTAATTCCTGTTTAGTTACCGCCTGCCCTAAACGGATAGCGCCTAAAACACGTTCAATAGCCGGCAGGGCATTTTTGAGTTTTTCTTTACTGCCGGATATTTTCAGGGTATCCGACCGCAGAAGAATTGTTACTTCCAGCTCCTTCTCTAAAATTGGGATATTTTCGTCCCGGGGCCCAAGAAACATCAAGGCTTCAGAACTATTCTTCAGCTTAATCTGTTTTTCCATTTAATCCCGGGGTATTACCAGCTCCTGGCCGGGCTTTATCCTGTCCGGAGCCTTGAGTTTATCCTTGTTAGCCTTATAAATCTTTACCCATTGTTTATGGGTTCCATAAATCTCCGGCCGGGCCGATATCTTCTGCAAAGTATCTCCGTCTTTGACTATATAGGTGCCGGGAAGACTGGATTTCGCGCTCAGAGGCGCAAGCGGGGTTTTAACTTCCTGCATATCCATGATCGTAGACCGGGTTTTTGGTTCGAAACCCTCCTGGAGGGGTTCGCTTTCCATGTTCGGACTCACCGCTTCCGGCGTGTTGACGGTATTTTCTCCCAGCGTCTTAGGCGGCTCTTTAAGATGTTCAATTTTTAAAGGGCTCTGGAGTTCCACCTCAAAAAATTTATACCGGCGCTGAGTAAATTTCTTAGGCTGTTGATAATTCTCCGGGGCCTGGCCGCTTAAGAATCCCTGGTTTCCGGATACCTCCTGGTCAGGCCTGTCTTTTGTCACCGTGTAAGTCCGGATTAAACAGCCGTTTAAAAATACAGCTATCGCCATAATCTGAACACTAACCAACAAGCTCCATTTTTTTTGTTCTTTCATACATCCTCCTCTGTTAATATTAAATTTTGTCATTACTTCTACGGCTTAGATTCAATTCTTTTAACTGTTTGTCGCTTACTTCGCCGGGGGCGTTAGTCATTAGACAGGTTCCTTTTTGAGTCTTGGGAAAGGCAATCACTTCCCGGATGGAATCGCATCCGGAAAGGATAGTCAATAATCTGTCTATGCCAAAGGCGATCCCTCCGTGAGGAGGAGCCCCATAACTAAAGGCCTCTAAGAGAAAGCCAAATTTTGCCTTAATATCTTCCGGTTTAAGGCCGAGAATTTTGAATATTTTATCCTGGAGGCCTTGATTATGGATCCGGATTGAGCCTGAGGCGATCTCCTGGCCGTTGAGCACCAAATCATAGGAGCGACTCCTTATAGAAGATAAATCCTCGCCCTCTAATAAGGCCAGGTCTTGAGAATGAGGGGCAGTAAAAGGATGATGTTCGGATTCCCAGCGATTTTCATCCTTATTAAATTTGAACAAAGGAAAATCCGTAATCCAGACAAAGACAAAATCCTCTTTATCCTCACGCAGGTCCGGCTTATCGGAATTATAGTCTTTCATTGCCTGGGCATAACTCATCCGCCTAAAAGGAATTTTTAACTCAATGCCTTTTAGTTCCTTAAGGATCTTAAAAAATAATCTCTCCGATACGGTAAATATGTCTTCTTCGCCGATAAAAGACATCTCCATATCCAGCTGGGTAAATTCCGGCTGTCTATCCGCCCTTAAATCCTCATCCCGGAAACACTTGGCTATCTGAAAATATTTTTCGATTCCCGAAACCATCAGTATTTGTTTAAATAACTGGGGAGATTGGGGCAGGGCGTAAAACTCTCCCGGGCTCAAGCGGGAAGGAACCAGAAAATCCCTGGCCCCTTCAGGGGTAGATTTGGTCAAAATTGGCGTCTCCACCTCAATAAAACCCTCAGTATCCAAATAGGTCCGGATCAGCTGGTAAAGCTTATGCCGCGAGAGGATGTTGCCCAGCATCCGGGGCCTCCTTAAATCAAGATAGCGGTGTTTAAGCCTTATCTCTTCACCCAATTCAATATTATCACTAATTTCAAAAGGAGGATTATTGCTGGAATTGAGTATCTCTAATTCCTGGGCTAATATCTCTATCTCACCGGTGGGCATCTTGGGGTTAATGGTGCCCTTGGGCCGGGGATTGACCTTACCCTTGAGCCTGATGACGAATTCACTTCTTAAATCTCCGGCGGATTTGTGGGCCTCCGGAGCCTCTTTGGGAATAAAAACCACCTGGGTTAGCCCCTGGCGATCCCGGATATCTATAAAAATCAGCTTACCATGGTCGCGGCGCGAGCCGACCCAGCCGCACAAAACCACTTCTTTCCCGACATCTTTTAAGGTTAATTCTCCACAAGTATGAGTGCGCATCAATAGTTAAATAATCAATTACCAAGATACAATAACCAAATAAAATCCAATACCCAATAATCAAACATTTGGTAATTGGTTATTGATTATTTTTTGGTTATTGGAAATTGGTGTTTGGTTATTAATAAATCGTGATTTAAGCATTTGATTTTAAATCACAGTCTCTTTTTTATCTCTTCAACAGATCTATCCAAACTGATTTCTTCCTGGGCGCCTGAAGCCATATCTTTCAAGAGCAGGCTTTGTTTCTTCAGCTCTTCATCCCCGATTAAAATCGTGAATTTTACCTTTAAATCATTGGCCTTACGCATCTGGCCTTTTAAGGATTTGTTTTCATAATCCATATCTGAAGCAATATCCGCCTCTCGAAGTTTATCTAATACCTGAAAACCTTCTTTTTTCGCTTCTTCACCAAGCGTAACCACAAAAACCTTAGTTTGACCGGCAGCCGCAGGCCGGCAACCGGTCAAACTAAGGTTTTTGTCTATCCCCAAGGCAAAGCCCACGGCCCCGGATTTTGGCCCTCCCAACTCAAAGATTAAATTATCGTATCTACCTCCGGCGCCCAAGGCATCCTGAGCCCCTAAATCCTTATGGGATATCTCAAATATGGTGCGGTTGTAATAATCCAGGCCTCGGACCAAATGAGGAGAAAGCGTATAGTTTATATTCAATTTATCTAAGTTTTTCTTAACCGCGGAAAAATGCTCCGAGCACTCCGGACAAAGATAATTCTCAGGAGCAAGGCTTAACCGGGAAACCACCTGCTTACAGTTTTCATTTTTACAGTCCAAAACCCTAAAGACGTTACGGTTAAGGCGTTCATTGCAATCCGGACAGAGCTTCTCTGTTTCATCTTTTAACCTATCCTGGAGTATCCGGCTTAATTTTTGCTTATCCTCCGGACAGCCTAAGCTGTTGAGCTTAAGCTCATACCCGGATATTCCCAGGGCATCTAAGATGTGTTTGATTAAAGAGATTATTTCGCTGTCCAAATAAGGGCTGTTTGAGCCTAAGGCTTCAGCTCCGATATGATGAAATTGCCGGAGCCGTCCTTTCTGGGGACGCTCGGCCCGAAACATCGGCCCAAAATAATATAGCTTTACGAAAGAATCGGTTTTGTCCAGATTGTTCTCTATATACGCCCTGACCACCCCGGCGGTAGCCTCCGGCCTTAAGGCATAGGTATCCTCGCCATGACGGATAACGAACATCTGTTTTTTTACTATTTCCGTTTCATTTCCCAAAGAACGATTAAACAGGCCTTCCTCTTCCAGAAGCGGAGTTCTCAGCGGTTTGTAACCATAAAGGTTAAACGCCGCCCTGGCCTTATCTTCAATCTCCTGCCACAGATAAGCGTCCGCGGGAAGTATATCCTTCATCCCGGAAGGAATCTTAAATTTTTTAAAATTTTCAGCCATTTTAGAGGTATCTCAGAATAAAGCTATTCCTTGGGCAAGAAAACCATTATTTTATTTTCTGCTTCATCTCTAAACCTGGCTTAAAGATTACCACTCTACGGGAAGGAACAGGTACAGTCTGTCCGGTGCGCGGATTTCTGCCTATACGCGGGCGGCGGGTTTTTATCTTGAAAACTCCGAAATTACGCAGTTCTATCTTTTCATCGCGAACCAGGCTTTCAATAACGCAATCAAAAATACCCTGAAGAACCTGTTTGACTATAATTTGCTTTATTCCGGTTTTATCAGCGACTTTTAAAGCTATATCTTTCTTAGTCATTTTTGAACCTCCTTGCGATAAAAAAAGGAATAACCTTTTGGCTTTACCCGGGCCGAAAAGGTCTAACTCTTTTTATATCAGAAGTTTAGCAGAAAAAATTTAGATGGTCAAGGAAAATCTTTCCTCTCCCAGGAGGGTCTCTATGTCCTGAATAAGGCTTTGGTTAGGCTGGACATGGAGCTCGTCACCCACCAGAATCTGATATCTGGCCCGATGCGGGATATCCATATGCAGGTATACCGGGATCTGGCCGGAGTTTTGAACCAGTTTTTCTTTGAGGCTATTTAAAAGGTTTTCCCGTATCCCGGCAATATTTATATCTATTTTGGTTATCTGCTTATAGGCCTCATCAACCGGCAGGATGGAATTAGCGATGATTTTGGGCGACTCCTCCTTGAGGCTCAGGCGCCCGGAGACAAAAACCGCGCTGTTGGGCTGGATATAGCGGGAATTCTGCTTATAGCTTTCCGGAAAAACCAAAACCTCGATTGCCCCCTCCAGGTCTTCTATCTTCAAGATAGCCATTTTCTCGCCCGACTTACGGGTAACCGTATTCTTGATCTTAATGATCAGTCCGGCCATCTTTACCATATCTCCGTCTTTGTGATTAGGTATATTCGCGATTGATGAGCAGGAGAACCTCTTTAGTTGGCCGGCAAAACGAGCCAGGGGATGCCCGGTAACATAGAAGCCCAGCATTTCTTTTTCAAAAGCCAATAACTGCGGTTCAGGCCATTCCCTGACATGAGACGATTCAATAGCGGTCTTTTTAAAACCGTTATCCAGGCCCAGGTCAAAAAAAGAAAGCTGTCCTTTGGCTTTTTCTTTTTGAGCCTTAGATGAGGCATCCAGGGTTTGGTCCAAATTGAGCATAAGCTGGGCCCGGTATAAACCGAACAAATCCATCGCGCCGGCTTTAATCAGAGACTCAATTACCTTGCGGTTTACCAGCCTAAGATCAATATTTTCGCAAAAATCCTCCAGGGACTTGAATTTTCCGTGTGTATCTCTGGCCCGGAGCATGGATTCAATAGACCCTTGCCCGACATTTTTTACCGCGATCAGGCCGAAACGGATATTCTTTTCGTCTATAACCGTAAAGATATCCCCGGACTCGTTTACGTCCGGCGGCAAAACCTCTATACCCATCCTTTTGGCTTCGTTGACATACTCCACGATTTTATCGGTATTATCTTTTTCTGATGTTAAAAGCGCGGCCATAAATTCAACCGGATAATTCGCCTTGAGGTAAGCGGTGCGATAAGAGATTAAGGCGTAGGCGGCGGAATGTGAGTTATGAACAATAATTCCATTAGCAATAAAATTGTGTATTTCTTTGATTTCCAAATCAAAGGTTTCTTGACGGCCAAGGTAGGTAATGGATTCTACTTTATCCCAGATAATATCTGAATTTACCGCCCTAAGCAGCCTATCCGACTCAAAAAAATGAGCAAGCTGTAGAATGGTTTGCCTTCTGAATCCTTTTTTATGATGTTTGATTCCGCCATAAAATTCTTTCACACAGATGCCGCTTCTATGTTCGATCTCTTTCCAGGTTAAGCCGCATTTTTCTTTTTCCTCTTTCACTAATTCTTTTATTTCGGCGGGCAAAGTATCTTTACTTTCTAAGTTAGCGGTAGTTTTTGAATAATACGCGTATAATTCGTTTATTTGTTTATGCCTGCCGACTATAAAAGGGCAAATATGCTCAATAAACCTATCTATGGAACCGCGGCCAAAAAGATACAAGGCATACCCTGCTTTCGCGGTAATGTTATTTTTGTATTTATACTTAAAACTCTTTTTTACTAAACGGCTGACTATGCCTAACCTAAGGAGGAGATCTTGACTTTGCCGGCATAGCTTATGTGAAGAGGTGGCATAAAAAGGAATTGAGTTGTTCTTAGAGAAAATAAATCCGTCTCCTGACCAAAGCCTTCCCAAAAATAAGGCTATTTGTTCATTGTTCAAGCTAAATATCTGTTCGGGAATGAACTTCTCGGCAGCTTTTTTGTAATCAAGCCCCAGCTCTTCTATCCATTTTCTTAAGCCGCATTTAGTGTTTGGCAGTAATTCTACCGCTGAGGCATAATCTCTTTTTTTTAATCCTTTATTCCAGGGCGTTTGGTTTTCGGAAAATTTCGCGTCTCTGCCTGTGCCGGCATACACTTCAAAACATCCCCTTCTTTTCTGAATTCGCGCCGATGTATTATCAAATTCCCGCAGATTTTTTACAAAGTCATCTACCAACACGCTGTCTTTGTTGTAAAAATAAACTCCGCTGGGATGGCAGGTGTTCCCTTCAGAGATTATCTCCGCCAGTACTATTATTTTATACGGCTCTATTGATGAATTGGTTTCTACGGTTATTTTTCTTGGCAGCCCAACGCGTTCCCCTATATGTAAATCAGCAAGATTTTTCCATCCCTTAAATGTAAAGAACGGATGATTTGAGGTAGCAATAACTTCCCGGCCTAAGCCAGTTCTAATTTTATATACGGGCTTAATGCCATTATTAATGACGTTTTTTATTTCGGATTTCTTAATCTTGAGATTTTCGTCGCAGCCGAAAGTGTATTTTATATTCTTCGCCCCGGAAAACAATTCTCTTACCGTAACAATTCCTCCGGTTTGGGCGTCTATAATTTCGGTTGAACCAATAACACATTTGTTAAAGCCGTAACCGGAAAAATATTCAATCTGGTCAAAGATTTTGTTGGCGGCTTCTTCCCGGATCATGTTTTTCTTACAACCGTCAAGGAAAGATTTGCGCTGGCGCTCAAGGACCTCGGGGATTTTTTTGGCCATGGCCTTGCGCAGGAGGTCGGCCTGGGCCAAAGAAAAATTAGCCAGGTCTGAGGCAATCCGCATAACCTGCTCCTGATAAACCATTATTCCGTAGGTAGGCGCCAGTATCGGCTCCATCTTTTTGGACTCGTAGCGGATTGAGGTATGATTATTCCGGCGCTTGATAAATTCATCCAACATCCCCGAGCCCATCGGGCCGGGGCGATAAAGGGCGAGAATGGCGATTAAATCTTCAAACTGGTCCGGATTAATCTTTTTAAGCAGATCGCGCATCCCCGCGGATTCCAGCTGAAACACCCCGGCGGTTACCGCCGAGCCTAAGAGCTGAAAAGTTTTGACATCGGAAAGCGGGATATTGTCAATATCTACTTCCACGCTGTGCCTACGCGCGATGATTTCAATGGTCCGCTGAATAACCGTGAGGGTGCGCAGGCCCAGAAAATCAATTTTTAAAAGCCCTATTTTCTCTAAGGCCTCCATGGAATAACCGGTAGTCACCACATCATCGCCGGATTTAAAAAGCGGCAGGTATTGGCTTAACTCCTGATCGGCTATTACCACTCCGGCGGCATGAATTGAGGCATGCCGGGTTAAACCTTCCAAATGCCTGGCAGTATCAATAAGCTGGGTTATCTGAGGGTCGCTTTTGTAGAGGCTGTCCAACTCCGGCTCCTGCTTTAAGGCGTCCTCTATGGTGATATTTAATTCCGCCGGAACTAACTTGGCGATTTTATCCACTTCAGCATAACTCACTCCCATAACCCGGCCCACATCCCGGATAGCCGCCCTGGCCAACATGGTCCCAAAGGTGATTATCTGGGCAACATTACTCTGGCCGTATTTTTTGCTGACATAATCTATAACCTCCTGGCGCCTTTCGTAACAGAAGTCAATATCAATGTCCGGCATGCTTACCCGCTCAGGATTCAGGAAACGCTCAAAAAGTAAACCATATTTCAAGGGATTAATGTCGGTTATGCCCAAAAGATAACTGACCAAGCTTCCCGCGGCTGAACCCCTTCCCGGCCCGACCGGAATGCCTTTAGTCTTGGCGTAATGGATAAAATCCCAGACAATCAAAAAATAACTGGTGAAGCCGACTTTTTTGATTATTTCCAGCTCATGCTCCAGGCGTTTTTGAATTTCGGAGTCTATCCCTTCTTTAAATCTCACCTTCAGGCCTTCATCGCAGAGTTTACGTAGAAATTCTTCTTTAGTCTGCCCTATGGGCACCTGATAATTAGGCAAGTGCAGTTTGTTAAAGGATAATTCCAGATTGCACATTTGCGCTATAGCTATGGTGTTGGTGATGGCCTCGGGCAATTCCTTAAAAAGCGTTTTCATCTCCTCGGCACTCTTAAAATAAAATTCATCAGTTTGAAAACGCATATGCTGGGGGTCGGACAGGGTGGTCTGGGTCTGAATGCACAATAGGGCCTCATGCGAGGCGGCCATCGGGCGGCTGAGGTAATGCACATCGTTAGTGGCTACGATAGGCAGGGATAATTCTTTGGCAATCCTTAACAGCCCTTGATTAGCCGCGGTTTGTTCCGCGAGGCGGTTTTCCTGAAGCTCTAAATAAAAATTGCCTTTTCCGAAAATCTGGGAGAAGTCATCAGCGCATTTAAGGGCTTGATTAAATTGGTTATTTTGGATAAGCCGGGGGATTTCTCCTTTTATACAGGCAGTCAGGCCGATGAGGCCTTTCGAATATTTACTCAAAACCTCTTTATCTATCCTGGGTTTATAATAAAATCCTTCCAAATAGCCAATGGACACCAGACGCATCAGGTTATGGTAACCTTCTTCATCTTTACAAAGAAGAATTAAATGATAAGAAGTATCCTGGATTTTGCCGGAGGTTTTATCCAAACGGCTCTGGGGAGCGATGTAAGTTTCACAGCCGATAATCGGCTTGATCCCGGAGGCCTGGGCCTGGGTATAAAATTCAATGGCCCCGAACATATTCCCATGGTCGGTAATAGCCACCGCCGGCATTTTATATTGATTAGTTAAATTGAAAAGCTTCTTCAGCTGGCAGGCGCCGTCAAGCAGGCTGTATTGGGTATGCAGATGCAGATGAACAAAATCGGAATGCGGCATTTGAGTCTATCGAGTTCTTTGAGTCTATTGAGTTCTTTGAGTTTAACTCAATAACTCTATAAGCTCAACAAACTCTATGAACTATGGTTATTCCCACTCAATGGTGGCCGGGGGTTTGGATGAAATGTCGTAGACTACGCGGTTTACGCCTTTTACTTCGTTGATGATACGGTTTGAGATGGTTTCCAGGAGCTCATTGGGTAGTTTCGCCCAATCGGCAGTCATCCCGTCAATTG
>Ga0209212_1006978_pt1 | contig 12698 bp, 9 predicted proteins | sample RifGroC2_FD_183996 | JGI IMG/M metagenome (GOLD analysis project Ga0209212, IMG submission 183996) | Groundwater microbial communities from Rifle, Colorado, USA - Groundwater C2 (SPAdes) (version 2) | ecosystem: Environmental > Aquatic > Deep subsurface > Groundwater | place: Rifle, Colorado...
TTTTTCTTGCCAGCAAGCGTTTTGGCTCGGGACATGATCACTCCTAAGGCTCGGTATTTTTGTGTTGCCCGGGAGAGGCTCCCTCACCCCGACCCGTCAACTAAACCCTCGCCCTCCGGGAGAGGGCGCCCGAAGGGGGGGTGAGGGCGGGTGCCGCTGACAGAGCCTATCCCAAAGGGGGGGAGGGTGGCAATTTAAGGCCTTCCCATGCCCCGGTCCAGCAGGGCGAGGGCGGTGTAATAGTCGTACTGCGCCTGGATCCGGGTCGTGCTCGCCTCCAGTGCCAGCGACTGTGCATCGGTCACCTCGATGATGCTCCCGACACCTTCCTGGTAGCGCCCCTCGGCCAGCGCCCTGTTTTCCTCGGCGGCCGCCACCTGCTTCTCTGCCGAGACCATGCGGGCCGCAGCCTCGTTCACCCCGAGCCAGGCGGAATCCACCTCTTTCCCTATCTGCAGTTTCAAGCTCTCCTGCCGTGCCGCGCTGGCGTTCAGGGCGGCGCTTGCCTCACGCACCTGCTCCGGAGAGGAGAAACCGGAAAAAAGCGGTACCGTGAGGTTCAGGCCGACCCCCCAGACGCGCCCGTCGGGGGGGAAGTCACGGTCGGCATAGCCATAGCTCGCGGAACCGGAGAGGATCGGGAGATAACTCCCCTTGGCGCTTTTCAGTTCGGCGCCGGCTGCGCTGGCAAGTGCAGCCAACTGCTGCATCTCGCCCCTGCTGCGCAGCGCTTCCTGATGGGCCTGGCCCCGATCGGGAAGTGCCGCCTGCAGTCGAGCAGGCTCAACCGGAGAGAGGTCCCCAAGGGAAGCAACGCCTAACGCATTGGCGAGTTCCACCCGGGCCAGCTCCCGACCATTTTCCGCCCGGATCAGCGCGGTCCTCGCCGCGAACAGGTTCGCCTCCGCCCTGGCCACATCCACCCTGGCCCGGAGCCCCTCCTTGAAAAACTCGAGAGCCTGGAGGTACACCGCTTCCCGCGCCGCGACGGTCTCCCTGGTAGCGGCAAGCTGCTTTTCCGTCGCCAGCAGCTGGTAGAAGGCGACCCTGACACGCAGCCCCAAGTCGAGCCGGCTCACGGTGACCTCCTGGCCGGCGGCATCGCGGTAACTGCGTGCCGCCGCGACAGCCCCGGCAGTGCGGCCGAAATCGTAGATAGTCTGGTGCAGCTGCAAGGTCGTGCTGGTCACCTCCGTGGATCGGACCTTTTCCAGTGCGGTCAGGAAGGTGCGCCCTTTGCTCCAGTCATTGACCATGCCGATCTGCGGATAGAAGCCGGCCGCTGCCCGGCCTGCCCGCGCCTCGGCGCCCGCCAGATTTTCCTTCGCCTCCAGGATCCGGGGGTGGTTCTGCAGCGCGGTCGCCAGCGCCTCGTCGAGGGTGAGGGAGCCGGCGGCATGAACCGGATGGGCGTGAACCAGGATAGCGATGACGAATAGCAGGTATCTTTTCATGGCGGATCCATATGCAATGGGTTGAATGTAAAGTGACCAGGCGCTCACATGTTGGCTAAAAAATTTTACCGGAGCAAAAGGACGAAATTCCCCCAGAGTTTTTCCGCTTCGGACCGGATCTCGAAGGAGGCGTTGCTTATGGTCCAGCGCAGCGCAGTAATCTGGATCATGCCGAGCAGCGTCAGTGCGGTTTCCCTGGGAGAAAGCTCGGGCCGGAATTCCCCTTCGGCAATCCCCGCGGCAATGACGCCTGTTATGGTCTGGACGTAAGCGGCGATGTGTCGGGCCAAGGCTTCGGCCACCCCCCGGTGTCCCAGGTGTACGTCGTCGGAGAAAACGAAGCGCGGCACGCCGGGGTGTTCCGTGATCAGGGCGATGTGGGAGAAGAAGATAGTCTCCAGTTTTTCCAGCGGCTTGCGGCTTCCTCCGGCGATGGCGGCGGCCTTGCCCATGACCTCGCTGCCGATGAAGCCGGCGACAGCCGAGAAGATCTCGTCCTTGCCGCTGAAATGCCGGTATATGTTGGCCTCGCTCATCCCTGCCGTTTCGGCTATGGCCGCGATGGTCAGCGAGCGCACCCCTTTGTACCTCAGCACCTCAAGCGCGGCCTGGACAATCTCCTCCTTGCGGACCCTGGTACTTTTCTTTTCCAACCTCGGCACCTCATGTGAATGGATGCTCGCATGATAGTCGGAGTAACAGGCGCTGGTCAAGAAAAATTGCCGAGGAGGGTGCCGGAGTGAGGGGAGGTCCTGCGGAGGGGAGGTGCGGCTTACAGGTGGGATGCTCCCGTAGGAGCGGCATTCCTGCCGCGATTGGCTGCGGCAACCGCGGCAGGAATGTCTAAAGGGTGGATCTACTGCTTGATGGCAGCTACTCCTTCAGGTCCTTGTCGATCCCGGCCCGCCCGTCGTCGCACTCCTCCTCAGGTGCGCCGGGACGGCTGTAGCGGGGATCGCTGGTGGCGCTGACGCAGACCGGCGCCGGTTCTTCCACGGCCCCTGCCGCAGCGGGTACATGCTCGTGACTTCTCCCCCCCTCCTTGGGCACATCCCCCTTGCTCGGCTGCCAGTCGGCCATCTCCCTGAAGTACCGGAAACGCTCCAGCGCCTCGTGTTCCATCTGCACCCGGAGCGCCTGCGCGACCTCGGGGTTCTGCTTCTCAAGGGCATGGTAGCGCACCTCCCCGGAGAGGAAGGAGGCGAGCGATCCATCCGGCTTCTTGGACTCCAGGATGAAGGGGTTTTTCCCCTGCTGCTTCAATAGCGGGTTGTAGCGGTACAGCGGCCAGTACCCGGACTTCACCGCGAGCTGGCTCTCCTCGATCGATTTCCCCATCCCCTTTCTGAGCCCCTGGTTGATGCAGGTCGAGTAGGCGATGATCAGCGACGGCCCGGGGTAGGCCTCTGCCTCGGCGATAGCCTTCAGGGTCTGGTTCTTGTCCGCGCCGATGGCGACCGAGGCGACGTAGACGTAGCCGTAGGTCATCGCCATGCGCCCCAGGTCCTTCTTCGCGGTGCGCTTGCCGGCCGCGGCGAACTTGGCGATGGCACCGAGCTGGGTCGCCTTCGAGCACTGCCCCCCGGTGTTCGAGTAGAGTTCGGTGTCGAGGACCAGGAGGTTGACGTCCTCGCCGGTCGAGATGACGTGATCCAGGCCGCCGAAGCCGATGTCGTAGGCCCAGCCGTCGCCGCCGTAGATCCAGATCGATTTCTTGGTGAAAAGGTCGGCCGCCGCGGCGATCTGCTGCAGGAGCGGGTTGCTTCCTTCCTGCGGCAGGAGTGCCTTAAGCCTGTCGCCGTGGCGCCGGGACAGCTCCGGGTCCTGCATCCCCTCCAGCCACCCTGAGAGCGCCTCCCTCAGGTCGCCGCTCACCTCCCCGGCAAGGGCCTGGCGCATCTGGTCGGCGAGGAGGCTGCGGCGCTGGGAGATCGCCATGTGGTAGCCGTAGCCGAATTCGGCGGCGTCCTCGAAGAGCGAGTTGTTCCAGGCCGGGCCGTGCCCCTCGCTGTTGGCGCAGTAAGGGCTCACCGGCGCCGAGGCGCCATAGATGGAGCTGCATCCGGTGGCGTTGGCGATCATCATCCGCTCGCCGAAGAGCTGGGTGACCAGGCGTGCGTAAGGGGTCTCGCCGCAACCGGAGCAGGCGCCGGAGAACTCCAGGAGCGGCTGCTGGAACTGGCTCCCGATCACGGTGCTCCGCTTCACCAGGTGCCCTTTGGGCGCGAGAGTCTCGGCGAACTTGCGGTTTTCCTCCTGCAGCGCGGCCTGGGTGTCGATCGGCTTCATCACCAGCGCCGAGACCTTGGCCGGGCAGATGTCGGCGCAGTTGCCGCATCCCATGCAGTCGAGCGCATAGACCTGGATCCGGAAGCCGTGCCCCTTGATCTCCTTGGCCTGCGCGGCAATGGTCTCGAAGCTTGCCGGGGCGCCGGCCAGCTCCTGTTCGGTCGCCAGGAAGGGGCGGATCGTGGCGTGCGGGCAGATGAAGGCGCACTGGTTGCACTGGATGCAGTTCTCCTTGATCCACTCCGGCACGTTGATGGCGACGCCGCGCTTCTCGAAGCGCGCGGTGGAGAAGGGGAAAACGCCGTCGGGGGTGAAGGCGGAAACGGGGAGGTCGTCCCCTTTCTGGCGCAGGATCGGGAAGACCATGTCCCGCATGTAGCCGGGCATCTGCTGTCCGAGACGGAAATCGAGGCCGCAGGCGTCGTCGGCATCCTTCCAGGAGCCGGGATAGGCGATCTCGACCAGGTTCTCCACCGCAAGGTCGACGGCCCGAAGGTTCATGTCGACCACCTGGTCCCCCTTCCTGCCGTACTCCTTGCGGATGGAATCCTTCAACAGTGCCACCGCCTGCTCGAACGGGAGCACCCCGGAGAGCTTGAAGAAGGCGGTCTGCATGATCATGTTGATGCGCCCGCCGAGCCCCGCCGCGGAGGCGATGCTGATGGCGTCGATGTTGTAGAAGCGGACCCCCCTTTGCGCGATGGCGCGGCGCATGGTGGCCGGCAGGTTCGCCTCCAGGTCCGCCACCGCGTTCCAGGGCGAGTTCAGGAGGAAGGTCCCCCCCTCCTTGATCCCTTCCAGGACGTCGTAGATCTGGACGTACGGCGCCTTCTGGCAGGAGATGAAATCCGCCGCATCGACCAGGTAGGTGGACTGGATCGGGCTCTCACCGAAGCGCAGGTGCGAGACGGTGATGCCGCCGGACTTCTTGGAGTCGTAGGAGAAATAGGCCTGGACGTAGAGTTCCGTGTTGTCGCCGATGATCTTGATGGCCGCCTTGTTGGCGCCGACCGTGCCGTCGGCCCCCATCCCCCAGAACCGGCACTGGATGGTCCCCTCCGGCGTGGTGGAGAGGGTGCCGGTGACGGGGAGCGAGCTGTCGCTCACGTCGTCGTTGATGCCGACGGTGAAGTGGCGCTTGCCGGGGGAGCCGCTCATGTTGTCGAAGACGCTCTTCACGTGGCTCGGGCGGAACTCCTTGGAGCCCAGGCCGTAGCGCCCGGCGTACAGCTCGGGGATCGCCCCGCCCCGCTCCAGGAACGCGGTGCAGACGTCCTGGTAGAGCGGCTCCCCGAGCGAGCCCGGTTCCTTGGTGCGGTCAAGCACCGTGACCTTGCGGGCGGCCGGCGGGATTGCGCCAAGGAGCGCACTGGCGTGGAAGGGGCGGTACAGCCGCACCTTTACCATGCCGACCTTTTCCCCCTCGGAGTTCAGGTGCCGGACCACCTCCTCGATGGTCTCGCAGGACGATCCCATGGCGACGATGACCCGGTCCGCCTCGGCGTGTCCGACGTAATCGAAGAGCCGGTAGCGCCTGCCGGTCAACTGGCCCACCTTGTCCATCGCGGCGGAGACGAAGGAGTGCATCTCCTCGTAGTAGGGGTTCGCGCGCTCGCGCCCCTGGAAGTAGATGTCGGGGTTCTGGGCCGTGCCGCGCAGTTCGGGATGCTCCGGGTTCATCGCCCTGGCGCGGAAGAGGGCCAGCTTATCCCGGTTCAAAAGGCCGGCCATCGCGTCGTATTCGATCACCTCGATCTTCTGCACCTCGTGGGAGGTCCTGAAGCCGTCGAAAAAGTGCAGGAAGGGAAGGCTCCCTTCGAGGGCCGCCAGGTGTGCGACCAGGGCCAGGTCCATGCACTCCTGCACCGATGAGGAGCAGAGCATGGCAAAGCCGGTGGGGCGGGCCGCCATCACGTCCTGATGGTCGCCGAAGATGGAGAGCGCGTGGGTGGCGAGGGCCCGGGCCGAGACGTGAAAGACGCCGGGGAGCTGCTCGCCCGCGATCTTGTACATGTTGGGGAGCATCAGCAAAAGCCCCTGCGACGCGGTGAAGGTGGTGGTGAGGGCGCCGGCGGCGAGCGCGCCGTGCACCGAGCCGGCGGCCCCCGCCTCGGACTGCAGTTCCCTGATGTTCAGGACCTGGCCGAAGATGTTCCTGCGCCCCTCCGCCGCCCACTCGTCGGCCACCTCCCCCATGGTCGAGGAGGGGGTGATCGGGTAGATGGCGGCAGTCTCGCTCATCGCATAAGCGACATGCGCCGCTGCCGTGTTGCCGTCCATGGTTTTCCTGGTTCCGCTCATCGGACACTCCCCCTTATCATGAAATTGCCGCACCCCTCGCGGAGTACCGGTCAATTATACGTAGCTTGAAAGGCAAGGCAATAACCGGGGTTAATATGTAAATGCAAATTTAGTGGCGGCATTCCTGCCGCTACTACGGAAATAGTAGATTGCGTAAGTATGGGGCTTCCGGCCAGCGGGGGGATTTTCAGGGAGTCGTAAATAGCGAAGCGGGGGGGGCGAGAGAGAACCTGTTGAAGATCCCTTTGATGAAATCGAGCAGCAGGGGGTCGAGGCTGCGCCCCTGCTCCAGCACCAGGCGCCTCGGCCTGGCGCGATCGAAGCCGTTCACGTGATGGGACACCAGCGAACCATCCTCCAGATATTGCGCGACGATGCTGCGGGAGATAAAGGTGACACCCTCGCCTGCCATGACGGCCCGGATGATGAAGGGGATGTCGTCAAAGAAAACCGTATTGCTGAACTCCCCGGCGTCCCTTCCTATGGTCTGCATGCTCTTTTCCAGGAAGCGCCTGGCGCAGCAACCGCTCTTTTTGCAGTACAGCCGTTGCGGCAACATGGTCTCTATCTCGACCAGGCTGGAATCGATGCCGAAATCGGGGGCGCTGATAAAGACCATTTCGTCGTCTGGGAGCGGGAAGACCGAGAATCCACCGAGGTTCAGTTCTTCGCAATATTCGATGAGCACCAGGTCGAAGAGATTCTCCCTCAAACCTCTCAATGCGATTTCGGGCATTTCGAAGACGAAATTGAGGTCGCTCCACTGGGCATTGCGCGACATGAACTCGGTGAATATGTCAGGCAGGTAGGAAACTCCGAAGGGGATCGTGCAGCAGAAGGAGATTTTCCTCTTTTGGGCGAGCAACTGTATGTCGTGCAGGAAGTCTTGCTCAATCTTCAGCACCTGGCGGGCCTTTTCAACCAGAAGTTCGCCCGCAGCAGTCGGCTTCAGTATCGGGCCGGACCGGTCAAGCAATTGCTGCCCGTAATGGTCTTCCAGTATCTTCACTCTGCGGGAAACCGCGGACTGGGTCACACACAGGGATTCAGCCGCTTTGGAAAAACTGCCTAGCTTGACAGACTCGACAAGCGTCTTGAGATTAGTGAAATCCATGCGCCAGTACCTATCACTATTAAGATGTATGCGTAACTTGCATAGGTGCTATGAGAATCTTTCGTTTGAACATATCGCAGGATTTCCGATACATTGCAACAACGAAATGTCTTTGCAGCGTGTCGTGAATTCATATAGATGCACCTCCTACGAAGAAATGTTGGCCGGCGCTCAAGCCGGTCTCTAGACATAGCCTGCTCGCCAAGCCGCCCATCAACATGAAATCATTCTACTTTTTCAAGGCAGATGCACCGACCTCAAGTTTGGCGGGGCTCATTTTCTCGGTCACATTATTGGATTCTCTTCCAGCAGGAGCAGGCGCCAGTTTCAGGATAAAAAAATAAACTCAAAGGAGGGAAACGTTCACTGTCGAAAAAACGTGCATAAACTTACCCAGTCCAAAGGAGGTTGTATGTCGGAAAAGATGATAAAAAGGAGCAGAACTGTAATCCTTACTTTGCTCGGCGCCCTTGCGGCAGTCGCGGTTACCATGTGGGGCTGCGGAACTAGCGGATATGATGATCCTGCCAACGCGATTACTACGACAAAAACTGCGACTGCTCTCATCGAGCCGGAAACTCTAAAACAATGGATGAACGAAGGGAAAGTCAACGGCACAGGGGCTGACAGGGTAGTAATCATCGATGCTTCCACTCCTGCTCAGTATGGAGCTGCTCACATTCCGGGGGCTCTGTTTCTGGACAAGGATAATGAGCTTGTCCAGACCAGGCTTGAGGGGATAGCAGCAGCTGCCGGGATGGTACCCGATGGCGCTCGTATGGATGCCTACGTCAAGCGACTCGGAATCGACAAGAACACCACGGTAGTTTTTACCACCAACACGGCAAACCCGGTGATCTGGGCCACGCGTGGCTATTTTACTTTCCGCTACTGGGGCTTCCCAAAAGAGCGGCTCAAGGTTCTCAACGGCTACAATAAAGCATGGGAAGCAGCCTATCCTGCCACAGTGACAGCGGCCGTGCCAACCATCACCCCTTCCACATTCAGCGTGCGCGACAACGGAGCAATCGCTGCTCAAGTCAGGGCCTCTCTTGGCGAAATGATCGCGACAGTGAAGGCCGCACTGGCCACCAATACCATCATAGATACGCGTGGCAGTGACGGGCAGGTCGGTGTCGGAACGAAATTCTCCTACGACGGCGACCCCGGTGTCACCGCCGGCGTGTTTCTCCCCGGTGCGGATTTCGTGGCTTTTGAGGGGCGCATGACGGGGGCAAAGGCGGTCGGTTACAGTACCCTTCTTGATTCTGCTAACAACAACAAGTTCCTTCCGGCTGACCAACTCATCCCCAAGTTCACCGCCATCGGTATGGATAGCAGCAAGACAGCCTATGTCTACTGCCGCACCGGGGTCATCGCATCGTCTGAATACTTTGCGCTTGATGGCATCCTGGGTTGGAAAGTAGTTGACTATGACGGTTCCTGGAGCCAATGGGGCTCAATGTCAGGGGACGTGACCAAGGACGGGACGCTTGATTCGTACTCGGGCTGGAGAACTGATACCGCCGCGCTGTCGGAGGTGATCACCTACAACAAGGACACCGCACTCGCAGTGGAGAAGATTCTCCTCGATCCGCTTTCCGTGCAGCTTTATTCGAACACTAACGATCTCACCGCGAATCAGATCGAGAAAGAGGACGCAGCTTATATGGCGGGGGGAACTGCCGGGGGGACGGCCTCGGGCGCAGCTGTATCATCGAGCGGTGGCGGCGGGTGCTGAGGAAGGAAGCTGAGCGCCACTTGACGCAACAACCTCCGCGTAGAATAGGAGCGGGGGAAATTGATAACAATAAAAAGGAGCGGATTATGGCAAAAAACCAGAAGACCGGAATCCTCTGCACGACACTACTAGGGCTCACCCTGCTGGCCGGAACAGCCTACGCAGGCCCGAAGATGACCTTCGGCCCCAACGACGAGGGAGCGCTCCAGATCGACTACAAGGGGCAGTTCCAGATGACGGTGCGCGACACCGGTTCCGGCGAGAACAACGACGACACCACGGCCAACTTCAACTTCCGCCGCAACCGTCTCGCCTTCATGGGCAAGTACGGGGAGATGATGTCCCTTTATGTCCAGACCGAATTCGTTGATGATGCGAACATCACCCCGCTCAGCGTAGCCGGCAGCGACCAGGGGTCGGAATTCCAGTTCCTGGACGCGGTGGCGCGTTTCAAGATCGACGATGCCTTCCGGATCAACGTCGGCAAGTTCAAGTACAACCTGTCCCGCGAGAACCTGGAGGCGTGCGAGATGCCGCTCACCCTGGATCGCTCGCTCTTCATTCGCACAGCTTATGCAACCACCCGTGACACCGGGGTCGCCGCCTGGGGCAACCTGTTCAACGACATGTTCCAGTACCGGGTCGATGTCATGGAAGGGCGCAAGGCGGTGTCCGGGGAGACCGCTCCCGACTCCAACTTCCGTTACTCCGCCCGCGCCCACGCCACGCTGCTCGATCCCGAGAACGATTACGGCTACAAGGGTACCTACCTCGGCAAGAAAAAGGTCCTGACGCTTGGGGCCGCCTACCAGTTCGAGCCGGAGGTGGCCTATGGAGATACCATCGCCAGAACCGACAAGAAGGATTACCAGGCCTGGACGGTCGACGCGTTCTTCGAGTATCCGCTGCAGGGGATAGGGACGGTCACCGCTTCGGCGGCCTATGAGGATGTGGATCTGGACGGCGCCTATCTGGGTGCCAACCCTGACGCGGGAGCCATCGGACTGAACGGCGAGAAAAATGGCTACTACATGAAGGGAGGCTACATGCTGCCCAACCTTCCGCTGCAGCTTTTCCTCAGGTATGAGAGGTGGCGCTTTGCCAGCCTGAACGGGGTCTTCGACCAGAGGATCGACTGGTACGGCGGCGGGGTCAACTATTACCTGCGCAACCAGAATCTGAAGCTGACCTTTGAGGCCAACTCAACCGGGTTCAACAAGAGCGGCGGCACCTCTACAACCGACGAGTTCATGACCTATGTGACCCAGCTGCAGCTTATTTTCTAAGCCGGCTCAACAGGAATCCCCCTACCCCCCCTGCAAAGGGGGTAACACCAAAAAATATTCAAAAAACGATCACGGGAGGAAATAATGCCAAGGAAACTCATCACACTGCTCGCCGCAGCCGTCATGGCGGCAAGCCTCGCGGTATCCGCCTTTGCCGCAGGCCCGGTCACCGGGAAGGTGACCAGGGTCGAAGGGGACAAGGTCACCGTCACGATCGAAGGTGCAGTGCCGGCCTGGGCCAAGAAGGGGGCCGCCGTCAGCGCGGGCGGCGGCTCGCCGATGGTTGTCTCGGCCCAGGGCAACGAGGTCACCTTGAGATTCAGCAAGGCAAAGGCCGCCAAGATCAAGGTCGACTCCAGCATGACCTTGACCGAGTCGGATGGTGACGAGCTGCAGGGCTGCTGATGGGAGACGGCGCCCCGAAAGCGCGGGGCGCCTCGCTCTCCTGTCGGCACCGTTTTTTTACCGGACCACACCGAGGTGATTCATGACCAAAGTAACAGCGCAAGGCGCAGTTGTGGCGGCGCTTCTCCTGGGCGCGCTGGTGGCACCCTCCTTTGCGGAAAAAGCCGGCATCGGCTGGAAGGAGACCATCGCCGCCAAATCGGGGAAGGCCAAGACCCTTGCCGAACTGGCAAAGATGTACGACTCAAGCTCCTGCGTCGAATGTCACCAGGAGCAACATGACCAGTCGCAGAAATCGATCCATTCGCGCTCCATCTACGGCACGGCGCGCACCGCGATGACCATCGTGACCACCATCGAGAACGGCCTGATGGAGGAGCCGTACTCGGGGGTGAAAAGCGCGAAGGACGTCAAGGTGGAGCACCTGATGGGATGCGCCAAGTGTCACCTGCCGCAGTTGGCGGACGCTGAGGACTCGGTTGCCCAGGAACTGGTCTCCACCCTTTACGGCTGGAAGGACGCCCTGAAGAAGAAGGACAAGGGGGCGGCTAAAAAGGCGGAGGAGAAGCTGAAGAGCGTCACCATCAACTGCCTGATCTGCCACAACCGCAACGCGATCACCCACAAGTGGCAGGACGGCTATCCCAAGGCGGGGGTGGTGTACGGTTCCAAGGCGGGGGACCATCCTTCGGAGAAGTTCCCCAAGATGGCGCAAAGCCCGATCATGAGCGAAGCGATCCAGTGCGGCCAATGCCATGGACTGGGACCGAACCTGGAGCTTGACGAGCCGACCCAGTGCTGCACCTCTTACGGCAGCTACCTCTGGGTCTACAAAGCGGAGGTGGGTCAGGAAACCTGTCAGGAATGCCACATGAAGAACAGCAAGCTCGGCCACAACATACAGGCTTACCGCGACCCGGCCATGACCGATAAGGCGGTCGATTTCAAGGTGGAGGCGTTCGGGTACCACTGGCGGGACGGGGCGCAGATAAGCCCCAAGGCGGTGGTCAAGGTGGAGATGCTGAACCGGTCCGGACACTCGATACCCGATGGCTGACCGACCCCCAACCGACTGGTTCTGTCGGTAATAGCAAAGACGAAGGACGGCAAGGAAGTGTTCAACCAGGAGAAGATCTACATGCCGGTGCCGCAGCAGCTCGGCAGGGGCGACCGGATGGGGCGCGGCCCCTATGAGAAGAGCGGCCTGATCGAGGATACCGGGCTGCCGCCGGGGAAGCTGGTCAAGGAGCGCTTCGACATCATGTATCCTCTCGAAGAGGGGGAGGAAAACGGCAAGACGGTAAGCAAGCCGTCGGCCTACGACCTCGATGTCGAGGTGAAGCTCTGGTACCTCCCCTATGGCTCGGCGAACAGCGACCCGTTCCTGTGGCGTGAGTTTGCCAAGACGATCAGCATCAGCAAGGGGGGGAAGTAGCATTCACCCGCCTACAGGTTTCCTTCGTCTCAAGACCGGCGGCTGTCTGCGCCGGTCTTTTTTTCGGATATCTCATGAAAGACTTTGGATAACTGGGCCAAGTTGACTATAATGCGCGCAGGATTCTAATCTGCCGGCCACGGAGCTGATGATCCCATTTAAGATCCTGACAACAGTTTGGGTAGCCTGCCCCGGGGCGGGTGCGGCTAAGCGCCTCCGGCTGCTTCCGGTCGCGCTCCTTGCGCTCCTCGCGCTGTCCGGGTGCGCCGCGAGCGACGTCAAGACCAGCCGCTGCGTCGTCTGCCATCGGGGGCTGGAGAAGGTCTCGCAGAGCCACCCCGACTGCATTTCCTGCCACGGCGGCGATCCCGGGGAAAAAAACAAGAACGCCTCCCACCTCGCCATGCACGGACCGAAAAATCCGGCTGCGCCGCAGCATTGGGACAAGACCTGCGGCGCCTGCCACCGGTACCAGTTGGACCGCGTCAAGGCGAGCCTGATGTACACGGCGACCGGGATGATCAAGAACACCCAGCTCACCTGGGAAGGGGAGGACGGCCAGCTGTACAGCAGCAAGGGGGGAGAGGTCTTCGATGCGCAGGGCAAGGCGCTCCGTTTGAAACCGGTGGCGGAACTTGATCATCTCTCCGGGGAGTTGTACCGCAAGTTCTGC
>Ga0209212_1006980_pt1 | contig 12694 bp, 3 predicted proteins | sample RifGroC2_FD_183996 | JGI IMG/M metagenome (GOLD analysis project Ga0209212, IMG submission 183996) | Groundwater microbial communities from Rifle, Colorado, USA - Groundwater C2 (SPAdes) (version 2) | ecosystem: Environmental > Aquatic > Deep subsurface > Groundwater | place: Rifle, Colorado...
ATCCACGGTTTTTTTTCCTCTTTCCTTTTTTTCCGTACCGTCATCTTGTCACTCCGGCTACTTCACCAGTTTCTGCGTCACCAGCCCCAACTGGGAAATCTCGAGTTTCTGCAGGAGATCGAGCACCTCGATGACGTTCTTGTAGGAGATCTTCTCGTCGCCCCGCACCAGCACCGGCAGGTTCGGGTCCGCCGCCTTCTCCTGCCTGAGGCGGGCCTCCAGCTCGGAGAGGGTGACCGGGAAGCTGTCCAGGAAGATGGTCCCCTCGGCCGTGATGGTGATCGCCTTGGTGGTCGGCTTGATCTTGCTCACGGCGGCGCTCGCCTTGGGGAGGTTGACGCTGATCCCCTGCACCGAGGCGGTGACCACGATCATGAACACCACCAGCAGGTTCCAGGCGAGATCGAGCATCGGGACCACGTTGATCTCGACTACCTCGTCGTGATCGTCCGAGGGCGCTTTCATGACTCCTCCCCGTGGAACCCTTCCACCCGCAGGCAGTATTCCTCGATGAAGTGGTGGGTCTCGTTGTTGAGGTGCTTTATCTGGACGCCCAGGAAGGAGTAGGCGAAGAGGGCGGGGATGGCGACCAGCAGACCGAACAGGGTGCAGGCGAGCGCGGAGGCGACACCCGGGGCGATGGCGGAGAGGTTGGCCTCACCCGCCTCGGCGAGGCTGGCGAAGGTGTTCATGACCCCCCACACGGTCCCCAAGAGACCCCAGAAGGGGCCGCCCGAGATGCCGAGGGTGAGGACGATCATCCCCGCGTTGACCTTGGCGGTCTCCTCGGAGCTGGCGCGCTCCAGCGCCGCGCGGAAGATGCTCAGGCCCGAGCGTGTCACCACCACCTCCTCGTCCTTCACGTTCTGCTTTTCGGCCCAGTGGTGGATCTGCTCGTGCCCGGCCTGGTAGATCCTGAGCAGGCTGGACTCATCGAGTTCCTCCTTCTCCGCATCGAGGTCGAGCGGGTCGTGCAGCCCGTTGAAACTCTCCAGAAAGGCCTTGTTGCGCTTCCTGTTCTTCAGCAGGTAGCCGTACTTCCTGATGAAGACCAGGGTGGCCATGATGAGCATGAAGGTACAGAGACCGATGATGACCCAGCCGTCCAGCGTGATGCTCTTCGCCGTCGACTTGATGAGCCGGATGGTCATGTCCTCCTCGCCCTTGCTCCCCTCCTCCGCCTGGCAGGAGATCAGCTTGCCGTTCTGGCTCTGGCCGGCAAAGGCGGCGGCGATGAAGGATGCCGGGCGGGACACGCCGGAGAGCTCGATCTCGTCCAGGTCGCCGGCGAAGGCGTTGCCGCCCGCCATGGAGCCGCCAAAGGCGATCTCGCCTCCCGGCGAGGGGATCTGGCCAAGGAGGTTCAGCGCGGCTACCTCCTTGCCGTCCAGGTAGACGGCGCCGATCTGCTTCTCGGAGTCGGCCGTCACGGCAACATGGTGCCACTGCTTGAGGGTGAGGTTCGCCTTCTTCTCGCTCTGGGTCGGCGCCTTGCCCGGGGCCGCCACGCGGAGGTAGGGGCGGTCCTGGTCGATGCCGACCACGACCTGCTGCCCCTGCCCCACCCAGGAGAGGAGGTGGGCGTCTTTTTGCGGCTGGTCGATGCGGACCCAGCAGGAGAAGGTGAGCCCCTTGGCGAAGTTGAGCGACGCCGAGGGCTGCACCACGATCTTCTCGCCGCTCCCCTTGAAGGAGTAGCCGTCGCCGATCACGGAAGGGACGGAGTGGCTCCCGGAGAAGGCGGCCGCGTTGTTGGCGTAGGCGGTGGAGTCCTTGGGGCCGTTAGTCGCCTCCCCCAGGTGGTAGACCAGCACCTGGTTGGTGTCGTAGCTCCCCCCCGAATCCGATGCCGACGCTGCCGAGCCGTTGCCGTAGTAGAGCCAGACCGAGTCGGCGCTGCCGCCGCCGGCCAGCTGCGGGACCTTGACCCAGACCAGCGCGATCTCGAGCTTCGGGTCGAACTTCTCGATGTGGAATTTGAGGGGGGATTTGTCGTCCGCGCCGATGAACCGGAGGTCCGAGCCGTCCTGTTTGGCCGTGGAAAAGCTGAAGTTGCCGGAATGGAGCCTGACCAGCACCGGCACCTCGGCGAGGTTCTCCTTGATCCCCGCCCCCTTCTCCGAGAGGTCGAAGGCGACCTTCCTGCGCGCCGTCCATTTCTCGTCCCACCACGCCTCGGCCCTGGCCGCGCCGAGCACAACGGTCAATAGCAGAACCGCGGCCGCGACCCTCGCCAGCTTTCCCATCCAATCGTGTATCATGAAGCTCCTCCCGGATCGTTGGGTGCCGTTTTCCCGCGAGCCTCGCGCGCGGGAACACCCTGCAAAAAATGTGAACTTTAAACTACCCGTGTTACAACCAGGGGACAGGCTGCTGAAGTTTAGGCAAAGCCTCCACCCGCCCTGTCATTTCTTCCCTTTCCCCTTCCTCTCCTTCTCGCGGCGCGCCTCGTCGTCGGAGACGCCGTCCTGGTTGTCCCCCTCGAAGCTGATGATCTTCAGATCGAGCCACTTGGCGAAGAAGTCGTCCCCCGCGCCTGCCTGCTGGGCCGTTTTCTCCTTGGCGGCGCCCAGGCCTGCAGCCGACTCCATCATCTTCGAGCTGTCGGCGAGGTTGCTGTTGCCGGCCAGGGAACCCAGGCTGATCGAGCTCTCCGAACTCGGGGCTCCGACCAGTCCGGAGGCGGCGCTGATGGTCTTGAACGGGTCCACCACCTGGGGCGCGACGAGGATGATGTTGCCTCCGACGATCCCCGCCTCGCCGGCGTCGATGATGCCGTTGGGAGCGTAGGCGTGGATGTCCCCTGGCTGCGGAGCCACCAGCGGGCCGGACGAGCCGTCCGGATCGTAGGTGAGGGCGCGCAGCCCGCTCCCCACCGCGGGGACCTTGAAGATGATGGAGACGATGTTGCCGTTCACGTCATATTTGTAGTCGTTCTGTCCCGCTGAGCTAACGGTGGTTTTGGAACCGCGTCCGGCGTTGATGTCCCCATGGTCGCTCCAGATGGTCATGTTGCCACCCATGAAGGTCATCACCCGCGACTCGTTCACGTTGACGTCCCCGCCGGCGTAGATGTCGATCCCGCCGCCGAAGGTGGTGTTGATCCCGTTGTTGGCCCGCGCCTTGGTGGGGTCCTGCAGGGCCGTCTTCCCGACGTTGAGGTCGCCGCGGGTCATGAGGTGGATGTTCCCCTTGCCGGAGCTGATCTCGGAATCGACCATGGTGAGGCTGCCGGCGCTTGCGCTGGGGAGGTCGAAATACTTCCCGATTTCGGCCCTGGCCGCTTCGATCTCCCTGTCTGCATCGTCGTCCTTGCCGGCGCCCTTCAGTTCGGAATAGCTCTTCCCCTTGTCGTCAAGGACCTTGAAGAAGGGGTTGACAGAGGAACCGGCCGCGGCGGGATCGAGACCGGTTTTCGCCCCCACGCTGACGATGATGTCGCTGTCGGTGTCGTTGCCGCTGAAGCCGCGGTTCATCAGGTTGCCGATGGACTGGATGCCGCGCGAATCGCCCAGGTTGATGTCTCCCCTTGCCTGAACCAGAAGCGTCCCCGGACCGCCTATGGCGATTTCCGGGTAGGGTGAGGAGTAGGAGAGGCTTCCGTTGTCGTCGACTTTTTTGGCGACCCCCCCGGTTATCCCCTGGTCGATGCTTCCCTCCGCCGAGACCAGCGTCACGCCGCTCGTGCTGTTGTTCTGACCGATCAGGTCCAGCCGCTTGATGTCTTTGCCCGCAGTGATGCGGGCCTCCTTGTTCAGGACCAGGCGAATGCTGGCGATGTCGTTTCCTGCCGCCACCGTGACCGGCTCGCCGTCGCCTGTGTGATTTACATGCGAGTGGGCGTTCAGCGAATCCGAGGGAACGCTGTCGGTGAAGAGTTTTTTCGAGTGATCGCTCCCGCCGTCCTGTTGGCGACCGTAGAAGTCCGCCACCAGGTCCACGTCTGCCATGGTGATCGAACTCGGCACCGAGGCGCTGGAGAGGTTGACCGCGCCGCTTATGTCGCCGCCGGCCCTAAGGCCCAGGTTACCCGAAGCGGAGGGGGCGAGAGAGAAGGCGTTCTCGACGTTCAGATCGCCCGCGGCCGCCATGGAGAAGGTGGCGGGGAGGATCTTTTTGCGGTCGGCCAGATAGCTGTTGGTCGAGGTTGTCAGATCCGTGTAGAGGCGGTATTCGTCGGTACCGTACAGGGTAGCATCGCCGGCCAGCGAGGTGACCGAGGCGGAGGCCCCCTGGTCGTAGGTCAGGTTCCAGAACTTCCTGGCGGTGCTGCCGAAGAAGAGCTGGTCCCTGCTGTTGTCGGGGTTCAGCACCGCGCCGAGATGGACATCCCCCTGTGCGGCGACCGTCACCCGGGCCGACCCCATCTCGATGACGGACCGGTAGGTCGGATTGCCCGCGTCGTCACGGCCGAACCCGCCGCCGCTGGCGAGCTGCGCGCTGCCGTTCATGACGCGGAAGCGGCCAATCATGTCCCCGCCGCTGTCGACGGTCAGGTCCCCCTTGCCGAACGCGCCGACCTGGGACTTCAGGGAGCCGCCGGTCCGCAGCGTGATGTCGCCCCCTCCCATGGTGGCGATCCCCACCGCGACCTTGTTGTCGCTGTTATCTCCGTTGCCCTTGCCGTCGCTGAAACCGGCGGCCAGATACCAGGGATAGGAGATCTTGTCCACCTTGCCGACGCTCGGGTCGACATAGGCGCCGTCCCAGCCGTTGTCCTTGCCGAGACTCCCTTGCAGCGCCCCCGCGACATCGAGCCGGATGTCCCCGCCTCCCTGGTAGGTCCAGTAGCTTGTCGTGCCGGCGTCCACGTATTTCCCCGAGCCGGGCATGGTCTCGACCTGTGCCGGGCTGCCGTTGCCGTCAGACCCCAGGTACTCGCCGGTGGTGCGTATGGCGCCGCTGTTGACAGCGTTCGACCCCAGGTCCACGTTCCCGGCGACCCGGAGGTCGATATCCCCCACTGCGGTCTGGATGGCGGCCCCGGAACTCTTCAGGTTCAGGTCGTTACCCACCGTCCCGCGGATCTCTCCGCCGTAGCTCCCCATGTTGTACTTCATGGCGCCGTTCACCATGTAGCCCGGACCTGCCGCCGTACCGCTCCACCCCTTGAGGTTCGCGTCCCTTCCCGCGGCGAAGCTGATTGCCGCGTTCTCGGTGTAAACCACCTTGCCGAGCGCGACGGTCAGGTCGCCGCTCCCCGCCTCCGCCGCCTTGTAGTTGGCGCCGCCGGCCGAACCCGCGCCGGCTACCAGGTTGAGGCCCCAAGACTCATTGAGGGCACCTTCGCTGTGCAGTTCGGCTACGGAGGTCGGAGCATCGACGATGCTCTGGCTGATGTTGAGGTTCCCCCCCGAGCGGAGCGTCAGCACCCCCGCCTCGCCGCCGGGTCGTGCGTTCGCCGTAGCCGGAGCGAGGTTCCAGGCGGTGTCGAGGGTCAGGTCGGCACCCGCGCCGCTCGCGATCTCGATGCCGGCCTGCAGGTGGTTTCGGGCATCCCCCGCTGCCGCACCGAAGAGGCGCGACTTCAGGGAGGTCGGTGTGGCCGCGGCGGCCTGCATGAAGGCTTCGGCGTCGGCCAGGTACGGCGTCGCGTCCCCGATGGCGCTCACCCCGTCGTAGCGGCGCGCCGCCTCCACGGAGACCCGCGCCGCGTTGGTGATGGCTCCGGCTGCAAGGGCCGCGTTGACGTCGTTCCCCCCGACCTGGTAGGCGCGCAGGGAAACGGTGCCGTTTGCGGCCCCGGCGCCTCCCTTGACGTCGATCTGCGCGCCGGAGGCTACCTTAAGCGCGTAATCGCCGTCCACCACCCCCTTGGCCGCCGAACTGAGCAGCACGGTGCCGCCGTCGCCCCCGCTCGCCCCGCGGGCGGTTATCACCGAGCCGCCTGCCAGGGTCAGACCGGTGCCGCCGTACAGCTCCACCCGGCCCCCCGCATCGCCCGCATCCTTCCCGTCGGCGTCAATTTTGCCGGAAACTTTGATAGCTCCGCCATCCGCAGCGAGGACCACCTCGCGGCCGGTGAGGTTGTTACCCGCAGCCAGATCGAGGTTGCCGGAGCGTGAGCGGATGTCGATGCGTTGGTCCAAACCACCTGCGGCGAGCGCGGTGCTCAGTCCGTCGAGCCCGCCGGCGCCGTCCAGCGACTTGCTGTCGATGGCAAAGGAGCCGCCATGCCCGGTTGCGGCGCTCCCCCTTATGGCGCCGCCGAGGGTGACCCCGCCCTGCGCCGCAGAGAGGCGTATGGTCCCGGCATCGGCGTCGCCCCCGCCGGCTGCCGACACGTCCAGGGTGCTCCCCTCGGCCAGGTTCACGGCGCCCGATTTGCTCTCCAGCGTGATGCTTCCTCCCGGTCCGTAGCTGTAGACGCCGGTTTGCATGGGAGCGGCGCTCTTGCTCCCCTGTGCCAGGATGCCGGTCTCGCCGGTCACCACGATGTCGCCCGTGGCGGAGAGCCGCAGTTGGCCGGAGGGGACCTCGACGAGCGTCGCGTTGAAGACAGGCTTGCCGTCGCTCCCGAGCAGCGGGGCGCCGTTGGCGTCCAGCACCGGTTTGGTGTTTCCTACCGTGATGGAGGCGCCCGCGATTTCCAGGCTCCCCCCGGGGGTGACGGTGCTGCCCGCGGTCCCGCCGTTCCCCTCGATGCTGACAGCGCCACCCGCAGCCAGCGCGATGTCTGCCGCGGTGTAGGGGAGCGCGACGTCGCCGGCGATCGAGCTGTTCTTGTCGTGCCTGTCGTACGAGGTGGTCACCCTCGCGGCCGAGAGCACCAGGTCGCCTCCGGTCTTGAGTGTCCCGGCCCCCTTGAGGACCAGATCGTTGGTACTATGCAGCGCCACTTTGCCGAAGCTGTCGAAGACGATGTTCCCGTTCCCGCCCAAAGCGCGCGGTGCGACGACGATCTCAGCGGCCTTCAACGTGAGTGAGGCTGTGGCGTCGCTGGAGGGCGTCGCTACGGTCGAGGTGGCGCCGGAATTCAACAGCATCAGGCGGCTTCCCGCCGTAAGGGAGACCTGCGCGCCGGCCGAACCGAGGTAGCGCGCCGCGTCGAGCGTCAGCGAGCCGGCCGTCGCCAGCTCAACGGAGCGCTGGAACTCCATGTCGCTGCGGCTGACCAGGGTCAGGTCGTCGTAGAGTGCGTACTGGTCCCAGAGGCTCTTGGTCAGGTAAAGGGCTCCTCCTCCCTGCGTGGCGCCGCTGTCGGCGAAGACGATCCTGTTGGCGGCAAGCGTCATGGAGCCGTTGTCGGCGCTCAGCTCGCCGTTCAGGACCGAGGCGCCGACGTCGAGCCGCACCCCGTGGGAGGCACGCAGTACGCCCCCCTGCTCCAGGGCAAAGGTGCCGGTCGCGGCGACGATCGATGCGATGCCGGCGTCCGTGCCGCCGAGAGCCAGGGCCTCGGCTCCCGTCTCGATGGTCACCGCGTCGCGCGCGGAGAGCGTCAGGGAGGGGGCACGCAGGGCGGCCCCGTTCTGGACCGTGACCGAGGAGGTGCTCTCCGCATCGCCCAGCCTCAGCTCGCCGACGGCCCGGTCCGAGATCGAGCCCGCCGCCAGTTGCAGCGTCTCCCCCGCTGAGCCGGCGAGCGACGTGTCGAAGGCAAAACCCGCGGCGAGGGGGTCGGCGTTCTCCCGCACCAGCACGTTCTTCGCGCTGAAGGAGAGCGTCCCTCCCTTGAAGCCTGCCAGCGCCTTCTCGGTCAGGGTGCCTGCGTAAAACGCGCCGCCGGTCGCCTTGAGGGTGAAATCGCCTCCGTTGCCTGCGGTGAAGCCCTTGACGGTGAAGTCACCTTCCTTGAGGAGGTCGCCGGCGGTGCGGATGCTGTAACCGGTGCGGAGTTCGGTGCCGATCGAGGTGTCGGCCACGGTCTCGTAACCCGCCACCACCCGGTACCCCTCCGTGGAGAGCGCCCTCTGCCCGGGGGTGAGGTTCAGTCCGGTCTTTTCCACCACCAGGGCTCCAGGCAGGAAGGCGTACTCCGCCGGCAGCACCGAGTAAACCCCGGCCTTGAGGCCCAATTCCGGCGCCGCGTCCAGGTAGACGGCATGGCCGGGAAGCTTGATCGAGTTGTCGGGCATGATCACGTACCGGCCGCTCTTGGTGAGGGGATTCACCGAGCCGGGTATCCCGGGCTGGAACAACGCGGCGTAGACCGAGCCGCCGCCCGAGATGTCCTGCGTCGCACCTTGGCGCACGACCACCTCCTTTCCGGTCAGCGTGATGCCGTTGGCCGGCGCCTCGGTGACCTCGGGTCCCTGGGCCAGCACGCCCCCTGCCGAGTCCACCTTGTCCTTGACCCTCCAGGTGGTGCCGTCGTAGCTGCCGTAGGAAACCGCCGTCGTGCCGGCCGTGGCGATGTTGCTCCCCTCGGCCAGGTAGACGCGGCCATTGGCGCCGCCGTCCAGGGTGATGGTCCCCATCGGCGCCACCAGATTGCCGCCGTGCTCGACCCCACCTTCCCCCCTGATGGTCAGGTTCCCGCCGGCCGAGTATACCGGGGAACCGTCCGGGGTCGCTCCCGGGAGGATGGTCACCTTCCCCTTGGAGGCGACGGTGAACTCGCTCATGCTGGTGGGATAGATGCGGGCGGCCTGGAGCGTCAGGTTCCCGGTGACCCCGAGGGCTCCCTGCCAGGTCGCTCCCTCGCCGAGGCCGTAGAAGCTGTCGGTGAAGTAGATATCGTGCGCGGCGCGCAGGTCGACCTCCCCCGCCCCCTTCACCAGGACGCTGCCGTCCACTTCGAGGTAGCCGCCGGAGAGGGTGATGCGCCCGGTGCCGGACTCCAGGGAGTCAGGTGCGTCGGACGCGATGGTGCCGGTGTTGGTCAGGGTGATATCGGGAGCCCGCAGCGTCACCTCTCCGTCGGCAGCGCCCACGATCTGTTTGGCATCCAGGGTGAGGCTCCTGCCGATGGCAGCGTCCAGGTGCTGCGGCAGTACGATGAAGCCGACCGAGCTGGCGAAGGTGAGGTCGTCGAAGCCTCCCTTCAGGAACAGCTCCAGATCCCCTTCCTTCAAATGCAGATCCTTCGTGGTGTTGGTGACGCTCAGGGTCCCCCCCCTGACACCGGCCATCCGGGCTGCGCCATCGATCTCCCCCTCCAGGGTCAGCTCCCCGGCGTAGTTCAGGCGCAGCGTCCCGGGGTCCCCCGCGACCGTCACGCTCACCGGCGCCCCGTCCTCCCCGGCTACCGGTCGCTCGGCGGGAGCCGAACCGGAGACATCGACTCTGGAGCCGTTTTCCAGCACGATGCTGCCGTTGGACGAGGTGAGTGCCAACACGCCCCCGGCCTGCGGGGCGGAACCTGCGGGAAGGCCGCCTGCCGTCCCGGGAAGCGGCTTTAGGTAGCCGCCGGCCAGTATCTCGCCGCCGTTTTTCAGCACCAGGTCCGCCTTGGTCGCGGTGACGCTCACCGTCCCGCCCAAGGCCTCAACGGCGCCGGCGATCTCGATTGCCGGCCCGGTGAGGGAGATCTTTCCTCCCGGGGCGACCTGCAGCGAACTCCCGGAGTCGATGGAGAGTCTCGCGTTGTCGTTGGCGATGGATTTCCCCGAGTTCGCGAAGGTGCCGCTGCGGAAGTTGCTCCCCGCAACGAGGGTGAGGGAAGTCGCTCCCAGATAATCTGGGTTGGCCGGATCGTACCCGGCAGGCACGACCTTGTTTCCCGTCGCCGTCCCCTGTGCCGCGAGGGCGGACACCGGCAGTTCGCTCTTCACCAGTGACGGGACCATCAGGGCGCCGTCTTCCACCCGGATGTCGTTGGCTGCGGAGAGGATGATACGGGTGAAGCCGGTCTCCTTGAGGCGGTCTTGGCCCAAGACCAGTTTCCCCTGGAGATACGCGGGGACGGTGTCGTCGATGCCGGTGTTGCCGGGGACGAACAGGTCGCGCTGGGTGACCTCGATCTCCCCCGCCGCCAGCCTGATCTCTCCCCCTTTCTTACCCGGCAGGGAGAAGCCCCGCAGATCCCCACCGAGGCTGAGTGTGGCCCCTTTGAGATCGAGCGTGCCGGCATCGGCGCCGGCAATCGCCCCCTTGTTGTTGATGGACCACCCCCCGCTCACGTCCAGGAGCGCGCCGGACGCGATCACCAGGCTGTGCCCTTTGGACGTCCCCCCGGAGGTCTCCGACTCCTGCTCGACGGACCTTTCCTGAATGAGTATGGTGCCCCCCGCGGTGTGGCTGGCAGGGGACTGCGCGTGGAGCGTGGTAGCGGGAGCGCTGTTGTCGATCCGCTCTCCGGCCACGGAGATGCGGCTGCTGCCTCCCAGGCGGATGGTCTCGGTGACCTCGCGGTACAGGTCGTTGGTCTCGCTGCCGTATTTCTGCTCGGAGGTGATGTTGGGCCTGGTGGTCATCTCGACCTTGCCGCCGGCTATGTCGATGGAGCCGTCGAACTCGATGCGCCTGGCGCGGGCGGTGTAGCTCCCCCCGGCGAGCAGGGAGAGCCCTGCGCCCGCCTCGGTAGTAATGCCGGTGTTGGCGTAGAGGTTGACGGCACTGAGCCCGGCCTGGTTCAGCAACGCGGCGGATATCTCGGTCCCCGTCCGCTCCAGGGGCGTGTTGACGCCGAACCCCGCGCCGAGCGCCGCCGTTTCCGACTTGACGGTGATACTGTCGACTACGGCGTCCCCCTTGTAAGTCGCCTCCGACGAGATGTCCCGGGTCAGCTCGTTGCCGATGGTGACGGCCCCCCCCATCGGCTCCTCCAGCCCGCGCACCACGGAGATTTTGTAGTCCGGGCTGTCAGCGGCGCCCGAGGTCTGCGTCGAGGAGAGGTAGCGGCTGGTGACCGCGCTCTGGTAGGCGCCCCGGGTGACCGAACCGTTCAGGGTGCCGTCCAGCGCCATGACGCGGGCCTTGAACTGCACGCTACCGGCATCGCTCCCCGCCACCCTGGCCGCGGTCAGGTCCTGCACCGAACTGCCGCCGCCGAAGAAGAGGCCGTTGAATTCCCGGGTCACCCCCGCCTTGCTGGTCCTCACCTGGCTGTCCGCCACCCGGTCGTACTGCACCCATTGCGGGGCGCTCGCCATGTCGTAGAGCCTGTTGCCGGCGATCAGACGGGAGGTGTCCATGGTTCCCGAGGCATAGCGGTTCCCCCCCCCGGCGAAATCCAGCCGGGCTCCCTCCTTGACGATCAGCTCGCCGAGAACGACGCTCCCCTCGCCGTCCTTGGTGTCGCCGAAGAGGATGCTCCCGCCCGCGGTGCTCCGCTGCTGGGCGCTCTTTTCCACCCCCTGGTAGTAGGAGCTCAGGTCGCCGATGTTGGAACCTGTCAACAGGTCCACGTTAGCCCTTTGCCCCAGTAGCACGCCGCTTTTCTGCCCGTAGTCGTCGCGCAGGTACACGCTGTTCAGCTGCACCTGGATCAGGTTGTCCGAGGCTGCGCGGTCTAGCCAGAGGCCGGAAACTTCGATGCTGCTCCCCTCACCCAGGTAGATGCGGTCCTGCGCTGTCAGGGATACGGTCCCGGCGGGGGCGATGATGGCCCCCTGGTGCTCGATCAGGCTCAGGGGGGTCAGCTTGTCGGATTCCCCAGCCTTTTCCGATACCGTGTACACCCCGTTCAGGCTGACCACGCCGGGGTTGTAGGTGAAGCTGGGGCCGGCTGTCTCGGCGGAGGCGTCTACCGGCGTCTCGATGACGCTGTTGGTGCCGGTGCTTATCTTGTCGCTTGCCTGCAGAAAGACCACCCCGCCCTTCTTGAGTGCGGTCACCGCACGGATCAGGCCGTCGTTTTGCACGGTGGCGCCGTACATGCCGATCCGCCCGCCGGCCTCGGTGATCAGCTTGCCGCCCTCCGCGTTGTAGGCGACGCCGGGGACCTGCAGGGAGCTGTAGGTCACGTCGTTGCCGGTGGCGTCGGCGGTAAGTTCCACCACCTCCACCTCGCCCGCCCCCTTGGCGGCGATCAGGTCGATCTTTCCCGAGGGGGAGCTGATGGTGCCGGCGTTCACCACGTTTGGTCCCACCAGGAAGATGGAACCGCCGCTGTCGGTGGCGATGCTGCCGTAGTTGGAGACGTAGGACTTCCCTGCGTCGAGGGCGCCCTGGCTCGCGTCGTAGGGGTCGGTGGTGAAGCGGAGCTTGCCGTTTTGGAAGTTGGCGTCGGTGATGTTCAGGTTGGAGGCGACCAGGGAGTGCACGTTCACCTGTGAGCCCGGTCCGAAGAGGATGCCGTTTCTGTTGATCAGGTAGACCTTGCCGTCGGCCTTGAGTTTGCCGAAGATAAGGCTCGGGTTGGAGTCGTAGATGCGGTTCAGCGCGGCCCACTGGGGCTGCGCGGCGCCATCCTTCTTCTGGCTGAATAAAACGATGGAGTCCGGCGCTATGTTGAACGACTTCCAGTCGATGACCGCCTGGCTCTGGGTCTGGGTCACGGTGAGGGTGTTTCCCACCGGCTGCCCCACGGTCGCGCCGACGGGGGTGCTGCCGGGAAGGACCACCGGCAGCGTCCCCGCAGCCGGAGCGCCCGGCAGCGGCACCTTTCCGTAGAATCCGGGTATGGTTGGAGCCGCGGCGGCCGCGACGACGGGCGAGAGTGCGGTCGACAGCGCCAGTACCAGGGCCAGGGCCCTGTGCCACAGGGGGATCAGCGAGCTTTTATGACTCATGCGATTGGGTCCGTTTTTCGTCGGTTGGGGCGTTAGAACTGCCATTTGAGCTTGAAATGCAGGCGGGGATCGCCGGA
>Ga0209212_1006984_pt1 | contig 12689 bp, 11 predicted proteins | sample RifGroC2_FD_183996 | JGI IMG/M metagenome (GOLD analysis project Ga0209212, IMG submission 183996) | Groundwater microbial communities from Rifle, Colorado, USA - Groundwater C2 (SPAdes) (version 2) | ecosystem: Environmental > Aquatic > Deep subsurface > Groundwater | place: Rifle, Colorado...
CGAAAATTCGCGTTTCATTTATCCCTCATCTGCAAGGCCTTTTGCGGCACATCGCTGATCAGGATATCCACCCCCAATTCCAGCGCCTTATTGATTTCCACATCGCTGTTGCAGGTATAAACCGCGATGCATTTGCCGTGGTCACGCAGCACGCCGACCATGGCCTCGTCCAGCATGTCGATGTGAACGCACAGACCATGCAGAAAGGGCTGGGCAACCAACACGCCATGCGCGAAATCCGCGCCTTGCTCCGATTCCAGGTTGAGCACCAGCGGGAGCTGCGGGTCGCAATGATGGGCGTAGATCAGGCTGGCGAGATTGAACGAGGAAACCATGATCGCATCATCTCCAGGAGCGCGGGCATCCTGCCCGCTCGTTTGCGGGCAAGATGTCCGCGCGCCGACCAGTTCCAGTGTCTGCCTGACCTTGGCCTCATGCCGCGCAAGTTGCTCCCATGTGCGGTTCTTGATCTCCAGCAACAGGCGGCAGCGCGTGCGATACGCCGCCAGGAATTCGCGCAAGCTCATCACGCCCTCAGGTTTTTCCGCGTGAGCAAAATGCGCGGCGAAATTCATCGCCTGCAACTCGGCATAATCGAAGTCGTCGATGCGCTTGCCGGGCAGGCCGAGCTTGCCGAGAAAGCGGTCGTGCCACAGCACGGCAACCTCGTCGCGGCTGAGTTGCACATCCGCCTCGATGCCGTCGATGGCGTATTCCAGCGCCCTGTCGAAAGCGGAGCGGGTGTTTTCCGCAGCTTCTTTATTAGCGCCGCGGTGGGCGAATATCAGTGATTGTTTGGGGTGATTCATGTTGCGAGTTTACCTAAGCCATATTCTCGTGACCTTCCGCTTTCGCAACACATAAAAGATACTGGGAAAACACAATATTCCAGACACTGCTTGGGAATGGCTAACTCGATAGAGTCGATGTAGCCTTCCTCATGCGCTTGAAGCAGTTGCTCGTTGGTTGCAGGCGGAGCTTTATATCTGCTCAATAACTCCATCAACCCATCGGCAATCAACTGTTTCTCAATCGCGGTAATGCGAGCCGGAAATTCGGGATGCTGGTCACCTACTTTGTGCTCAATACAGAGGGGGTGAGTGATGTATGCGGTTTGCATGACAGTGCAACTTGATGGTTGTATTATCAAAAACGATCCAGTACATCATCGCCCCACGAACCAGCGCTAACTGCACCATCGCCAAACGGGATGTCGAAATCATCGCTTTCCTGCCCCGCAGGTTTTGGCTGAGATTGAAGCTGGGCAGGCTGGCTCACCATCTTGCTGCCCAGCATCTGCATTTCACTGACGATGACTTCTGTGGTGTAGCGGTCCTGGCCTTCCTTCGTTTGCCACTTGCGCGTTTGCAGTTTACCTTCGATGTAAATCTGGGAGCCTTTCTTCAGATACTCACCCGCTATCTCGGCAAGGCGGCGATAGAACACCAAATTATGCCATTCCGTTTTCTCTTGCTTGCTGCCAGATTTATCCTTCCAGGATTCAGTGGTGGCCAGTGTGACATTCGCCACGGACTCACCGTTAGTCATATTCTTTACCTCGGGATCTTTACCGAGGCGCCCGACTAGAATTACTTTATTTACTGACATGATTCCCTCCTCTATATATGCGCCAACCAGTCATAGTTATTTTGCGCTCTGATGGATAATTGATAACACTGATCTCGCTCGACTCATAGCTACGTAATGTTTGGCCAAGTCCTTGCGACTATGTTCTGGTGATGGGAGATCTACGACGATGATGGCCTCGTTTTCCAAACCCTTGAAATTCCCAATCTCGGCGAAGCTTGTTTTTATGCTGGGAAAGCTTTTAAGTGAATACTCGTCCAGAATCATAATTTGACGCTTCAACCTCTCTGATAGACCCGCTACACAGGAATCTTCAAAATTCAAGGGCGATAGAATAGTCACATCTCCTGGCGACAAACCACCATGATCAACAAGTTCGAAAAGTTCATTCTCTAACAGCCTTGTGGCTTCTTCTTTTGACGAAGCCAAGCACTCGCGAATTTTAGGTCCATCACCTGCGCCTCTGACCCCCATATCGGCACCAAGGGATATCTGCACTTTTTCCAAAATGACTCGAGTATTTCGGCAATTTGTTCGCAAAGGTACCTTGGTCGGCTGCATAGATGACAAGTAGTCGATAGCATCCTTATCAGGGCTTCCGAAGAAACCAGATTGGTTATTCTTATCATGAAAAAAACACCAACGACCTTCAGCCAGCCCCCCCTGTAAAACAGAGTCAAGTTTGTCCAGGCTTCCCATATCGAGCAAGTCCTGACCTTCATCAATAATCAGAGCGTCAAAATAGCCAAGCCCTTGTCGACGGCAAGATATTTGAAGTGAATCGACAAGGGACACAGTTAGTTTTGGGATAGAAAATCTTGATTCAAGATAGCGCTTGAGCCAGGGAGAACGGCACACCAATGCAACGTTCTTGCCATCAGCCGTCCAACGACGAGCAAGCTCCATGGCTAAAAATGTCTTGCCGGTTCCAGCTCCACCCGAACAAAGCACCCTGGGGTTGTCTGCCACTACATCGACCATGGACATCTGATCCTCTGTCAATGTAGCGATGCGTTCCTCAGCACCCAATGCCTGGACATGCAAGGGAATAACTGCCTCGAACTCTGGCCGCAGGTACTGGCGTAATTCTTTCAGAGCTGCGTCAGTTGGATGCCGATTACCGCCATCCTTGCATCGCCAATACTGGAACAGCCTGCTTAACCAGCGCTCAAGGTCTTTGTAGCTTCGGGCGTCCGCCAAGGTTTTGGGCTCCCACTCCGCGCCTGGCAATGGCCATTCACAATCTGGAAAGATGACGCCAAAACCAATCGGAAACTGTGCAACCACCCGATCAGGTAGGTTGGCGCGTAGGTTTGCCATCAGTCCATGGAGAGCGGACTCCGCCTGCTTGAACGGGCCTTCGACGGACTTGGTGACCTCATCATACCGGTTGGTGTACTGCCAAACACCCTCATGACAAACGACCCTGCCACCCTTAACCTCCAGAACAAACAGCCCCTGGGGGCAACAGATCAGAAAATCAATCTCGCCAAAGCGTTTATATGCATGGCGGGTCAGATTGAGAGAGTGGTAAACCGTATAAGCGCCATCTTTATCACTGGCAAAGGCCGCCCGCAATCGATCGAAAATGCGTTTCTCTGCCTGGCTGTGAGTACCATGTGGGGTATCCGGGATCATGCGCATAGTTGTGTTTACACTTTCAGCAGATCGCGAACCTTGCGATCCTGCTTGTCGGGAATGGGCGTGCTCGCTAGTGCGACAAGAAATTGCTCGCGATCTACTTCAGTCACCACTGCTTTTGCCTCACCTGAAACGATGATGTGCATTCCACTTCCATCAAGCACAAGCCGATAGTCGCCTTTACCTAGGCTAACACGGGTCTGGATGCAGCCCCATTTGCAATCCCGAGCCAGCACCAGCGCGGCATCTTTCTGTGCGGCGATCCAGCCTTTTTGGCCGGGCAAAAATAGTTCACGCAATGGCAAGGGCCTGGGTGGCGGCAACCCTAGGTCAAGGCCGGTGCTGGTCATGCGATGTGACATTGCTGCCATACGATGCGAGACGGCAGCGTGCGAGCCCGGAAAATTTCGCAGTTGAAGTGGCAACCCCAGCCAGCCATCTCTTGCAGCAAAAAGGATAGCGGCAGCGATGTAGTCGGATTCTGTCAGTAGTGGATGTTTGAACGCCAGCAGGTCGGCGCATTTCTCACGCAGAAAGAACAGCGTCATTACGCGCGAGAAAGACTTCGGATGGCGTTCGAAAATTTCAGTGATGGTGCTGTCGGAAAAACTAGCAATGGTGCGCAGGTCGCCGACCAGTTTTACAAGTGCAATTTTCATCCGATCGTCCATACTTTCGCCAGCCGATTCCAGGTAGTCGAGTACTACCTCAAGCGGACTAGATGGAACCTCGGAGAACCGGCATGAAGCCACTTTCATGACAGCCCCCCAGAACAACCTGCTCGAAACATCGCTGGTATCGATTTGCTGACCGGTTTGTATCCACATCCCTAGCGACGAAATCAGCGGATCGGTAATCGATTGCGCGACATCCGCCTCTGCATCGAAAGCCAAGCGACATGCTTGCATGCCAACTTCGCCAAGATTGCCAAGGTGCAACAGCATGGCCATGACTCCACCAGCCGCGAAAGGCGCATCAAGGACTGCTTCTTTCTCAGCTAATGACACGCCAGAGGGAGGCCAGTGCCATTCCATAGCTTTTGAGAAGGCTGGGGCGCTGATCTCACGCTTGAAATCTAGTAAAGGCACATTGCCGAAATCTCGCGCATCGGATTCGCAAGCGATCTTCTTCTCGTTTGATTGGAAGGTGATGGACGTTATCCAATGGACAGGCAGCGGAGCCGGAATAAGCAAAATCTGTTCAGTGCCATCCAGTCCATCGGGAAAATTCACTTCTCTTGCCATCCCATCTGAGGCTATGGCCATTACCTTGCCACGCAATGAGATTAAATTCATCGTGGCGATACAGGGAATGAGGTGATTACGTTCGCTAACGGAATATTCGATAGCGGCTTTGGAGACAACATCCGCAAAAAGAGGAATCCAGCCAGGATATGCGGAAAGCGTGTCCTGATAATACTTCTTGCCGAATCCATTGGGTGGCATTACCAAGCCGGAGGCCAGCATATACAAAAGATTGAGATGGTTGGTCACCAACAGCCAGCGAGTCGGCGCTCTAGTTGTTGGTGTATGAATAACTGCGTCAAACATATCTGCGCTTAATCCCATTATTTTCGCTCCATAATTTCAATATCTTTCGGTAGGATAGCTTCGACTGGGCAGTGAATGCCGGCCTTTTTTAGCATGATAACCTGCTCCTTGGCTCGGGCGACCATGACGTAGAAAAGGCGCTTGGTTTGGTCCGGATTTCTGACGTCAAAGTAATACTGATTGATGTCCGCCAGGAACACCGTATCAAATTCGAGTCCTTTGCAAGACTGTGCATTGATCACCATGATTCCGCCTTCGTTAAAGGATAAATTCGGGTTGACACCTGTATTGCTTGAGTAGGTTTCAATGCGAGGCTGTCCATTGTCGAGTTTTATTTTGGAGGTGTTGAAAGCTTGATAGTATTTATCTCGTACTTCGTTGTTTGGTGTAATGACCCCATATAGTTTGCTTGGCTTTGCGTCCGCATTCTTTAAAATACGATCTATAATTTTTTCGAACTGTTCATCCCTATATTCATAGAGTATAGGGCGCAAGGTGGAAGGGCGATTGGGCAGGTCTGGGGGCGGACTAGCAGGATCGCCGGTATAAAATTCGCGTGCCAATCTGGCGATGGGGTGCGTATTCCTATAGTTATCCTGAAGTTCGATTACTTCAGCCAGTGCAATGCCAAGACTATTTTGAATGTCTTGCCTTGTACTGTTTTGACCAGGGACAATCTGCTGATTCTGATCTGCTACCACATAAAAATTCTCGAACCCCAAGTTAGCCAGTGCCTGATAGAAATCAGGTGGCATGTCCTGGCCTTCGTCGATGATCAAAAACGGTCGCTTTACCTCTTCATGAGGAGGCGGAGTGGCGATAATAGCTGATGCCTGAACCCAATCAATTTCTTGCCAGCCCTTTTTATCCTTAGCGTGCGTGGGTACCGCAACACCAGTCACTGTTCTGAAAGTGTTCATGAGCCAACTTTGCCACTGTTGACTGTTCAGCTCCATGCCAAACAACTGGTGACTCGCTTGGTTCAGCAGCTTGTTGTAAACGAGAAAAATATAGTCATCCTTGTCCTGCTGATGCCGCCGTGAACGCAGAAGTGCGAGTACCGATTTCCCCGTACCGGGGCCGCCGATAATGAAGTGTTGCCCCTGCTTTGGCAGCGCGCGGGCATCCTCCTGCTCCTTGCTGAGGTCTTGAATGCCCGGCAGATTGAATTCGCGTTTAGCCATGACAGACTTAATCCAAGCCACTCAGGAATGCTGGTATACCTGTTGCGACATCGCCTTTGATGAACGTCCGATCCAGCAATACATTGCCGTAAGCGCAGCTTGGCTCGGGGATCAATGCGCAGGCATGACAAGCAGCGCGATTGAGCAGACTTGGCCCTTGGCCACCATGTTCAGAACACACCGGGTCGAGTGAGCACCATTCCGCGTGGTCGAATACGCTGGATAGCAGGAGCAAAAATCGCTCCGGTGTGGCAAGCTCGGCAAGCCCTCCCAATGAGCCCACCACATCTGGCACTGCCACATAAACCAGAATGCCAGACATAGGCAGTTTGCCGGCTGTGCAGTAAATGCGCTCTTTCAGTGAGGCCGCCGGGTAGCCTGCCTCGGTCTCCAGTTGCCGGATCAATAGGTGTGCAAGTGTGTGCAGGAGCAGGAAACGCGGGGTAACGATGGTTTCGGGGTCAAATTGAAAGCCGGTGGCGGCAAAGCGTCGCTGGAAGTCATTGGAACGTTCCCAGAGGGTCGAGTGGGATTCCCATCGGCTCAGCAGGTCTTCGTCCAGGCTGAAAAACACGCCTTCCCCATAGAGCTCCAGCGCGGGTAGCCAAGTGCTCTCGCCAATGATGTCTGGCGGCACCAGGTGCCCTTCCTGACCAAGGCGTTTAAAGCCCTTCAGCACCATGATTTCCTTAAGACGATTGACGGCAATGAGTCGGCTCACTGCTTTGATGATTTTGCCTGGTTTAGTGCCGTCAGGCAGAGTCCCGATCCGTGCTTTCCAGTCTCGGGTGTGATGGCGAGTAACGAAGTCCTCGTCATCCGCCACGTCCGGCATCTCGTCGCACAAGGCCTGATATTCACTTTCGAGTAGGATTCCTTGAGTGATGTTTTGGCCGTAGAGTGGGTAACCCTTGCCGATCTCTTTCAGGGCATCTTCGATTTGCGCGACGGTACACCGCAATTCGCTAGCGATAAGGTTCAACGCACCCTTTCTCGCAAGCGGAGTTTTCGCGCTCTCGATCTGCTGCAATTTTGGGGAACTTGAATACAACCGATCCACGACCGAGCCCTTGCGTATGCGCGACTCGGGTGGGATGACCAGCGCATTGCACGTTTGTGGCGCATGAACGCGTGCGTCATTGATTTCCAACACGGTGGCCATGCCATCGGCCACCACGGCATCTTCCCTGATCCAGGGTTGTTGGCGTGTCTTGCCATAAGTAATCTGCATGTCATGGTCAAAATCGCTGGTTGCATTGCATCGCTTACAGCTCAACTTGCGACCGGATGCGCCCTTGTCAATCAAGCGCAGATAGGGTTCATTCCAGTCCGCGCGGCACTGTTGCTGATCCTGCGCGCCCTTGCCTTCCTTTGGATGTGCAAGAAAATGCCAAGGCACATCGGCCATGTGTCCATCAACGTGAATTAACGCCCACGGCGCTTGCTCAAGCTGTGGCTTGTTCTTGCATTTCTTCGGTTCGCTTTCCTGGCAGCATGGCTTTTCATCCGCTGGCAACCCTCTCCACGGCTTGTAGTGCAGCAAGCCACAGCGTGGACAGCGCATCCAGGATGGGAAGCGTTGCGCCGGTACACATACTCCCTCGATCCGACCGGTATCCATCTCTTTCGCGACAGGGGGTTCGCGTAGTTCCTGTGTAATGCCCAGTGCGGAACGAACGCCATCCACGTAACGAATAGGCTCACCAGCAGGATTCCCGCTCTTGTCAGTCCACTCGCGGATGTCCTTAACGGTCATCAGGTAATCCGGGCCGCGCACGATGGCGCCCACCGAACAATGGCGTAGCAGGTGCGACAGCCGGACTGGGATTAACTCGGTTTTCTTGCTCATAGGGGTTTTAGCAAGCCTGTGTTTTCAACGTTACGCATGGACTGTAGGGTGGGCCACAGGCCCTTGATCTGGTCATCATGGTTGTGGAGCAGACGATTCGCGGCTCTATCCTTGTCAGATGCCTGGTAATTCAACTGGATTCTCGATACCTGGCAGTGTGCCGCTTCCGCGCGCCATTGCTCGACTAGGCGGTCGATATGTGCAGCAGTTTCCGTGGCCCGTTGAGGGTCTGCCTGCGCGCAGCGTCGCTTCAGTGTCTCGATGACTGTTTTCACATAATCATGGGTTGGGTTGAATTGCCCTGCTTGGTTGTTGGCCAGCATATAGTGACCCGCATGACGGATGGCAATCACCAGCGCCGCATGCAGTGCACGGGTGCGAGCCTGATAGGTGTAGGGGGTGACGCTGGTGGGCTCCACAAAACGGTAGAATGCCTCGTGGTAGGGGCGAAAACTTTCGTAATGCGATAGGCTGCGCGCCTGGTCGCGGTAGTAGTTGGCAAACACCAAGCCGGGCACCTCGCTACGTCCAACGCGGCTGCTGGCCTGAATGTATTCTGCGGTAGTCAGGGGTTGGCCGTTGATAATCATCAGCGCAAGGCGAGGTACATCCAGCCCGACGGAGACCATGTTGGTTGCTAAAACCGCATCAAGGCAATCAGGATGATCTCGATCCTTTTCAAGGCGTGAGAATGTCTTGGCATTTTCCTCCGCGCTGGAAATACTGGTCAGTTGGGCGATGCGCGCGGTAAGTCGCGTGATCGGCTCGGTGATTGTGGTTTCTTTCGTGGGGGACTCATGTTCGCCCGTGTTGTCTCTTTCTTCTTCCGAGCCACCCTCATTCGCTTCCTGCTTGAGCTCTTCTATAAGTCGCCTGACAACATCACGCACATCGATATTGAAGGCATTGTGACTGTTGCCTACGCCCTTCAAGCTGCCATGATAGATCACCTGAGTCCACCAGGCTTCGAGCAGGTCGGCTCGATCCTCCTGTCCAACATCAAAGACCACCTCGGGTGCCGCCAACAATGCTGCCGCCAGCGGAGCCATGCATTGCTGTCGATTCAGCATGGGAGCCAGATAACCCACGTACATCCGGCCAGGGCGTTCATTTAGGGGCACTGTGCGGGCAAAGTACGAGTCGTCGCAGGACAAACCGGGGGGCGGAAAAACCGCCAGCTCGCGACCATAGAGTCGTTTCACTTGCTGCTCTGCCATGCGGATTGTGGCGGTGGAAGCGATGTATTTCGGGCGGATGCCGCGCGCCTCTAAAACCGTGTCCAGTGCAGCTTCATATAGCCCCGCCACGGATCCCAGCGCCCCGGCGATCAGATGCAGTTCGTCCTGGATGACTAGTTCCGGCGGGCGATTGCTACCCGCACCGAAGAAGGCGTTGGCCCGCTCGTCCCAAGCCAGGCGAGCAAACTTGTCAATGGTGGCGATCAGCAATGTGGGTGGCTGCTAGAGCGCTGCTTCGTCCACCACATTGCAGGGCAGTATGCCTTGATCCTGTTTCCCGAAATCGCACGCCATGTTGGTGCAACAAAAGTGGAATTCGGTTTCGGTCGCGATGTAACTTTCTGGTGCGCTGAAAGACGTGCCACACCAGGGGCAACACTCCAGTACCAGCCTGCGCAACACGCCAATATTTCCGGTACTGGCCTGCGCAACCAATTTTCTTGCATCCTCAAATCGGTTCGGGCTTGTGGCCGAACCGACCCATATACCAATCGTAATAGGTGCGCCATTCTTCAACTTGGGCACGCGACGGCGAATCAACTCCAGCGCACAGATCATCCGGGTGGCACGCGCAAATTGCTGTGCTGTCAGCAGGCGCAGTGTGTAGCGCATTAGCACGGTCGTACCTCCCCCAGAAGCGGGGTTGATGAGCCTGCGCCAGACGATGAGAAAGGCAATCAAACCCAGGTACGCCTCAGTTTTACCGCCTCCAGTTGGGAACCAGATCAGATCGACGATATCCCGACAGTCATCGTCCTCTCGAATGGCGGACTCAATCACGGCCAGGAGAAAGGCCAACTGGAAGGGTCGCCAGCAATACTTGTTTTCGGCTTGGTGCTTGCCCTGCACATGGTGTGCCTGGCGCATCTGATCCAGCATGGCCTGGTTGGCCAGCCTGAACGATTCGGCGGCGTTGGGTTCGTCCCTAAGCAATTTCACACCTCGGCTCATGCGTTCGAGCGTGGTTTTCATGCGTGAGGTAATTCGTTCCGCCGCTGCGCGTTCATCAGGTTCGAGATTATTAATCTTAGTGTTCTGTGCGGAAATCCATACTGAGTATTTTTTAACAAACTCGCCAAGCTCCTTGAATATTTCCTCAGTGTTTTCTCTACTTGCCAAATGAGCGAGACCAAGCACGCGGTTGTCGTCGCCAGCCACATCGGCGGTGACCTGCGGAACCTCGACTGTCGGCATGAATTCGGTCCGGATTTCCTTTACGCGATCCTGTTCCACTCGCCAATCCACTGCGGCTCCATGCCCGATAGCGTAGATGTGCCGGTGCTTGTATTGGAGTTCAAGCTCCTGATCTTCCTCATTCAGCAGGCATTTATCTACACGAGGATAGCTGCCGATTTCACCTGCTTCCAGTGTGCATTTGAGTTTAACCTCGAACAGGGATTGCTCGATACGATCCTGGGTAAGCGATTTAGAAGTGCCCTCAACGTTCAACTCCTGCTTATTGAACAGGGAAACCGTGACGATCCAGCCATCCAGAAATGGTCGCCACAACACATCAATGCTCGCACCTCCTCCCAACACATCCACACGCTGGTTTGACTGCGTGGATGCTTGTTTGCCTGGCTGCGTGAATGTTTTTGCTTCGTTATCCCCGCCAATGTGTACTCGCTTGTACTGACCAGTAAATTTTCCAGAATCCCGCTTCTCCTCGTAACGTGCAGCGGAAAAGACAACGTGAAATCGTACTTCTTCACCGCTAGCAAAGAATGAGAACCCAACTGACGAAGGAGGCATGTAACGGCGGCGCTTTATTGCTGGCTCGGCATCGCTTCCCGCAGTCGTGTCATCCCCTAGACTTTCGGTATCGTCGTCGTCATCATCACTCACCGAGGCCGGATCAATGCCTTCCTGGTCACGCATGATCGGAAACAATATGCCGGTCGTGTATCGATCCAGAGGTGATCCACTCAATATTTCCTGCGCAGATGCCGGCCCTATTAACTGCTTGCAGAGCCAATCAATCAGCAGTTTTCTTGCATCGGCGTAAATCAATTATTGGCATCTCTGTGGTTACGAACACAAGTTTCAAGCTGGCTACGACTTTTGCTTTGAATGGAGAGTAGTAGATCATTGCTAACCGATTTTAGACGGAAACGTCGCATCAACTCCTGCTCAAGTCGTATCAATAAATGTGCTGTAGCCTCCGCATCAGCTAATGCTCGATGAGATCGCCCTGTGTCGGGGAGTCTAAGCGTTCGAATTAGCGTTCCTAGTTGGTGATTGGGTACATCGGGAAATATACGTCTTGATAGGAGCAAAGAGCAGGTAAATTCCTGTTGGCGCGTAAGACGAATTCGCAGTAATTCGGCATCCCAGAATTTTTTGTCAAATGCTGCGTTATGTGCAACGAGAGCATGCTTGCCTGCAAAATTTACTGCTTGTTTCATGACCTCACTAACGCTCGGCGCTTTTCTTACCATCTCATTGGTGATCCCAGTTAATGTCTGAATATCACTGGGTATGTGTACGCCTGGGTTCATCAAGCTTTGAAAGCGATCAACAATTTTTTCCTTGCTGATGAGAACGACTGCAATCTCGGTCGGACGAGCACCATGTCCAGGGGAAAGACCTGTGGTCTCAAAGTCGATGACTGCATAAGTTTTAATTTTCATTACCCCTAACAGTTTGCTGTAAACGACAGCCTCAGCTAAAAAACATGCACAAAACTTTGTCTGTCAGATAATGCCGATCTGTTGCAATTTGAAATAACATTTCGCACAAGCTTTTACATCAGCAAGTGCACTATGCGCCCCCTCAAAATCTTGACCAAATAGCTTCATATAAAGCTCTTGAAGTTTCGGCCACTTATATCCGTAGTTGCCTGGAATTGCACAATATTGTGTCGAAGCGATCATCGTACATTTACGAGGCTTCATCTCAAAATAGTTCGGGAGACCATTACGAATAAATTCTGCACCAACAATTTTTTCGTCAAAGGAAACGTTGTGAGCAATTAGTTGCGAAGCATCATCTATATCACGACACAAAGATGCGAGAACAGTACCTAGCTCCACACCCTTTTCTAATGCAATCTCAGTTGTAATTCCATGCACTTTGGATGCTTCGTTAGGGATGGTAAAGCCATTAGGTTTAATGATGTGCTCCATTCCTCGAATTTCTTTTCCACTTGCATCAGTTAGCAGCCATGCTATTTGGACAATTCTTGGCCAATTATTTATGTCAGAGGCTGGAGCCTTGTAGTTGCGAGGCAGTCCAGTAGTCTCAGTATCAAAGAATAATAAATGCATGGTTGGATTGTATAGGCCACACCCTTTTTTGGGAAATATGACGTAGAGAACTTTAGAGGTTATCTGTATGGAGCCACTTTTGACGGTCGGTGAGCGTGCAGGGTTTGCAGGAAAATAGCTTTGTAATTACGCTGCTCTGCATGTCGTGACTGGCAGCTTCTGGCACATCTCAGACAACCAACACTTAAACCTCTGCCTGATCCTCCGTTGTTCCCGGCGCAAGATCAGGCTCTCCGCATTGGCGCGAAATTTCCGCGCGCGCTTTGTTGCGCAGGCGGATGGCCGCAGCCCAGCCCTTGCCTTCCGGTGCAATCGGCTTGCCTATCGTGACGGTGATGATGCCGCGGCGCGGGAACCAGTGGCCGTCGCGCAGG
>Ga0209212_1006986_pt1 | contig 12683 bp, 13 predicted proteins | sample RifGroC2_FD_183996 | JGI IMG/M metagenome (GOLD analysis project Ga0209212, IMG submission 183996) | Groundwater microbial communities from Rifle, Colorado, USA - Groundwater C2 (SPAdes) (version 2) | ecosystem: Environmental > Aquatic > Deep subsurface > Groundwater | place: Rifle, Colorado...
GGACATTATGCGAATATCAGGGTAAGGCAAGGCGGAGCCGTTCGTGGTTCGCGATACGGCTAATACCATGATGACCCCCATGCCCTTTGACCTGTTCGGCGAAATCCCCGTCACCTGGGATGAGGTACATACCTGGTGCGAAAAGGTGGCCGGAATAACCGGCTGGCGCCGCGATTGGTACATCCAGCACTGGAACATTATCGAGAAAGTGCGCCGCGCTAAGGCCAGCGGCACATTTTATGAAACCATTGCGGAGATTAATTCCCCTCACGCTGCCGCCATCTACCCATAAACAGTCAGCGGCATATTTCGCGACAGTTTCTGATCCTGAAAACGATAATTGCCCGGCAAGTAATTTTTGTACTCGCAGACTTCGCCAGGGCAGCTAAAGCGCATCGAAATAATATGAAATATAGCTTATAGTCGTATGATTAATAATAAATTTAATGAAAGACTTGGGGCATTGTTACAGCCCGCTAAGCGCCTTGAGATGCGCCAAGGCGCTGCGCCCCAGTGCATGCAGTTCATAGCCACCCTCCAGAGCCGATACGATGCGACGTCGCGCATGCTTTTCGGCGACTGATTTCAGCTGTTCCGTAACCCACGCATAATCCGCTTCGATGAGCCGCAGCATCGCCATATCATCGTCGCGGTGCGCATCGAAGCCTGCCGAGATCAGCAGCAGTTCCGGCTGGAAACGTTCCAGTGCCGGCAGCCAGTGCCGTGTGACCGCATCGCGGAACTCCTCACTGCCCGACCCGGCGGCAAGCGGCACGTTGATGATATGGTCGTTGCCGCTATCAGCGCCGCGATACGGATAGAACGGATGCTGGAAGGTGGAGCACAGCATCACGCGCGGCTCGTCGTGGAAGATGTTTTCCGTGCCGTTGCCGTGGTGCACGTCAAAGTCCGCAATCGCCACCCTGCTCAATCCGTGCGCGGCCAGCGCATGCGCCGCGCCGACCGCGACATTATTGAAGATGCAGAAACCCATCGCGTGCGCGCGTTCAGCATGGTGGCCAGGCGGACGGATGTTGCAGAAGGCATTCTCGGCCTTGCCCGCCATCACCAGATCGACGCCCAGCACCACCGCTCCCGCCGCACGCAATGCGGCCTGGTAACTGAACGGATTCATCGCCGTGTCGCCGTCGAGTTGCACAATACCCTGCTGCGGCGCGCTGGACTCGATGAAATCGACATAGCCCGCATCATGCGCGCGCAACAACTGCTCGCTGGTTGCTTCCGGCGCATCATAACGCTGCAAATGGTCCATCAATCCGGCAGCGATCATCTGATCCTCGATGGCATGGATGCGCGCCGGAGATTCCGGGTGATGCGCGCCCATGTCGTGCTTGAGGCAGAGCGGATGAGTGATATAGGCAGTTTGCATGATAAAAACCGGGTATTTGGTGTGGTGCTATCATATCAAACATAGATTCAGCCCAGATTCATTAGACTGCTCGTGCTTTGTAGGAGCACGCCATGCGTGCGAATCGCGGCTAGGAGCCGCTCCTACAACTGCATTTTGGTTCTGATGGGACATCTCTGTTCAACCAAGATTTGAAATCACAGGATTAAAAATTATGGGCAAGCATTACCTCAATACTCTGTTCGCACCCAAATCGGTCGCGGTGTTCGGCGCCAGCGATCGCCCCGATTCGGTCGGCCAGATCGTATTCAAGAACATGCTGGAGAGCGGCTTCCAGGGCGCACTGTATCCGATCAACATGAAAAATCCCGAGGTGCAAGGCAGGCGCGCCTACGCCGGCATCGCCGACATCGGCAAACCGGTGGAACTGGCGGTGATCGCCACACCGCCACAGACCGTGCCGGGCATCATCGAAGAATGCGGCATCCATGGCGTCAAGGCTGCGGTCATCATCACCGCCGGTTTCGGCGAGGCCGGCGCAGAAGGCCTGGCACTGGAAAAGGCACTGCTGGAAACCGCATGCCGCTACAACATTCGCCTGATCGGCCCGAATTGCCTCGGTATCATGCGCCCCTCCATCGGCCTTAACGCCACCTTCAACAAGGGCAGTTCGAACACCGGCAACATCGCCTTCATCTCGCAGTCCGGCGCGCTGTGCACCGCAATCCTCGACTGGGCGCAGAGCAACGATGTCGGCTTCTCCAGTGTGGTGTCGATGGGCTCCTCGACCGACGTTGATTTCGGCGAGATCCTCGATTACCTGATCTCCGACGCCAATACCCACAGCATCTTGATGTACATCGAAGGCATCCGCAACGCGCGCAGCTTCATGAGCGCAATGCGCGCCGCCGCGCGCATCAAGCCGGTGATCCTGGTCAAAGTCGGCCGCCATGCGGCAGGCTCGAAGGCGGCGATGTCGCACACCGCCTCGCTGGTCGGCGCAGACGACGTATTCGATGCCGCAGTGAGCCGCGTCGGTGCGGTGCGCGTGCAGACCGTCACGCAGCTATTCACCGCCGCCAAGGCGCTGTCGTGCGGCTTCCGCCCGGTCGGCAACCGCCTGGCCATCGTCACCAACGGCGGCGGCCCCGGCGTAATGGCGGCCGACCGCGCCGCCGACCTTGGGCTTGCGATGGCCACGCTGTCGGATGCCACCATCGAATATCTCAATCAGCACCTGCCGCCGAATTGGCCGCACGGCAATCCGGTGGACGTGATCGGCGATGCTCAGGCAATTCGTTATCATCATGCCGTAAGGGCTTGTCTGGAAGATGATAATGTTGATGGCGTACTGGCGATTCTTACGCCGCAGGCGATGACCAAACCGCTGGAATCGGCGCAGACGCTGATCGAACTGGCCGACACCCACAGCAAGCCGCTGCTGACCTGCTGGATGGGCGATGCACAGGTCGCCGCTGCGCGCGACGCGTTCACCAAGGCGCGCAAACCGCATTTCCGCACTCCGGAACCGGCGGTCGAAGTGTTCTCGCACCTGTCCGCCTATTACCGCAACCAGAAGCTGCTGATGCAGATGCCCGGCCCGTTCTCGCACCACGTCGAGCCGGACGTGGAAAGCGCGCGCCTGATCATCGAGGGCGCGATGCAGGAGCATCGCAAGGTGCTGACCGAGATGGAATCCAAGGCGCTGCTGTCGGCCTTCAACATTCCCGTGGCGCGCACCATGGTCGCGCATTCGCCCAACGAGGCCTTGCTGATCGCGCAGCAGCTCGGCTTCCCGGTGGCGATGAAGGTCAACTCGCCCGACATCACGCACAAGACCGATGCCGGCGGCGTGGTACTCAACCTGAACAATGCCCACGAGGTGCGCGCCGCCTACCAGCACATCATCGACAACGTGCAGCACAACCGCCCTAACGCGAAAGTGGACGGCATCTCGATCGAGCCGATGGTCGTCAAGCCGAACGGCCGCGAGCTGATGATCGGCGTGACCAGCGACCCGGTGTTCGGCCCGGTGATCACCTTCGGTGCGGGCGGCACGGCAGTCGAGGTCATGGGCGACCGCACCGTCGCGCTGCCGCCGCTGAACAATTTCCTGGTGCGCGAACTGATCCAGGATACGCGCATCGCCAAAATGCTCGGCGCGTTCCGCAACATGGCCCCCGCCAATATGGAAGCGCTGGAGGACGTGCTGCTGCGCGTCTCGGAAATGGTCTGCGAACTGCCGCTGCTCAAGGAGATGGACATCAATCCGCTGATCCTCGACGAGCGCGGCGCGCTGGCCGCCGATGCGCGCGTCGTGGTGGAATACCGCCAGCCCAGCGCCGACCGCTACGCGCACATGGCGATCTACCCCTACCCCACGCAACTGGTCAGCCAGTGGCAGCTCGCCGACGGCACCGACATCACCATCCGCCCGATCCGCCCGGAAGACGCCGAGCTGGTGAAGCGTTTCGTGCACGACTTGTCGCAGGAGTCCAAGTATTTTCGCTTCATGAACAGCATGCAGGAACTCACCGAGACCATGCTGGTGCGCTTCACTCAGATCGACTACAGCCGCGAGATGGCGCTGATCGCCGTGGCCGTCGAGCAGGAACAGGAAATCGAGCTCGGCGTGGCGCGCTACGCCATCAATCCGGACGGCGATACCTGCGAATTCGCGCTGGTGATCGCGGACAGCATGCAGGGCAAGGGACTGGGGCAGAAGCTGATGGTCGCGCTGATGGAAGCTGCGCGCGTCAACGGTCTGTCGACAATCGAAGGCGAAGTGCTGAGCAACAACCACAAGATGCTCAAGCTGATGGCCCGCCTCGGTTTCGACAGCAAGATCAGCGAAGAGGATCAGGGCATCGTGAAGGTGAGCAAGGCGCTCTGAACTGATTTTTCTATGAAGCAGCCCGCTTACGGGTGATCCGCCCTGCTCCATTGCACAGATAGCGTGCTGAAAAACAGTACGCGGATGATAGGCGCACTCTGTTACAATGCGCGCCGCGATGCTGCTCCAGTCCTTGCATCGCGTTCAATCAGCTATCCTATCTGCCTGAGACTGGCGTCCCACCGGGATGCCAGGCAGATGTAACCCATAAGAAAGAATATATGTCATTTGCTTCTCTCGGCTTGTCCGAAGAAATCCTCCGCGCCGTTTCCGAGCGCGGTTACACCGAACCCACACCGATCCAGGCACAGGCAATTCCCGTCGTGCTATCCGGCGGTGACCTGCTGGCCGGCGCGCAGACCGGCACCGGCAAGACGGCCGGTTTTACCCTGCCCATCCTGCAACTGCTTTCCGCCACGGCGAAGCCATCCACCGGCAAAACACCGATCCGCGCGCTGGTGCTGATTCCCACGCGCGAGCTGGCCGCGCAGGTGGAAGAAAGCGTGCGCGACTACGGCAAATACCTGAAGCTGAAATCCATGACGATGATCGGCGGGGTCAATATCAATCCGCAGATCAAGCAACTGCATGGCCGCGTGGATATCCTGGTGGCGACGCCGGGGCGCCTGCTCGATCACGTGCAGCAGAAGACAGTGGACTTGTCGCACGTCGAGATACTGGTGCTGGACGAGGCCGACCGCATGCTGGACATGGGCTTCATCCGCGATATCAAAAAGATACTCGCGCTGTTGCCCAAAAAGCGGCAGAACCTGCTGTTCTCCGCCACCTTCTCCGACGAGATCAAGACGCTGGCCGATAGCCTGCTCAACAAACCGGCGCTGGTCGAAGTGGCGCGCCGCAATGCCACCGCCGAATTGATTACGCAGAAAATCTATCCTGTCGATCGTGAGCGCAAACGCGCGCTGCTAAGCAAGCTGATCAAGGATCACAACTGGTTCCAGGTACTGGTGTTTACGCGCACCAAGCATGGTGCGAACAATCTGGCGGAGTATCTGAACAAAGAAGGCATCACCGCGATGGCGATCCACGGCAACAAGAGCCAGGGGGCGCGCACCCGCGCGCTGGCGGAGTTCAAGACCGGCAAGCTGCAGGTGCTGTGCGCCACCGACATCGCCGCGCGCGGCATCGATATCAGCGAACTGCCGCATGTGGTGAATTTCGAGCTGCCCAACGTGGCGGAGGATTACGTGCACCGCATCGGCCGCACCGGGCGTGCAGGCAGCGAAGGCGAGGCGAGTTCGCTGGTGTGCATCGACGAACATAAATTGCTGCACGACATCGAGCGCCTGATCAGGCGCGAGATTCCGGTGGTGCAGATACCCGGCTTCGAACCCGATCCGCGCATCAAGGCCGAGCCGATTCTGAATGGGCAAAATCGTGGCGGCCAGAATCGCGGCCAGCGTTCCGGGCGCAGCCAGCCGCAAGGACGTGCCAGCGCACCGCCCGCGCATCCCAAAAGACCCGGCAGCAGCGGCAAGCCGGCGGTGCATCGCTTCGGCGGGCGGGGACGGTAGCAGGGCTTAACGTCAAAAAAAGGAAGGCAATTTTTTGTGGGTACGGAAGGAAGGCTGCGGACGGCCGTTTCTCCGCTACATTCCCTTGGCGTTTGTCAGATCTGCTTTGGCGAGCTCGAGTTCGTCGATATACATGCGGAGAGACTCGTTTGCCCGCATAAGTGAATCGGTGCGCTTTTCCACCAGATCCTCGAGATAGTTGCGGTGCTCCCTGAGCTCTTCCTCCATCTGCTTGCTTTGGGTAAAGAAGTGGCTTTTTTACATTTTTCGCCATATCCGCCTAGCGCTTGATGCAGGCAAATTTCCACAAAATCTCGACGCCGCTGTCCGGCGGGACTGGCTTCCACCGCGTTGTATATGTGTCGCTATAGACCACTTTACCGCCGCCCATATTCTTGGAATGCTGAGAGGCAGCGCGCCTTCTCCATTGCATTTCCTTGCAGTCGTATTCATTCTGGTCCTTCGTCGACAGATAGGGTTCACCCATGTCTTTCTGAGAATTGTTGAAATCAGTCAGATGCCACATCGTCGCCATGTTGCCCTTCCTTTTAACGGTGGTCTGATCGACGTAGACCGTGGTATTTTCATTGCTGCCCACACTTACCCACTCCGCCATCGCACTACTGCTCACGCCCGCCAGCAACATCATCAAAATAACCTTATGCATTGCAATCCCTTAATAAATGAACTTGAACTGTGTTTGTAACTGAGCTCCCCCGGTTTTTCGTCTTCCAGAGGGTATGGCCATGCTATCAGTTTTTTTACCTTGCCAGGCGATGGATCAACCCTCCATGCGGCCCCATGAGCGAGAGGCAATGCGGCGGTGCCAAAACTGCTATGATTTGCTTGTGGCTCCCACCATATTTCGCCAAGGCGCATTTCGGTTTTTCTTTTTTCACGCGAAGAGCCGCGCATGCATGTTCACGTTGCGCATACGGATGGAGAGGCCAAGTTCTGGCTGGAGCCCCGGATCGAGCTGGCAATGAATCAAGGGCTTTCAAACAAGCAACTCAATGAAGCGTCGTCGTTGGCGCAGGATCATTACGAGGAGATTACCCATGCCTGGCGTAGCCACTTCTGAGATTGAAGTTTCACTGGTGTCAAACAAGGGCTTCTGGTTGCTCCTGAAAAACGAGGAATTGTTTGTCCCATATTCAGAATTCCCCTGGTTCAGGCAGGCTACGCTGGAACAGGTCACCACCGTCGAATGGCCGACCCCCAACCACCTCTACTGGCCTTTGCTCGATGTCGACCTGGCTGTGGATTCGATCCGCGACCCCAGCCGATTTCCTCTGGTTGCCAAGACCGATTCATCGGTCAGGCGGAATGCGTAAGGTGCACAGCCTGCCTATATCTTTCGGCATATTGTTAATGCGGGGCTTTGCTGGTAGCGTGCACAAAGAGCATCTTGGAGAATGCCACAATGATCGCTGAAGATGAAAAACGACTTGTTCTTCTCGCTGCAATCATTCAGCTCGGCGGCAGCGGATCGAAGAAACAAGTTCTTGATGAAATCGAACGCGCCAGCTTTATGAAATTCTCGCCGCATGATCTTCAATTCCGCAAAACTCGAAAGGAATTGAATTGGAGAAATGACCTCGCCTACATCAAAGATCATTTGACCAACGAAGGCCACTTATTGAGCGCGCAATGGAACACTTGGGCCATTACCGAAAAGGGCAAAGGGCATTTTGCATCGTTGGCCTCACGCCTCACGTCACAAAGACAGTTTCAACATTTCAACCCGGAGGCCGCGCCAACAATCGCCGCTCTCGTTTCTGGTGAACCGTTCTCTGATGAAAATGCTTTATCCGGAGAAACATCGTTCACCGAAGGGCATCAAACAAAGCAGTGGACGACCACCTACGAAAGAAACCCACAATTACGCGTTGCCGCAATCAACATGCATGGAGTAGTTTGCATGGGGTGCGGTTTCGATTTTGAAGCCAAGTATGGGGATATCGGTTCTGGATTTATCGAGGTGCATCACACAAAACCAATTAGCTCGCTTGGTGGCGCAGCGGCTGTAAATCCTGCCACCGACTTGATCGTTCTCTGCTCCAATTGCCATAGCATCGTACATCGTAAACGCCCAAGCCCCCTATCGCTTGAGACCCTCAAGGCTTTCGTAAGGAGCCCGCGTAGGGCGCAATAACCGAAGGGCATTGCGCCGCATGTGAATTCCATCCGGCGGATTACGCTGCGCTAATCCGCCCTACGTACTTGCCAGCGCACAATGCCGCGCCAGATACAAGGGCGTCCAGGCGTGGGGAACCTTGTAGACGAAGTTGTAGCGCGCCACGTGGTAGCTGGGATCGAAGCCGTAGAAATTGAGTTTCATGTGTTGCAGTTCTTCGGCGCGGTAGGCATCCAGCGGCTTCTCCCGCTCGTCGCGTTCGCGCCGGGCAAGCTTTTCCTGCAATAGCGCGGAATAATCCGGGCTGGCCGCCAGCCCTTCGGCGAGCTGCACTATCCTTGCGAGAAAATCTTCCCGGTCATTTCCGAAGCAGCCGTCGATCAGGCCCATCTCTCTCGCTTCCGCCGCGCCCACCGGCAAGCGGTTCTGCGTCAGCGCCGCCGCCCTCGCCTCGCCTACGCGCCGCGGCAGCAGGTAGGTCCAGTACTCCGAGCCGTACAGGTTGCCCATGCCCTTGTAGTGCGGGTTGAACACCACGCCCTTGCGCGCATAGACATGATCTGCCGCCAGCGACAGGAACACGCCGCCCGCCCCGGCGTTGCCCTGCAGCGCGGCGATAGTGAGCTGGCTGCCGGTGGTGGCGATGGCGCGCGTCAGGTCGTTCATCGCGTTGATGTTGCGCCAGGATTCATCCGCCGGACTGGCGGCGGCTTCGATGCAGTTGAGATGGATGCCGTTCGACCAGAAGTCCGCGCCGCCCATCAGCACGATCACCCGCACATCGCGTTGCGTGGCAGCCAGATAGGCCTCGCGCAGCCGCTCGCATTGTGGACTGCTCATTGCGCCGTTGTAAAACGCGAAATGCAGGTAGCCGACGCTGTTCTTCTGCTCGAACCAGATGTCGCGGTAAGTCTCTCCGCTGTATGCAGAAAAAGGATCGAGCGGCGCTTCCGGCACGTCGCCGAGATGTCCTTCCAGCGCCAGCGTGGCGGGCAATTTCAGCATAAGTTCACCATCAGGCTTGCGCTTCAAATGGCCGATCCACACCGCGCCGTCGAGCGTGGCGCGGCAGATCGCGCCGTTGCGCTGGGCGATAATTGCGCCCGGCTGGCTGCCGCGCAGCGTGTCCTCGGCGCAGGCATCGAACAGGTAATATGCGCCCCCGCACAGCGTGTCGAGCACGCCCGGAAATCCGTCGGCGGCATGGATTTTTTTCAGCACCGCGCGCGTGTCGTCGCGCTGCCAGTCGATAGTGCGGTCGGCCTGCCTGATCGGCGCATGCAAACGGCCATGCACCTCGGGGCGTAAATAATCCAGCGGCTGCGATTTGAAATCTTTAGATTGAAAACGCTCTACCGCAATCAGTACCGCGCGCACCGCCGCCTCGACCACTTCGTTGCGGTACAGGCTGCTCTTCTTCGCCAGCCGCATCGGGAAGGTTTCCGCCGCCCAGATGTCGCCGGCATCCATTTCGCCACTGGCCTGCAACACCGTGACGCCCCATTCCGAGCAATCGCGCATGATCGCCCAGTCCAGCGCCGACGGCCCGCGGTCGCCGACGATGCCGGGATGCACCACGAAACAGGTGTAGTTGCGCCACACCGCATCGGGGATGGCGCGCTTGAGGAACGGCGCGACAATAAGCTCGGGGCGGTAGAGCTCGACCGCCTGCACCGTGACCTCATCGTTGATGTCGAACTCGATGGACACTTCATGCCCGTGCCGCGCCAGTTCGATATACAGGCGTTGCGCCAGGCTGTTGAAGCTATGGGTGAGGAACAGGATTTTCATGTGGGCACCTCTAAAAATCCATTTTCCGGGCGAATCGCGGTGTCGCGTGCTCGTTCGCTCCTCGCCTATCAATTTGATATGTCTCGTTGCTCACTGCGCGGCTCCTTGCGCTTCATCCCGCAAAAGTGAATTTTTAGAGGTGTCCATGAGTAATGCGATATTCATGCTAATAGCTCTGTCGTATTAGCAAATTCGCGGCAACTGCTCACCCGTCAGCCAATCGACCACGCGCCGTCCGCCGAATGAGGTTTCCATCTGCACGAAATAGTGCGGGTCTTCGATCACCTCTCCAACTATGGCGGTATCGCTTCCCAACGGATGCGCGCGCATCGCCTGCAGCAGCCGGTCGGCATCCTCTGGCGCGCAGATCGCCGCCAGCTTGCCTTCGTTTGCGACGTAGAGCGGATCGAGCCCGAGGAATTCGCATGCCGCCTTGACCTGCTCGCGGATCGGCAATTTGCCTTCGTGCAGTATCATGCCCACCGCCGACTGGCGCGCGATTTCGTTGAGCGTGGTGGCAAGTCCCCCGCGCGTGGGATCGCGCAGCACGTGAATGTCCGGCACCGCCGCAACCATCGCCGCCACCAGTCCGTGCAATGCCGCGGTATCGGATTCGATGCTGGTGTGGAAGGTCAGGTTCTCGCGCAGCGACATGACCGCCACGCCGTGGTCGCCCAGCATCCCGGATACCAGTATCTTGTCGCCCGGACGGGCGCGCTCGCCAGAGATATTGATGCCCTCCGGCACCACGCCGATGCCGGTGGTGGTGATGAACACGCCGTCACCCTTGCCCTGCTCGACGACCTTGGTGTCACCGGTGACGATTGGCACACCGGCATCCCGCGCCGCCTGCGCCATCGATTCGACGATGCGCTTGAGGTCGGCAAGCGGAAAGCCCTCCTCCAGGATGAAACTGGCGGAAAGATACAGCGGCCGCGCGCCCGACATCGCCACGTCGTTGATCGTGCCGTGCACCGAAAGGCAGCCGATGTCGCCGCCCGGAAAGAAAAGCGGCGACACTACATGACTGTCGGTGGACATCACCATGCGCCCCTGCGGCGCGGGAAAGCGCGCCTGGTCGTTCATCTGCCGCAGGAATTCGTTGTCGAACGCCGCCACGAACAGCTCGTCGATCAACTGCGCCATCGCGCGCCCGCCGCTGCCGTGCGTCATATCCACGCGGCCATGCTTGAAATCAAGCGGGCGCGCATAACCGGGTTTAATCTTGCTCATCAAGCAGCCTCCCGGAATCTTCCATAACTGTAATGCGCCGCACAGGCACCTTCGGATGAAACCATGCATGAGCCGACCGGGTTGTCGGGCGTGCAGACCGTGCCGAACAGTTTGCAGTCCTGCGGGCGCTTCACGCCGCGCAGGATCGCGCCGCATTCGCAGGCCTTGTTGTCCGCAATCGATATATGCGGAATATCGAAGCGCTGTTCGGCATCGAAGGCCGAGTATTGCGCCTTGATGCGCAGCGCGCTGTAAGGCACCAGCCCGAGGCCGCGCCACTCGAACACGCGGCGCAATTCGAACACTTCGGCGACCAGCAACTGCGCCTTGACGTTGCCGTCGCGCGTCACCGCGCGGGAGAATTCGTTTTCCACTTCGGCGCGGCCTTCGTTCAACTGGCGCACCAGCATCAGGATCGCCTGCATCACGTCGAGCGGCTCGAACCCAGCGATCACCACCGGCTTCTGGAACTCCTCGGCGAAATATTCGTAGGGCCGGCTGCCGATCACCGTCGAGACATGCGCCGGACCGATGAAGCCGTCCAGCGCCAGCACGCCGAGCCGGCGTATTTCCGGCGATTGCAGGATATGCGCAATCGCCGACGGGGTCAGTACATGGTTGCAAAACACGCTGAAATTCTTGAGGTTGAGCGCCTGCGCCTGCCGAATCGCCACCGCCGTCGGCGGCGTGGTGGTCTCGAAGCCGATCGCGAAGAACACCACCTGCCGCTGCGGGTTTTCCTGCGCGATCTTCACCGCATCGCCGCTGGAATACACCATGCGCACATCCGCGCCGCGCGCCTTGGCCTTCAGCAGGCTCATGCCGCCGCCGGCCGGCACGCGCAGCAGGTCGCCGTAACAGCACAGGATCAACTCGGGTAACTGCGCCAGCTGGATGGCATTTTCCACCCGCCCCGCCGGCAGCACGCACACCGGGCAGCCGGGGCCGTGGATCATGCGCACATTGGCGGGCAGCAGGTCGGCGATGCCGTAGCGCGAAATCGCGTGGGTATGCCCGCCGCAGAATTCCATCAGGTGATAGCGGCGGCGCGGGTCGGCCTCGCGCGTGATGTTGACGGCGATATTTTTCGCCAGCGCACCGTCGCGGAATTCGTCGACATACTTCATTCTTGTGCGGCTCCGCCGATTTCCGCGAACAGCGCCAGCGTCTGCGCCGCCTCTTCCGGGTCGAGCTTCTGCAGCGCGAACCCGACATGCACGATCACATAATCACCCACCGCGACATCCTCGACCAGCGCCAGCGATATTTCCTTGCGTACACCGCCGAGATTGACGATGGCGCTGTCTCCGGCAATGAGTTCTTCTACGCAGGCGGGAATCGCGAGACACATGCTTTTATTCAATCACAAAAAGAAGTATGGCCGATTATTTCATAATGTTCGATGTTCCCGTAAAAATGCGTCACCGAGGCTTGCGGAAATATCCCGTCAGCAGGTTTGGCTTCACTCGAATGTCCGTCCCTCGCCCGCTTCCTCGTGGGTCTTGCCGTCGCGGATGTGGTAAATGCGCTTGAAGGTCGGAATGATTTTTTCGTCGTGCGTGACGACGATGATGGCGGTGTGATACTGCCGCGCCATTCTGTTGAGGATGCGGATCACGGACAGCGCGCGTTCGCTGTCGAGCGGCGCGGTGGGCTCGTCGGCGAGGATCACCGGCGGGTGGTTGACCAGCGCACGGGCGATGGCGACGCGCTGCTGCTCGCCGC
>Ga0209212_1006987_pt1 | contig 12682 bp, 11 predicted proteins | sample RifGroC2_FD_183996 | JGI IMG/M metagenome (GOLD analysis project Ga0209212, IMG submission 183996) | Groundwater microbial communities from Rifle, Colorado, USA - Groundwater C2 (SPAdes) (version 2) | ecosystem: Environmental > Aquatic > Deep subsurface > Groundwater | place: Rifle, Colorado...
GCAGAAACTGAAAGTGTTCCGGGAGAAAACCCAGATCGATGAATTCGCCTACACATTGCGGTAAATTCGTTGAGTGTTAGCGATGTCGTGGCGCTAAAAACCGTTATCGATGTCCTGGCACTCAACATCTACGTTCTAAGTTCTACGTTCTACAAAAAAGGACTCTCCTGAAAGGGGTGCCGGGTCGCACAGCATTATTCACATCTGAATAAAAAGGGAGGGCCCCCCGCCGGCCTCCTGGCGCACGACGGCTGTGGCTGCAAACTCCTCAATCCGTGTAATTCCGGTTTGAGACAGAGTTTTATTCCTGTGGATGATCGTAAAACCGAGATTGGCAGGCCTTGGCATGCTTTCTGCTGTATACAGGTAACCCTTGCCGCTGTTGCCTTCAGGACTTTCAAGCAGTGTCTCAAGGCGGGAGGGAATTCGACAAGCTTCTGCGACCGAATACTTCTGTATCAGCTGCATAACATCAAAGGAGGTTACAAAATGAAATTAGGATTTGTCAGGACCCTGCTGCTCATCGCCGCTCTCCTCGTGGCCTGCCCGCTTTTCGCGGCGGAACAGAAGTCTTTCAAGATCGGTGTCATCACCGAACTCTCGGGTGACCTGGTCACCGGCGGCAACATCACCAAGCGCGGCTACGACCTCTGGGCCCAGGAAGTGAACGCCAAGGGGGGCATCGACATCAAGGGGACCAAGTACCCGGTGAAGCTCGTCTATGCCGATGCCCAGTCCAACCCGGCGGCGGGAGCCGCGGCGGCCGAGAGGCTCATCACCCAGGAGAAGGTCGACTTCATCCTCGGCCCCTACTCCTCGGGCGTCACCCTGGCGGTCGCACCGGTCGTGGACAAGTACAAGATCCCGATGATCACCGGCTCCGCAGAGTCCCCGCTCATCTGGAGGAACAAGTTCAAGTACACCTTCGGGACCATCCCCCCCATCAACTTCACCGGCGCCACCTCCATCAAGACGCTGCTGGAGATGAAGCCGACGCCTAAGTCCATCGCCATCATCGGCTCCAACGACGCCTTCTCCAAGGCGACCGCCGAAGCGTACAAGGGTGCCGCCGAGGCGGCGAAACTGAAGATCGTCAAGTTCAGCATCGTACCCTCCGGCCAGGACATGACCCCGCTCCTCTCCGCGGTCAGGAGCATGAAACCTGACATCATCGCCTTCGGCGGCCACGACGAGGAGCACGTGAAGTTCGTCAAGGCGCTGCGCCAGATCGGCTACACCCCCAAAGCCCTCCTCATGCATTGCGGCATCACCGACAAGGCCTTCACCGACGCGGTAGGCAAGGACGGCGACCAGATCTTCGGCACCACCTGCTGGACCGGCACCGCCAAGACCAAGAGCAAGATCCTCTGGCCCAACGCCGCAGCATACGCGGCCGCTTCCCAGAAGGCCTTCGGCAACCCCGGCGACTACACCCAGGGCGGCTGCTCCGCGGCAGGGATCGCCTTCCAGGTCGCCCTGCAGAAGATCGGCGCCAAGCCGGGGATGGACGAGGCGATGCGCGCCAAGCTGGTCAAGGCACTTGAGGAGGTCGATGTCCAGACCTTCTACGGCCGGGTCAAGTTCGCCACCGCCGGCGAGTACTACCATGCCAACGTCGGCCTCGATCCGCTCACCGTGCAGATCCAGAAAGGGAAGATCATGACCGTCGGGCCGAAGGCCTCCGTCGAGGCAGCCGCCCAGTACCCGATGAAAGAATGGAAGAGCCGCTAGATCAACGGAACAGGCAGGGGCGGATGAAGTCGCCCGCCCCTGCCGAAGCACCGGATACGCAAAGCTGGAGGAAAGCCTTATGGAACTGCTGCCACAAGCCCTCGCCGACGGAGTAATGCTGGGCGGGATCTACATCACCATCGCCATCGCATTTTCACTCACCTACGGGGTCATGCACGTCATCGACTTCGCGGTGGGGGAATGGATCATGTTCGGCGCCTTCACCGGGTACTACCTGAACAAGTGGACCGGTCTCGACCCCTTCCTGTTCCTCCCGGTCATCTTCGTCGCCTACTTCGGCGTGGGGTACCTGATCCAGCCGGTGATACACCGCGTGCTGAGCGGCACCAAGGGCAACCCGTTCCTCATGGGTCTGGTCTTCACCTTCGGCCTCGCCATCATGTTCAAGGGGCTCGCGCTGACCGTGTTCGGCTACTATTCGAACTCGATCCCCTCCATGTTCTCCGAGGGGGCCTTCAACTTCGACGTCTTCGGCGCCGCCGTGACCATCCCGACGGTCAGGCTGGTCGGACTCGCCTACGCGCTCGCCATAACGGCGGTGCTGCACTACATGCTGAAAAAGACCAATTTCGGCCTCGGCGTGCGCGCCCTGGCCCAGCACAAGGACGCCGCGGGGCTCATGGGCGTCAACAGCAGGCGGACCGGCTCCTACGTGTACGGCATCTACGTCGGCATCTCGGCCATGACCGGGGTCCTCCTCGGATGCATCCTCTCCATCGGCGCCCAGATGGGGAACGAGTACACCATCTTCGCCTTCTTCGTGGTGGTGCTGGCCGGGATGGGGTACCTGGCGGGGGTTCCCTGGGCGGCGCTGCTCCTCGGCCTGGTCCAGTCCATCTTCATGATCTACTTCAACCCCAGCCACACGCTTTTGGCCGTCTTCGTAATCCTTTACCTGATCCTGCTGATCTCGCCGCGCGGTCTCTTCGGCAAGGGGGTTTGACATGAATGCCTTGAACAGCCGTACCGGCCTTCTCGCCCTTCTCGCCGTAGCACTCCTGGTGGTCCCCGCAGTGGTCAGCGACACCTTCGTCCTGCGCGTCATGACCGAGGCGATCATGTGGGTCGGCCTTGCCATCGCCTTCGACGTCATCGCCGGCTACACCGGCTACCTGAACTTCGGCCACGGCGCCTTCTTCGGCATCGGCGCCTACACCATCGGCATCCTGATGATGCGGGCCGAACTCCCCTTCTGGGTGGCGCTGCCGGCCGGCGGCCTCGCCGCCGGGATCACGGCGCTCATCGCCGGGATCCCGACCCTGCGCTTGAAGGGGGCCTACTTCGCCATCGCGACCTGGGCGCTCTCCCGGGCCATCCAGCAGCTCGCGCTCAACATGGAGATGACCGGCGGGCCGGACGGCATGAGGCTCACCGCCTTTCTCAACCCGCAGTTCTTTTACTACCTGATGCTGATCACCGTCGGCGGCACCTTCGTCATCCTCTGGTACCTCCTGGAGCGGGCGCCGTTCGGGTTGAAGCTGAAGGCGATCCGCGAGGACGAGGAGGGGGCCAAGGCGCTGGGGCTGAACCCGACCAAGCTGAAGATGCAGGCCTTCATCCTCTCCGCGCTCCCTACCGGCATCCTGGGCGGCATCTACGCCTACTGGATCACCTTCATCGACCCCTCCTCGACGCTCGGGGACATGGTGAGCGACCAGGCCGTGGTCATGGTGGTCTTCGGCGGCATGGGGACCCTGTTCGGGCCGGCCATAGGCGCGCTGCTGATCTTCGCCTTCAAGACGCTCTTCTGGGCGTACCTCTCGGATTTCCAGCTCCTTTACCTCATCATCCTCGGCGCGCTGATCGCGATAAGCGTCATCTTCATTCCCAACGGTCTCTGGGGCACCATCATGAGACGCAAGAAGGCCGACAAGATCCGGCCGGAACGGGTGATCGAAGCCGGCGTGCCACAAGAAGAAGGGAATTAATCATGGTTCAGCCAATTTTAAAGGTAGAGGGTGTCACCAAGTGCTTCGGCGGGCTTACCGCCGTCGACGACGTGAGCTTCGAGGTGAAGCACGGAGAGATCGTCGGGCTTATCGGCCCCAACGGCGCGGGGAAGACCACGCTCTTCAACGTGATCAGCGGCTACTACGCCCCCACCAAGGGGAGCGTCATCTTCAACGGGCAGAGCATCGGCGGCAAGCCCCCCTACGACCTCGCGGGGGTCGGCATCGGGCGGACCTTCCAGGTGGTGAAGCCGTTCGCGGGACTCACCGTGCTCGAGAACGTGGTGATCGCCTCGTTCCTGCGCCACCCCAAGCGCGCCGACGCCGAGCGCGCCGCCTGGCAGGTGCTGGAGACGACGGGACTTGCCGACCGCGCCAACGTATCTGCGGCGGGGCTCACGCTCGCCGGCCGCAAAAGGCTGGAGATCAGCAAGGCGCTCGCCCTGGAGCCCTCCTTTCTCCTTTTGGACGAGGTGGTGGCCGGTCTCAACCCGACCGAGGCGGACCGGACCGTGGAGCTGATCATGAAGCTGAAGAGCGAGGGTCTCACCATCCTCATCGTCGAGCACATCATGCGGGTCATCATGAACATCAGCGACCGGCTGGTGGTGCTCAACTTCGGCTCCAAGATAGCCGAAGGAGCCCCGGCCGAGGTGTCGCAGGACCCGCAGGTCATTCAAGCATATCTGGGAGAGGCAGCGGCATGAAAGTACTCGACGTCCAATCCATATCGGTCAAATACGGCGACATCCAGGCGCTTTGGGACATCTCCTTCTCGGTCGCCAAGGGGCAGCTGGTGGCGCTCATCGGCGCGAACGGCGCGGGGAAGACCACGACGCTCAAGGCGCTCTGCGGGCTGATCCCCGTCGCCGGCGGCGAGATCGGCTACAACGGCACGGTGACGAGCGGTCTGCCGGTGCACAAGGTGGTCGACCTCGGCATCACGCTGGTCCCGGAGGGGCGCCAGCTTTTCCCCAAGATGAGCGTGGAGGACAACCTCCTGGTCGGGGCGTACCTGAAGCGGACCCACAGCAAGAGAAGCCAGACGCTGAAGAAGATCTACTCCATATTCCCGCGGCTGGAGGAGCGGCGCACGCAGAGCGCCGAGACCCTCTCCGGCGGCGAGCAGCAGATGGTCGCCATCGGGCGCGCCCTGATGCAGGACCCGCAGGTGATCATGTTCGACGAGCCGAGCCTGGGGCTCTCTCCGATCATGGTCCAGGAGGTGTTCAAGGTGATCCAGGACCTGCACCGCGAGGGGCTGACCATCTTCCTCGTGGAGCAGAACGTGCACCAGACCCTGAAAGTGGCCGACTACTGCTACGTCATGGAGAACGGCCGCATCGTGGGGCAGGGGACCGGCAAGGAGCTCGAAGCGGACCAGTCGATCCGCGAGGCGTACCTCGGTTTCTAGTTGCGCGGCGGGGCGCAGTGCCGTTAAACTGCCGCGATCAGCGGTGATGATCGGAAAGTCCCCTTTTTTCATCGTTCCCACGCTCCAGCGTGGAAACGCAAAGGCCCTGACGCTCCAGCGCCAGCTAGGCTGCTATCCGAAGCAGGGCGCTCCGAAAAGGTGACAAGATGCAGGTAACCGTAAAGCTGTACGCCCTGTTTCGCTGGAGGCTCTTCCGCGAGGCGGTCCGGGAATACCCCCCGGGCGCCGCGGTGTCCGACGTCGCCCGGGATCTCGAGATTACCGAAACGGAGATCGGGATCGTCCTGGTCAACGGGCTCCACGCCGACCTGGGCCATATCCTGCAAGAGGGGGACCTCGTCTCGCTCATGCCCCGCATCGGGGGAGGGTGAGGATCTGAACTGCTGCAGCCAAAGACAATCCACTCGTTGCGGAGGCAAAATGTCAACCGAGAACAACCAGCAAAGCACCAATCCCGCCGGCGTCCTTTACCGCCGCTGCACCGTCGATCTTGAAACCGGCTCCGTCCAACTCGCCGGGGTCCCCTGCGCCAACCTGGAAGATGTGCTGGGCGGCTTCGGCAGGAGCTTCCAGATCCTGGCCGCGCGCGACATCACCCGGGCCTACTCCCCCGAAAATCCGCTGATCGTGAACACCGGGCTTCTCACCGGCAGCAACGTCATGACCGGCATGCGGAGCTATTTCTCCGCGTACAGCCCGCTGAAGAAATCGGGCGCGGGATTGCCGGCCGCCATGTGGTCCGCCGGGAGCGGGAACTTCGGCAACAAGCTGAAGTGGACCGGCGTCGACGAGGTGATCTTCGAGAACCGCTCTGAGGGCCCGGTGTACGCGGTTTTCCGCGACGGCGCCGACGGCCCCGTGGTGGAGCTGAAACCGGCCGATCACCTGCTGGGTCTCACCGGGCACGAGAAGATCATGACCCTGTCGCGCGAGTATGCCGACGCCCATTTCGCCGTCATCGGACCGGCCGGGGAGAACTACGGCTCCAACTACATGGGGGCGGTGATCCTCAGCACGGACAACCAGCTGAAGTCGGGGGAGCCCAAGAGCCGCTTCGCCGGCCGCGGCGGCATGGGGAGCCTGATGGGGTACAAGAACCTCATCGCCATCGTGGCGCAGAGCCCGGACAAGCTGGACAGAATCACCCCGGCCATGCGGGACGTGAACCGCGACATCATCAAGAGCCTCGGTTCGGCGCGCTTCCAGCCGGTGAGCCAGGGTGGGGGCGGGGGGACCTGGGCCAACATCGAGGTGCTGCAGGCCTTCCACGCGGTGCCGCTCAACAACTTCCGTCCCAAGGGAAACGACGACGTGGAGCGGCTTTACCGCGACAACGTCGAGAAGGATTTCGAGGTGGTCTCGGAGGGGTGCTTCCGCTGCGGCATCCGGTGCCACAACAACCTGTTCCACAGAAACCCCGACGGCAGCCGCGGCAAGCTGGCGGCGAAGTTCGATTTCGAGCCGCTGATCCTGTTCGGCTCCAACCTCGGCATCCACGACGCCACGAAGGTCACGCAACTGATCCACCTCTGCGATCTCATGGGAATGGACGCCATCTCTCTCGGGACCACCATCTCGTACCTGCTCGACTACAACGAGCGTCACCCCGACCGCAGACTTCTCAACGGCGCCACCTTCGGCGATTTCGACCTGATCCGCGAACTGGTCGAGCAGACCGGCCGCGGGAAGCACGAACTCCTGGGCCAGGGGGTGAGGCGCCTCTCCGAGCAGGTGGGGGAGACCTCCTACGCCATGCACGTCAAGGGGCTGGAGCTGCCGGCCTACCTGCCGGACACGAACCCCGGCTACATCTTCGCCATCGCCGGCGGGCACATGTCCATGGGGACGCACATGCTCTACGCCAAGGAAGGGAAGAAAACGGTCGACGAATGGGTGCAGGCGATCACCACGGGAGGCCTCCTGCAGGTCGGCTACGACATGATCGGCCTCTGCAAGTTCGTGGGGGTAGGCATCGGGCACGACCTGATCGTGAACGGGATCAGGGAGGCCACCGGGCTCGAGTTCAGCTCCGCCGAGATCGTGGCGTCGGTGCGGCGCGCCTACCTGCGGGGACTGGCCCTGGAACTGCGCCAGGGATTCGCCGAGGAGGAGTACACGCTCCCCTCGCAGGTGCTCGCCGACCCCAACCCCAACGTGGCGCTCCCGAGCTTCATCGACGAAGCTTTCCTGGAAGAGCTGCGCCGGCGGGTCTGGAGCGTATTTCTGCCGGAGATGGAAGGACTCGTCCCGGAAAGGAAAAACTAAATGGGAACCGACGACAGCAAGGAACTCTTTGCAGAAGTCTGCCGGCTGATCGGCGCCAACGACGCCCGCACCAGGGAGAACCTAGACTGGCTCAGGGCGCAGATGGACTCCTACTTCTTCATCACCATGCAGCAGGAGCCCGAGGCGGTCTTCTCCCTGGCCGTAGGTCTCGGGACACTGGCCCAGAACCAGAAGCTGACCGTCGCGGACCGCGCCAAGACCCTGATCCTGGCGCGGCTGAACCAGCCCGGTTCCCTGTACGACACCCTGCGCACCCTGCAGGAGCGGGACATCTCCTACGCCGAATTCACCCATTCCCTGGACCTGGTCCCCGGGCTCGGGCAGGGGCTCGAGGTGCAGCGCTTCGACTTCGACCGGAAGGAACACCGGGAGATCGCGTCAGGCGCAGGGGCGGAGATCCCTCCCGAGATCCGGGACGGCATCACCGAGGCGCTGAGGAACAGCTATCCCGAGTTCGACATGGGGGAGCTGGACCAGCTGCTTCGTCTGCTCTGGCTCAACAACGAGAACTACGTCCGCATCTCGCCGCCCAAGCGGGTGGCCCAGATCCTCTGGATCTTCCAGCAGGGGAACCGGCTCGGGGGGATCTTCCTGGACGTCGAGGAGGCCGACGGGGAGAGGGGGGAGACGAGGGTGATGCTGGCCGTCGGGAACCCTCCCCAGAAGGACTTCCTGCTGCAGACCATGGAGGTCTTCAACCGGCTCGGCCTCGGTGTGAAGCGCGCCTACTGCCTCACCATATCCAACGGCGTGCATCCCTACTTCCTCGGGACCTTCTACGTCAGGAAACGCGACGACGCAGGGACGCTGGCCAAGGGGGGCGAGCTCTTCGACCGGCTGCAAAAGGAACTCTACAACACCCAGATCCTCTCCACCGCCTCCTCCACCTACCGCGAGTTCGTGACCAACAAGATCATGACAGGCGAGGAGGCGTCGCTGGTGAACGCCTTCATCTCCTTTTGCCACACGAACCTCGCCCATCACCACCCGGACCCCTTCGGCTACGAGGACGTGATGCGGGCGTTCCACTCCCACCCGGACATCGCCCTGCAGCTCGCGAAGCTGTTCCGGATCCGTTTCCAGCCCGGCATCGAAGGGAGAAAGGCGCTCTACGAAAAGACGCTGGAGGAGACCTCCAGGTTCATCGAGGCGTACAACACCGGGCACCGCTACATCGACGACCTGCGCCGCTCCATCTTCCGCTGCGCCATCACCTTCATCCGGAACACGCTGAAGACCAACTTCTACGTCCCGGAGAAGCACGCGCTCGCCTTCAGGCTCGACCCGGCCTACCTCTCGGAGCTGAGCCCGGAGTTCACCGCCGACCTGCCGCCTGAACTCCCGTTCCGCATCACCTTCTTCTTCGGGCGCTACGGGGCGGGGTACCACATCGGCTTCTCCGACATAGCCCGCGGCGGCTGGCGCACCATCATCACCCGCAACCGCGACGATTACGTCACCTCGGCCAGCACCCTCTTCCGCGAGGTGTACGTCCTGGCGCACACCCAGCACCTGAAGAACAAGGACATCTACGAGGGGGGCTCGAAGATGGTGGTCATCCTCGACGCGGCCAACCTGGAGCAGCGGGACCTGACCACGCAGAGGCTCTACAAGCTGCAGTTCGGCTTCCTGAACGCCTTCCTGGACATCTTCGTCACGGACGAGAAGGGGCGCGCGCGGGACCCGAGGGTGGTCGATTACTACGGCGAGGACGAGCCGATCGAGCTCGGCCCCGACGAGAACATGCACGACGTGATGATCGAGATGATAGCCCGCCAGTCGCTCAAGCGCGGCTACCTTCTCGGCATAGGGCTCATCTCCAGCAAGAAGGTCGGCATCAACCACAAGGAATACGGCGTCACCTCGACCGGCGTGGTGCAGTTCGCCGAGATAACCATGCAGGAGCTGGGTGTCGACATACGCCGCGACCCGTTCTCGGTCAAGTTCACCGGCGGCCCCAGCGGGGACGTCGCCGGCAACGCCATGAGGATCCTGCTGGAGCGCTCTCCCCACGTGCGGATCAAGCTGATGCTGGACGGCAGCGGGGCGATCTTCGATCCCGAGGGGATGCGGCACGAGGAGCTGAAGCGGATCCTCTTGAAGCACGACCTGGACGCCTTTGACCCCGCGGCGCTGCACCCCGGCGGTTTCATCCTTTACAGCGGCAAGCGCCGGACCGAGGGGCTGCGCGAACTGTTCCGGCGGGTGGTGAACACCGGCTTCGGGGTCGAGGAGCAGTGGGTGACCATGGACGAGTACCACCGCGAGTTCGGCAACCTCCTCTTCTCCGTCCCGACCGACCTCTTCATCCCGGCAGGCGGTCGCCCCGAGACCATCGACAAGGACAACTGGCAGCGGTTCTTCCGCGAGGACGGCACGCCCACGACCAGGGCCATCGTCGAGGGGGCCAACTCGTTCATCACCCCCGAGGCCCGCACGCAGATGCAGCGCCGCGGCGTCGTCATCATGCGCGACGCCTCGGCCAACAAGTGCGGTGTCATCTCCTCCTCCTACGAGATCATCGCCAACCTGCTCCTGTCCGAGGAGGAGTTCCTGCTGCACAAGGACCGATACGTGCGCGACGTGCTGGAGATCCTGGAGCAGCGGGCGAAAGACGAGGCGAAGCTCATCTTCAGGAGGCACCGCGAGGCGGGGAGCAATTTCACCTTCACCGAGGTCTCCGACGCCATAAGCCACGAGATCAACGGGCATTACGCGAGGCTCTTCACCTTCTTCCAGCGCCACCCGGAGTTGTGCGGGGAGCCGCTATTCCAGCGCGCGATCCTGTCCCACCTGCCGCGCATGCTGAGGGAGGACCCGATCTACAGCAAGAGGATCGACACCCTGCCGGCCAAGTGCCTCTACGCGATACTGGCCGCCGAGATAGCCTCGTCGCTTGTGTACTGCGGAGACCGGGAGGCCGATTTCAAGGAGATGATCCGGGGGCACCTGGTCAGGAACTTCGCGAGCGCGGCCCTGCCTGCGGGGCAGGCGGAAGCCGTTTTCGCCAACGGGTAGAAAGCCGGAAAACCGGTCAACAGCTTTAAAGCATTTACGCAGAGAACGCCGAGTATGCGCGGAGGACGCGGAGAGAAACAAAGACTTGGGGTTTAAATTCGAAAGCCTTCTCCGCGTACTCCGCGTAACAGCTTTTGGGTTTTGGTTGTGTGCAAAGTAAATGGAAAGTCCGTGATTCTCAAGGAGGCGTAGAAGATGGTGCTGAAGAACATGCTGGTCCTGATGGATACACTCCCCCACGCCGCTGACCGGCTCGACCTCGCCATTGCCATGGCGAAGCGGCACGGGGCGGCGGTTACCGCGTTAAACACGATCACCCACTCCCTGCTGCCGTTCGTAAAAGGTGAGGCAGCGGTGTCGAGTGAACAGATGCGGGAGAGCTTCCTGCAGAAAACGAAGGCCGCTGGGATAGAAGGAACCTGGCTCCAGATCGACGTGAAGGTGCTGGGCGGCAGCATCGCCGAGGTCGTCAACCATTACTCCACCTTCGCCGATCTCGTGGTGGTGGGCCAGACCATGCACCAGAGCGCCCAGGAAAATCTCGTCGAGCGCGTAGTGCTTGGCTCGGGAAAACCGGTGCTTGTCGTCCCTTACACCGGGGTATTTTCCAACGTCGGCGAGAGGGTGCTGATCGCCTGGAAGACCGGACGTGAATCGTCGCGCGCGCTCACCGATGCCCTTCCGATGCTCCGGAAGTCGCAGGTCGTCAACGTGTTCGAGGTGAATCCGACCGAAGGCGAAAAGGCCGACATGGAAGGCCTGCGCGCGCACCTGTCGCGTCACCAGGTGCAGGCGGGGCTGGAGACCAGCGTTGTCACCGAGCTGAGCGTCGCGGACGTGCTGCTGAACCGGGTGGCCGACGAGGGGAGCGATCTCCTGGTGATGGGCGCCTATGCCGATCTTTATTTCGGGAGCTACATCCTGGGGGACATTGCGCGTCACGTCCTGCGCCACATGACCGTCCCGGTGCTCATGTCGCACTAAGACTCCTCCTTTTCCCACAGGTGCTCTATGGAAAAAATCGTCGTCCTTGATCGAAGCGCCATGCCTGCCCACCTCAGGGCGCCCAACTTCCCGCACGAGTGGCGCGAGTACCCGGACACCCCGCCTGAGTCGGTGGTCGAGCGCCTGCAAGGCGCCACCATGGCCGTCACGGACCGCGTCCCCCTGCCGGCTTCCTTGCTGGAGCAACTGCCCGATCTGAAGTTCATCGCGGTGGCGGCAACCGGGGTCGACGGCATCGACCTGGAGTGCTGCCGCAGGAGAAACATCCCGGTCTCCAACCTGCGCGACTGGGCCGTATGCCTGCCCGAGCACGTCTTCGCACTCATCCTCGCCCTGCGCCGCAACCTCATCGGCTATCGCGACGCCCTCCAAAACGGCGCCTGGGAGCGCTCGGAGAGCTACACCGTGCAACTGGAACCGATGCAGCAGGCGCTCTACGGCGGGACGCTCGGCATCATCGGTCACGGGTTCCTCGGGCAGTCCGTGGCGGCGCTGGGGGAGGCGTTCAGCATGCAGGTGATGGTCGCCGACCGGAAGGGAGCAGCGGTCGTGCGTCCCGGACGCGTCGCCTTCACCGAGGTCCTGGAAAAAAGCGATGTCCTCGTCGTCCTCTGTCCGCTTACCGACGGTACCCGGGGCATGATAGGGGGCGCGGAGCTGGCCCTCATGCGTCGCACCGCCCTCTTGGTCAACTGTGCGCGGGGCGGGATAGTGGACGAAGCCGCCCTGGCGGCCGCCTTGCGGCGCGGCGACATTGCCGGCGCCGGGGTCGACGTCCTGGAGCAAGAGCCGCCGCGCGACGGCAGCCCCTTGCTCGACCTGAAGTTGCCCAACCTGATCGTGACCCCCCATGTGGCGTGGGTAAGCGAGCAGTCCCTGCAGGTGATGGCCGAGCAACTGATCGGCAACATGGAAGCCTTCGCGGCAGGTGCGCCCAGAAATCTGGTCACCTGACCTCCAGGAAGTCATCCGGCAGCTCCCGCATCATGAAACCCTCTTTCCCAATCCCCTCCTGCAAGCGCTTGCTATTAAGTTCCAGTTCATGTATTGACAACAAGATCTTACCTGCTCCTTAACAAGATCCTCTCTCCCTTGTAGGAGCGGCATTCCTGATGGGCTCGCAAATTCGATTACGCATCCAAGGCAAGGCAGCGGCCGGCCAGGAACTGACTACGGCGCAGGTCTTGCCAAAATGTAGTGACAACAGTCTTCAGCAGATCTTTGATACGTGAATAGG
>Ga0209212_1006988_pt1 | contig 12679 bp, 10 predicted proteins | sample RifGroC2_FD_183996 | JGI IMG/M metagenome (GOLD analysis project Ga0209212, IMG submission 183996) | Groundwater microbial communities from Rifle, Colorado, USA - Groundwater C2 (SPAdes) (version 2) | ecosystem: Environmental > Aquatic > Deep subsurface > Groundwater | place: Rifle, Colorado...
GCGGACATAATGATAACAGAAGCGTGATGGCCGAGATCAATGTCACCCCGTTGGTAGACGTCATGCTGGTGCTGCTGGTGATCTTCATGGTAACCGCTCCGATGATGCAGCAGGGGGTGCAGGTCAACCTGCCCAAGGCGGATACCAAGGCAATGACCCCTCCTGAGGAGTCCGTGGTTGTAACAGTCGACAAGGCCGGCAAGACCTTTATCAATAAAGAAGAGGTGCCGGCGGCCGATCTGCGCAACAGACTATCCACCATGTTTGTCTCACGGGCCAAGAAAGAGGTTTTCCTCAAGGCTGATTCCGAGGTGCCGTACGGCGAGGTGATCAAGGCCATGGCCGACATCAAAGGGGCCGGCATTGAACGGCTCGGCATGGTGACGGAACCGTCGCAGAAATAATGAGCCCCCGACAAGCAACAAGAGACGCCGGCCTCGGTACAAGCTTTATTGCTTCCACCGCCATACACCTGGCGGTTTTTTTGTTGATGCTTTGGTGGAGCCGGTTTGCCCCCCCCATGACCATACAGGAGACCTATTACGTCGATGTGGTCAACCTGCCGGTGGCCGCTCCCCGTGCCGGCAGTCCTACCCAGAAGGGCAATGATACAGAACAGGCACTCCCTTCGGAAACCAGGGACGATTCCATGGCATTGCCGCCGACACCAAAACCAGGTGTGACGGAAAAAGTCGCAAAGTCGGCGGCGAAAGGGAAAACTGCCAGCCCGGAATCAGAAAGCTTTGCCGAGAAGATGGCAAAGCTTGAGAGCAAGGTTGAGGCCCAACAGCAGGAAGCAGCGTTGGCACGAATGCGCAGCAGGGTCACTTCGGGCAGCGGCAGGGCCGGCATGCCGGCCGGCACCGGCATGGATGCAGGCAGCGACTACGCCGCTTATATTCAGTCAAGGCTGAAAGACGCCTTTCGCGGAACCATCTGCTACTCCAGCAAAAACCCCGAGATGGTGGTCCGGTTATTTATTGACAGCGACGGAAAACTGTCCCGGCGGAAGGCAGAGAAAAGCAGCGGTGACCGGGCTTTCGAGATCTCGGTACTGCGAGCCATTGACCTGGCCAGCGCGAAGTTTCCACCGCCTCCAAATCACAAGGTTTTTGAAGGGGTCTTTGTCTTCAAGCCCCATGGGATTTCCCAGAATAAGCCGTGACCAATACCATGCAAGGTACGATTAAATTGGATACCTGGCAACGGGGAGAGCGGCAGCGGAGTCGTGCAATCAGTACGTTGAGCAGCCACCGATAAAACCGGCAACGTAATCTTTTGATTGCGACTTGTTATGAAACGAGAACAAACGCCATGAGAATAATATTCATCTTCCTGCTGACCCTGCTGTCACTTCCAGCCACACTCACCGCCCAGACCGGATACATCGAGGTTACCGCGCCCGGCAACCATCCGCTCAAGCTCGCAGTTGACACACCACGCAGCCTGGATGCTGCCCCTGCTGCCAAGGAAGCCAAGGAGATGAGCGACGTAGTTGCCTTTGATATGAACATGTCCGGCACCGTCACTGCCGAGGCCAGGGAACCGTTGCCGCTTGCAGGAAACATCAAAATGGCTGATTCCGATTTCTTATCTTGGCAGAACGGAGGATTCGACCTGCTGGTGCGCAGTGAATACAGCATTAAAGGGAATGATCTGACGGTCGAGTTCAGGCTTTACGATGTGCTCAACCGCAAGATGATGACCGCAAGGCGTTATCTGGGTAAGAGCCGGGATCTGCGCCGTTTCGCCCACTCCTTCGCAGATGAGATCCTGTTTGCCATAACCGGCGAGAAGGGATGCTTCACCACCCATATTGCCTTTGTCACCACCCAATCGGGCAACAAAGAGATTGCCATTATGGATTGGGACGGCCACAACCTGCTGCCGTTGACCAGGAACCGTTCCATCAATCTGAATCCGGATTTTTCCCCGGATAGCCATGAAATCCTCTTTACCTCCTACAAGAAGAAAAACCCCGACCTGTACAAGCGGCTCCTCTCCAATACAGCAGAGTTGCCCATTTCCCAACGCAAAGGGCTCAACATCACCGGCACCTGGTCGCCCGATGGCTCCAGGATCGCCTTGTCGCTCTCCAAAGACGGCAACTCGGAAATCTATACCATTGCCAAAGACGGCACGAAACCGGTGCGACTGACAGTTAACCCGGCAATCGAGATTTCTCCAACCTGGTCGCCTGACGGAAAAAAGATTGCCTTTGTTTCCGACCGGCTTGGTAAGCCGCAAATATTCATAATGAATGCCGACGGCAGCGATGTAAGCCGACTGACCACTGCCGGCAGCTACAACGTCAATCCGCGCTGGTCACCAAAAGGCGACATGATTGCCTATGCCCGCATGCAAGGCGGAGGTTTCCAGATCTACACGATCAATGTCGACGGCAGCAATGATTCTCAGCTAACCAGTTCCGGAAGCAGTGAAAATCCGGCCTGGTCACCCGACGGCCGCTTCATCGCCTTTAGTTCCAAGCGCGGTGGCGGTGAAGCCATCTACGTCATGCGATCTGATGGCAGCGGCCAAATAAGGATCAGCCAAAGCAAGGGCAACAGCACCCAGCCGGCTTGGTCCACGCGCTGACCGGAGCTTGGAGAGCAGTCTCAACCACTGTAAAAATATTTCAATTAGCGATTGCAATATCTACCGTGGGATGTATAATTTGATCGATTCGAGGCACATTCAGGCAATATGCCCACTAAATTCTCGATAAAGGAGTTTGCGATGAAACGAGGGATGACAGCACTGTTGGCAGCGCTCTGCATGATGGCTCTGGTAGCCGGTGGTTGTGCCAAAAAAGAGGTCGTCAAAACCGAAGAGCCGATCGTGACAAAATCCGAGACGGCAAGGATTGAGACACCTGCGCAGGCTGATCAGGCTAAACCGGTTGAACAGTCTATTGAGCAGCCAAAGATCATGGAGGCACAGTCCTCCACCAAAGCAGCAGAAGTTGAAGCAACCCTGGAAACAGCATACTTTGATTTTGATAAATCAGACCTGCGTCAGGATGCCCGCGATGTGCTTTCCAGGAACGCCGAGATCCTGATGAAAACCAAGACAGGCGCCAAAATCATGATTGAAGGACATTGCGACGAGCGCGGTTCAGCCGAGTACAACCTGGCACTAGGCGAGCGTCGCGCCAAATCCGCTTTGCAGTACCTGCTTACCCTGGGAGTGCAGCCTGAGCGTCTTTCCATAATCAGCTATGGCAAAGAGAAACCGGCTGTTCAGGGCAGTGACGAAACCGCCTGGGCAAAAAACAGAAGGGCTGAGTTCGTTATCGTACAATAGACCCCAGAAACAGTCACACTTACATTTAAAACGCCGGAAAGTCCACTGACTTCCCGGCGTTTTTTTGTCCAGTTTCCTGATCATCTCGCAAATCGGGTCATTAAACTTATGCTAATAAGGCATTCTGTTTCCCTTGACATTTTTTAAAGATGATATATATTGTTTTTCATATATTAATTAATCCGCCGGGAGTAGCTCACGTGAAACATATATTCGGAGTAATCGCGCTGCTTATCATGTCCACCAGCCTTGCGATGGCAGCACCATCCGTACAAAGCTTGACCCTGAAAGAGGCCATCAGCATGGCCCTGGAGAATAACAACCTTATCAAGGCAGCCGGATACCGAGCCACCGCAGCTCATCAGGGGATAGCCATCGCGAGCTCACGCTATTATCCGCAACTTTTTTTCGAAGAAACCTTTGCCGCATCCAACGCACCTACCCAGACCTTCATGATGAAACTCGACGAAAGCCGCTTCACCCAGCAAGATTTCGAGATCAGCAACCTCAACCATCCCGGCACCTGGCATGACTTCAAGACCGGACTGACGCTGCAGCAGACGCTCTACTCCCCCTCGCTGGCCCCTGCCAGAAACATCGCCGTGAAAGCAGCTGAAAAAGAACTGATGAACGTCGATGCCGTCAAACAGGATATCGCCTTTCAGGTGTTACGACTTTACCTGGATGTTCAGCGGTCCGAGGCCCGGTTCAAGGCCGCGGAAAAGGCCGTAACAGAAGCACAGGAACACAGGCGCCTTGCCACGGTACGGAGTTCGGCTGGAACCGGTCTGCGTTCGGACGAACTCAGGGCACGGACGCACCTGTCATCCGCCGAACAACAGCTCATCACGGCCTTAAACGACCGGATTCTGGCAAAGATGCAACTGGCCATCACGGTTGGCCTCAAGGATGGCGATAAAGCTGACATTGCCGAACCATTGACACGCCTTTCCAGACCTCCCCAGCCGGATGAACTGACCATGGCGGCGCTGGAGAATAGGAGCGAACTGCGTCAGTCCAGAGTGGAGCTGGAGAAAGCCGATGCATCTCTCAGGCTTGCCCGAAGCGGTTATCTCCCTGCGCTGGACGCCTTTGCATCATATCAGCTCCACGCCAAGGATGTCCCCTTTGGATCCGATAACGATGCCTGGATGGCAGGGGTGACCTTCAAGTGGCACCTCTTCGACGGCTTTCGCACCAACCATGAGCGTGACCGGGAAGCGGCCGGACGTTCCGCCGCCGCCCAGATGCTGGAGAGCAGGACCAAGGAGATCAAGTTTCAGGTACAGGAAAGTTTCCTGCGGCGCGAGGAGATGGGGAAGCGCCTGGAAGTTGCCCGGCATGCCCTGTTGGATGCCGAGGAAACCGTACGCCTGCTGAGCCGGCGCTTTGAAAACTCGCTTGCCACCATGGTTGAGCTTCTTGATGCCCAGACCGCACTGAACCAGGCCCGGGCCAACCTGGTGGACACCGAGGCAAATTACGCCCTGGCGGGCGGGCGGGTCTATTATGCCGCAGGGATATTTCTAAAGGAGATGCTGAAATGAGGTCATCCAGATTTAGCATGGCTGTCTGCCTGCTGGCAGCACTGTACGTTAGCGGCTGTTCCACAAAGGATCACGAAGTGGACAAAAAGCAGAGTGTAGCGGCACCTGTCGTCAAGGGCACAACATCAGAGATCGTCAAATCAGCCGCCATGGCAGAGACACTGGAGGTGGTCGGTACGGTTCGCGCCAGGACCAGCGCCGTGGTTTCAGCCCGCATTCCCGGCACAGTCAGCGTGTTGCGTGCGCGCGAAGGCGACCGGGTCAGGAAGGGGCAGTTGCTGGCCCAGCTGGATGCGCAGGAGAATCAGGCCACCGCTGCCGTGGCATTTGCCGGCATCGATGACGCCAGACGAGGACTGGATGAGGCGCTTTCCCGAAAAAAGCTGGCAGATACCACCTTTGAACGCTACCACATGCTTTTCAACGAGCAAGCAGTCACACGCCAGGAGTTCGACACCAGGCAGACCGAAAAGGAACTGGCAACCCAGGGTGTTGCCCGGGCCGAGGCCCGCCTGAAACAGGCGCAGGCAGGGTCCAGGGCTGCCGCAACAATTGCGGATTACACTAAAATCATCGCCCCGATCTCAGGAATCATCACCAGCAAGCAGGCGGATCTGGGGGCAACCGTCTTCCCGTCCCAGCCCCTGATGACCATCGAGGACGAGGGAAGCTACCAGCTGGAACTGGCCGTGCCCGAATCACAGGCTAACAAAATCAAACCAGGGACAGCGGTGTTGGTTACGCTGGATTCCCTGAATACATCGTTCAACACAAGCATTGCCGAGGTCGTCCCTGCTTCCGATTCTGCCAGCCGCACCTTCCTCGCCAAGATCATGCTGACCAATAAAGGGTTGAAATCCGGCATGTTCGGGCGAGGATCACTTAATCTGGGTTCAACAGTCAATGCCATGACAGTGCCGAAGAAAGCCGTTGTCGTACGCGGGGCGCTGACCTCTGTCTGGGCAGTGGACAAAGAGAGCATCGCCCGCATGCGCCTGATCAAGACCGGCAAAACCGTCGGAGACCGGGTGGAGATCCTCTCCGGCCTGTCGGATGGCGAGAAGGTGGTTGTCGGCGGAGTTGAGCTGGTAAGTGAAGGGGCAAAGGTAGAATAAATCATGAAACACCTCGGTTTCGCCGGAAAAATAGCCCACGCCTTTATCAATTCCAAACTAACCCCCTTGATCGTCGGGGCCTCCCTCCTGCTTGGGCTTTTTGCCATTAAGATGACCCCGCGCGAGGAAGAACCGCAGATCGTGGTGCCAATGGTGGACATCTACCTCCCCATGCCCGGCTCCTCACCGCAGGAGGTGCAGGAACGGGTGGTCAAACCCTTCGAAGGTAAGCTTTGGGAGATCAAAGGGGTCGAATACCTTTACTCCATGAGCCGCCCCGGCATGGGCATCATCACCGTCCGTTTCCTGGTCGGCCAGCCAATGGAGGAGTCGCTGGTCAAACTCTACAACAAGATCATGAGCAATCGCAACGTGCTCCCACCCGGCAGCGGTGAGCCGCTGGTAGTGCCCAAGTCAATTGATGACGTGCCGATCCTGGCCCTGACCCTTTGGTCTGAGCGCTATGACCATGGTACGCTGCGAAATGTTGCTCGCGAGATCTGTGACGAATTGAGAAAGAGCGAAAATGCCGCCGAGACTGAGATCAAAGGGGGCTTTTCCAGACAACTGCGGGTGACCCTGGACGCTCCGCGCCTGGCAGGCTACGGCCTTTCACCACTGCAGGTGGCGGGCGCGCTTCAGAAGGGGAACGCATCCCTTCCCTCCGGCAGCTTCTCCAGCGGCAACAGAGAGATGCTGGTGGAGACCGGGGCTTTCCTGGACAACGCCGACGCGGTCAAGCGACTCGTAATAGGGGTCTACGGCGGTAAACCGGTCTACCTGTCAGACGTAGCCCTGATTGAGGACGGCGTCAAAGAACCTAATGATTATGTTTTTTTCGGTCTGGGACCGAGCGCAGCCAAAAAGGGAATCTCCGGCAAGGCCAGCCAGGATTACGCAGCAGTAACGATCTCGGTCGCCAAACGCAAAGGCGCCAATGCTACCTGGGTGGCCGAGGATCTGGTCAAAAAGCTGGAATCGCTCAAAGGGAAAGTCATCCCCTCCGATGTGCAGGTAACTATCACCCGCAACTATGGCGAGACTGCGAAAGAGAAGAACAACGAACTGCTGTTCCACATGTTCCTGGCCGCCATCTCGGTCACGATCCTGATCGCACTCTTCATGGGGTGGCGCGCCGGCGCGGTAGCAGCCATAGCCATTCCGGTCACCCTGGCCCTGACCATACTGATCTTCTACCTGATCGGTTATACCCTCAATCGTATCACCCTCTTTGCCCTGATCTTCTCCATCGGCATCCTGGTGGATGACGCCATCGTGGTGGTTGAAAATATTCACCGCTACTTTACCACAACGATCCTGGACCCACTGGATGCAGCAATCCAGGCGGTGGACGAGATCGGCAACCCCACGGTTCTGGCCACCTTTGCCGTTATCGCCTCCATATTGCCCATGGGTTTTGTCGGCGGCCTGATGGGCCCCTACATGCGCCCGATCCCGGTGGGGGCCAGCATGGCCATGCTCTTTTCCATGCTGATCGCCTTTATAGTCACCCCCTATTTTGCCTTCCGCTTCATGAAAGGTGAGTCACACCATGGTTCATCAGCGGAAGCTGAGGATTCAAAACTGACCGTGTTTTACCGGAAGTGGATGGGGCGGCTGATCCATGAGAAACCCTTACGCTACGGTTTCCTGGGCGGGGTGGTGCTTCTGCTGCTGATCTCCTGTTCCTTGATCCTCTTTAAGGCCGTTACGGTCAAGATGCTCCCCTTCGACAACAAAAACGAGCTGCAGGTGATTATTGACGCCCCTGACGGCACACCGCTGGAGCAGACCGCCCGCATGGTCCGCGAGATGGGCGACGCCCTGCGGAGTGTGCCGGAGGTGACCGACTTCCAGATGTATATCGGCACCAGCGCCCCCTTCAACTTCAACGGCCTGGTACGGCACTACTATCTTCGCAAGGGGCCAAGCCTTGCTGATATCCAGGTCAATCTGCTGCCCAAGGACGAGCGCAAGGATCAGTCCCACGACATTGCCAAACGCATCCGGCCACTGGTCAAAGCCATTGCCGACCGCTACAACTCCCGGGTCAAGGTGGCCGAGATCCCGCCGGGCCCGCCGGTGCTGGCTACTCTGGTGGCAGAGGTCTACGGCCCGGATGACGCCTCCCGCGCCGGCATTGCCGGCAAGATCAAGGCAATTCTGGCCAAAACCGACGGTGTGGTGGATGTTGACTGGTACCGCGAGGACAACCAGGTCAAGATGACCTTTGCTGTAGATCGGGAAAAGGCTGCCCTCTCCGGCATTGCCGTAGAGGATATCGCCAGAACCCTGACCATCGCCCTGCATGGCCAGGATGCCGGACTCCTGCACCTGCCCAGGGAGAAGGAGCCGGTGGCCATCAACCTGCGTCTGCCCGCATCACAGCGCAGTTCTGTTGCCGAGCTCTCCTCCATCTATGTTCCAGGACCACAGGGAAATGTTCCGCTCTCCCAGTTGGTGCGAGTCAGCACTGGCAACGAAGAGAAGACCCTCTACCGCAAGAACCTGAAGAATGTGGTCTACGTGACCGCAGACGTGGCCGGGAAGATAGAAGCCCCGGTCTACGCCATCCTTAAGATGCAGGATGAGATCGCTGCCCTGTCAAACCCGGACGGCTCGAAGATCGAAGTCCTGGCCTCCCGCCAGCCATGGTCAGAAGATAAAATCGGACTGAAGTGGGATGGCGAGTGGCACATCACCTATGAGGTCTTCCGTGACCTGGGAATCGCCTTTGGCGCGGTGATGGTGCTGATCTACATCCTTGTCGTGGCATGGTTCAAGGACTTCACCACCCCGCTGGTGATCATGGCTCCCATACCGCTGACCCTGATAGGCATCCTGCCGGGCCACGCCGCTTTTGGGGCCTTCTTTACCGCTACCAGCATGATCGGTTTCATCGCCCTTGCCGGAATCATCGTGCGCAACTCCATAATCCTGATCGACTTTGCCGAAATGAAGCGCCGCGAAGGGATGGCGCTTGATGAAGCCATCATTGAGGCGGGCGCCGTGCGTTTCCGCCCCATGCTGCTGACCGGTGCGGCAGTCGTGGTGGGAAGCTTTGTAATCGTCTTCGACCCGATCTTCCAGGGACTGGCATTGGCCATGATGTTCGGCGAGATCGCCTCGACGACATTATCTCGCGTTACCATTCCCATATTGTATTACATGGTGCAGAACTGGAAGGAACGTCATCACGGGCCTCTGGCACTTGCCGATAATTCCGGAGGGCGGCCGATATCGGGTGAACTGGAAAATATCCATACTCACGCTGATGATTCTGACGATGAAGTTTAACAAGTAATAAGTGTATCCCTGAAAAGAAAGGTACTATCAATTGTTCTGGTCGAAAAAGTCTAAGCTGTCATTGGAAGGAATGGAGGAGGCCGAACATTGCCAAATGGAAGCCGAAGCCCTCTACCGCTCCGGCAAGTATCACTGCGCCGAAGCAGTCGTGGAGGCTGTGAGAAGGCATTTTGCGTCTGATATCCCCGAGTCGGTAGTTGGAACGGTCTCGGGTTTCGGCGGCGGTTCCGGCTCCGGCTGCATCTGCGGCGCGGTCTCCGGGGGCACGGTTGCCATCGGGATGGTCCTGGGAGATAAAAAGGCCACAACCCATATGACCAAGGAACTGCACACCTGGTTCAAGGAAAAGTACGGCGTGACCTGCTGCAAGACCATCCGCCTTACCCACAAGGGTGCCTGTCCGGTATTGACGGGTGAAGTGGCCGGAAAGATCGCTGAGATGCTGGGAAGGAAATAATGCCAGACCATAACTCCTCCCCTTAAGTTAAGGGGAGGCAGGGAGGGGTTAGGCTTAGTCCGATAGAATCGAAACCGAACACCAAGGGAGAAACACCATGAAAGAAGAATACTACATCGAGCGGGTTGTCCGCATTGTGGCCGGGTCATTCATCATCATCTCGCTGCTGCTGGCACATTTCCACAGCCTGAACTGGCTTTGGTTCACCGGTTTTGTCGGACTGAACCTGTTCCAGTCCGGCTTCACCCAGTTCTGTCCGATGTTTAACATCCTGGCAAAAATGGGGGTACCGAGATTCCCGAAGAACAGTTGTTGCAAATGAACTATCGAATCACCGTCCTTTGCGAAAACAGTGTCGGCCCCATCTCCGGGACGCTGGGAGAACATGGTTTTGCCGCACTGATAATGCCGGACAAAGGCGCGCCGCTCCTGTTCGACACCGGTCAGGGACTGACCCTGCTGCACAATGCCCGGAGGATGAACAAGGATCTCTCGGCAGTGCAGAAGGTGATCCTCTCCCACGGCCATTTTGACCACGCCGGAGGGCTGCTGCTGCTGCTAAGGGAATGCGGGCCAAAACAGGTCTACGGCCACCCCGGAATATTCAAGCCGCGAAACAGAATCAAGGATACTGGTGAATGTTATCCCATCGGCATGCCCAATAGTCGCACAGAACTTGAAGCAGCCGGGGCATCCTTTGATCTATCGAAAGATTTCCGTGAGATCGCGCCCGGCATGTACCTGACCGGCGAGGTGCCGCGGGTTACAGATTTTGAAACAGGTGATCAGGGGTTGTATTGCGACTGCACCGGCCAGGAACTGGACAACACACCTGACGATCAGTCTCTGGTGCTGGAGACGGACAAAGGGTTGGTGGTAATCCTGGGGTGCTGCCATGCCGGACTGGTAAACACCCTGGAGCATGTGGCATATATGACCGGCAGAAGGGATATCTTTGCCGTGATCGGAGGCACGCACCTTGGTTTCTGCAGTCAGGAACAGATCGAGAAAACGGTTGCCGCCATCCGGACACTGGGGGTAACAAAACTGGCGGCCGGTCACTGCACCGGTTTTGCCGCTTCGGCCCGATTGTCGCGGGAGTTGCCAAGAGAGTTTCAGGTTGCCCTGGTGGGATACACAATAGAACTGTAAGGAGTTTGCAGGTGATTAAATCATGTTTGATAATGGTAGCGGCTATTTTGATGCTGGCAAGTCAGGTGGCCGCAGCCACGCGGGATATCTCCTCGATTGAGGCAAAAAATCTTCTGGCCAGGAACAAACCCTTTCTGCTGGACGTGCGCACTCCCCAGGAGTTCAGCCAGGCCAGGCTGTCCGGGGCGGTCCTGATCCCGATAGGAGAATTCCAACAGCGTATCAATGAGGTGCCGAAGAATAGACCTATCCTGGTGTATTGCGCTGTTGGCTCCCGTTCAAAACCGGTGGCAGATTTTCTCACCCAGCGCGGCTACAAAGAGGTCTACCACATGGCAGACGGCATCGTCGGCTGGTATCGCAATGGCTTTCCCATCCAGCGCTGATTCTGACTTATGCCATTCTACGGCACGGAGGAGTTGACCTCCGCGCTGCGCACCATCCGGAACAAACAGGAACCGCGAATATCATCAAACCGTTACACTGTCTTCATTATATTTACATCTCATATCCTCCTTTATTCTGCCTAAAACACTGCCTGCACCTTCATCCAGGCTGTCAACCCCGGTTTACCGTATATTTCTGCCCGTAGAAGTCATTGTCAACGCAATAAAACAACGGTTTTTTTTTATAAAGTATTTTATTATTTTAAATTCTTGTGTTATTTATTCTAGATAAATTTTTAACTTCCCCTCAGGCAGTATATGCCGATACTGCAATGCCTGTATATTCTGACGCATAAAGACAGAGGGAAAGCGTTGGCCCAAGATCTTTTCGGTATAGTTACATTACTTGACGACAAGGGGAGGTAGTGGAGTATGAGTTACGATGTTCCGAACAACAAACGACTGCTTAAATGGGTAGAAGAAACTGCAGAATTGTGTGAACCAGCCAAAATTCATTGGTGTAACGGTTCGCAGGAGGAGTATGACGAACTATGCAATCAACTGGTAAAGAGCGGTACCTTCAAGAAGTTGAATCAGGAGAAGCGTCCCAACAGCTATCTGGCATGCTCTGATCCAGGCGATGTTGCCAGGGTTGAAGACCGCACCTTTATCTGCAGCATATCCAAGCAGGACGCAGGTCCAACCAACAATTGGATGCATCCTAAAGAGATGAAGGACACTCTCAACAAACTGTTCAAGGGGTGCATGCGCGGTCGAACCATGTACGTAATCCCCTTCAGTATGGGGCCGCTCGGCTCGCCAATTGCCAAGATAGGCGTTGAAATCACTGACTCCCCCTATGTTGCCGTAAATATGCGCATCATGACCCGCATGGGTAAAGCGGTTATCGACGTGCTTAATGATGGTGAATTCGTGCCCTGCCTGCATTCGGTCGGCGCACCGCTGGAGCCGGGACAAAATGATGTGCCCTGGCCCTGCAACAAGGAAAAATACATCGTGCACTTCCCGGAAGAGCGCTCGATCTGGTCCTATGGCAGCGGCTACGGCGGCAACGCCCTGCTGGGCAAGAAATGTCTTGCCCTGCGCATTGCCTCCAAGATTGCCAAGGACGAGGGGTGGCTGGCCGAGCATATGCTCATCCTGGGCATTGAATCACCCAAAGGCGATAAAACCTATCTGGGCGCCGCCTTCCCCAGTGCCTGCGGCAAGACCAACCTGGCCATGCTGGTACCACCGGAAACCTTTAGTAAAAGCGGATGGAAAGTCTCCACCGTTGGCGACGATATCGCCTGGATCAAGCCGGGCGCCGACGGGCGCCTGTACGCCATAAACCCGGAATACGGCTTCTTCGGGGTCGCGCCTGGCACTTCGTACAAGACTAATCCGAAC
>Ga0209212_1006990_pt1 | contig 12676 bp, 11 predicted proteins | sample RifGroC2_FD_183996 | JGI IMG/M metagenome (GOLD analysis project Ga0209212, IMG submission 183996) | Groundwater microbial communities from Rifle, Colorado, USA - Groundwater C2 (SPAdes) (version 2) | ecosystem: Environmental > Aquatic > Deep subsurface > Groundwater | place: Rifle, Colorado...
TTGCCAAGGCAATCCGTAACAGGCAGGCGCACGGTTGCGGTTGTTCCGCTGTTCGGTGCAGAGTCATAGGTCAACGTCCCGTTATGTTCCTTGATGATGGAAAGGGAAATGGACACACCGAGGCCTGTCCCGCCGCTCTCAAAGCGGGTGGTGAAAAATGGCTCGGAAATGCGTTCGAGTACATCGCGGGTCATTCCGGTGCCTTCGTCGTGTACCTTGATTATGACAAAACCGTCTGCTGGGTCGTGCGAAGTTGCGATCCGGATTCCGCCGCCGTTACCGGCTACGGCATTAAGAGCATTGTTGACAAGATTGATGATTACCTGCTCGATCAACTGGGCTTTCCCACGTACATGCGGCAGGCCGTCACAGAGTTCAACGGTGATGTTGCTGCCCTGTTTGCGTATTTCATGGGAGAGCAGCGTCATGGCCATCTGTACGATCCTGTTGACATCCACATGCGCCGCAAAGCCGTCCGGTTCCTGTCGCACCGCTGTCTTCATGGTTTCGATAATATCATGTATGCGGCGCGATCCTTCCGTTAAGCCCGCGATCAGCCGTGGAATCTCCTCCCGAACCTCCGAATAGCGCCGTCCGCCAAGCAGAAAATCGCCCTGTTCGGCAGCGGTCTCCTCAAGCACCTCCAACACTTCATACCACGTTTCGGCGAGCAGCGTTGAGTTGAACATGATAAAGTTGTTGGGATTATTGATCTCATGGGCAATGCCGGAGGCCAGCATGCCCAGCGAGGCCATCTCGTTGACTTGAATCATCTTCGCCTGGGTGTTGCGCACTTCATCTTCCAGCATGATTTTCCTGGTGATATCCCGTATGGAACAGTACACCACGGTGGTATCCATCAAGGTGATAAGCTTGCCCCGTATTGAGACGTCAACGGGAGCGCCGTCTTTCCGGAACTGGGTAATCCGGAAGATATCAAATCTGCTGTTCTCGCCAAGACCGGTTTGCAGCGACTCGCGTAATTCAGCGTGATTGTCACCCGCAAATGGCCACGGAAAGCCGCACAGCAGCTCGGAACGGCTATATCCATACAAATCTGTTGCCGCCGGATTAGCGTCAATTATCTCAAAGGTATCGAAGTTGAACAGGATGATGGCGTCTTCGTGCTGAAGAAATATTTGCGAAAAACGTTCCTCGCTCTCCCGCAGTTTGATTTCTGCTTGTTCGCGGTAGTGGATAATTTCACGCAGTAACCGGCACCATTCAAGCGCCCGTTGTATGCTGACTTCCAGCTCATCCTCATTGATGGGCTTGGCCATATAATCCCACGCTCCCCGCCTGACCGCTTCAAGGGCGGCTGGCAGCGATTTCTTCCCGGAAAAGACAATAACCGGCAGGTTTATGTACTTCTCCTGTAATTCGGAGACAAAGCGCAATCCGCTTGTATGCCGCATGTCAATGTCGGCGAGGATAATGTCGGGCCGCTCGCGTTCATACGCAGCAAGCCCATCCTCGCTCGTGGCCGCTTCGATAATGCGATAGCCGTGCGCTTCTAAAAAACATCTCAGGGAGGTACGGGTGATGTGAGACTCAAGTACAATGAGTACGGAGGGGACATTCAGATTTAAGCAGTTATACAATGTGTCGGTCTTGTTCAAGCATCCTCCGGAAAATGCCTTTTATATAGACATTGTCCGGTTTGGGATTCAACATCCTGACCGGACAGACCGGAGGAAATTACCATAACAGCGCTTCCCGGAGCAATTGCTAACATGCTTTGACGCGATAGGTAGCGTATTCTCTTTCAAGGTCTTTCTCGACAACGTCAACGGTGCAACTGTTGTAGCTGTTATTTTTAACAACAAACATTCTTCCGTTATAGATGGACGGAACGGCAGACCGTGAGCCATTCATCGCTTCTCTGGCAACCTGCTGGGCAATCTGTTCTTTCTGCGGATCAAGCAGCGTTACGTAGGATGGAACGCTCTCACCATATACAAGCCCGTCCCTGATTCTGTATTTCACCGAGATCATAGAGGATTCATCGCCGCTGCTCTGCTGTTCGTGTCTGATAAGAGCAAAGGAATTGTTCTGCCCCTCATAATACGCTGCCTCGCTGGAATTCCTCACGGTCATGAGTCCTGCCGCGGATTTGACGGCAAGCTCTTCGGCGGCATTGGCTGGTGCGGAGGGGGGATTCCGTTCCATCCAGTATGATTCGGCTACTGGCCGGTCATACGATACGGCAAGTTTATCTCCAAGTGAGGCGCAACCGCTCAGTAATGAAATCAGCAATACGCTCTGTACAAAAAATATAGTTTTCATGGGACACCCCCGGTTGTGCATTTTCGCTTGATTGCGATCGTGCAGGTAGAAGAGCATCGAGTGTGCCAAGGCTGGTTTTAAGGAAATTAGTTGTTTGTTATCGGTATGTTACGTCGGCGTGGGCGCGTAAGGGAGGTGTGCGGGTGCAAGAACGCTTTCAGGATGCTTTTTGTCTAAAATTGGTGTCAAAGCGGCTAAAAACGGTGGGTTGCTATAAATAAACGTCTGGCAGGAAGGCTGCAAGGTTGCTTTCAGGTGCAAGATTTGATGTTGATGAGCCTGGAAAAAGCAATTGAGATATGGAGAAACGGAAGCGGGGTAACCTAACCCGGACGGGCTGGAACCGAACTAAAAAAATCAAAGTCATTTCACGCGGATAAAATCTGATAACTTCGGATAAAAGCGGATAAACATTTTTATATTGAAAAATCAGATTCTTATCAGATTTTATCCGAAGTTATCCGCGTGAGACGGTTTTGACATTTAACTGCTTGTTGGTCATGCAATGATTCTTTCACATGTCTTTACCGGTCTTGAAAAACTCCTCCATCCTGTCAAAGAGATCTTCCGAGCCTCCCTTAATAACTTCCGTATCCGGCAGCGAGCGGAGAAACGTCCTGCCGTAGCTCTTGTTCAGCACCCGCCGGTCGAGGATCAGCACCGCGCCCCGGTCGTCGCGACTGCGGATCAGCCGCCCGAAACCCTGGCGGAACTTGATGACCGCCTGCGGCACGGAAAAATCGCGGAATGGGTCGCCGCCATCGGCTTTGATCTTCTCGGCGCGCGCCTGCTGCACCGGCTCGGTCGGCACCTGGAACGGCAGCCGGGCGATGATCACCAGCCGCAGCGCCTCCCCCTTGACGTCAACCCCTTCCCAGAACGAATCGGTACCGAACAGCACCGCATTTCCCTCCTTGCGGAACTGGGTCAGCAGCGTGTGGCGGCCGGTTTCTCCCTGTTTGAGCGAGGTGAGCCCCAGGCGGGCCAGTTGCGGTGACAATGCCTGATAGACGCGGTTGAGCAGGTCGTAGGAGGTGAAGAGGATAAAGGCGCCGCCGCGCGAAATCTTCACCGCCTTGAGGATATGGTGCTCCAGCGCCTCCCGGAAACCGGGGGCGGTTGGTTCCGGCATGTCCTCGGGCACGGCGACAAACACCTGGCGGGCGTAGTCGAACGGGGAGGCCAGCTGCAGCTCGGTCAGGCGCTCTTTGGGGAGCAGACCGAAGCCGGTGCGCCGTTTCAGGTAGCCGAATTCGCCCCCCACGGTCAAGGTCGCCGAGGTGACGATGATGGTCTTGAGCTTGTCGAACACGCTTTCTTTGAGCTGACCCGAAATATCGAGCGGTGCTGCGGTGAGCCGCGCCTGTACGCCGCGGTTGTTGCGCCGGGTCTCGATCCAGCGGCAGTACCCTTCCGCATCGGTGGTGAAGAACAGCAGCGCATCGGCCATCGCCTGCAAGCGTCCTTCTATACCCCCCGTGTCGAGTAGCTGGTCGGCGAGCTTTTCCTGAAGTTTTTCCGGCAGGTCCTTGCAGCGGCGCAGCAGGGTGCGGAGCGACGAGGTGTAGTCATTGACGGCATCGGCCAGCGCGTGCAGCCGCTCGCGGCACTCACCCCAGAACGGCGTACGTTCCACCTCGGGGGTGAGCCGCAGCTTCTGTTCGCGCCCGGCTTCCCTTCCGTTGCCTTCATGTTCCACGCTTATGGCCAGCCAGTCCATGGTCCGTTCGGTCATTCCTGCCAGGTCATGCGCTTTGGGGAGCAGATGGCTTTCCAGCAGCCCTGACAGTTCGGCATAGAGCCCTTCCTGCGATTCCGGCAGATCTCGGGTGATGCGGTTGGTGATGAGCGTCAGCAGACCGGCACGCCCCGCTTTCTGGGGCACCAGGCGCTGAAGCTGCTTGAGGATGCCGCTCCGGGCAATGGTCAGCGACAGGTGGCTGGTGGCCACATCCTCCAGATGATGCCCTTCGTCGAAGATCAGGCGGGTGAACGGTGGGAGAATGGCGGTGGCGTCGTAGCCGGTTTCCTTGCGCAGCACGATATCGGACAGCAGCAGGGCGTGGTTGACCACCAGCACCCGGGCAGCGGACGATTCGCGGCGGGCGCGGTAGAAAAAGCATTTATTGAAATGCTTGCAGCGCGACCGTCCGCACTGGTCCGCTTCGCAGCAGACCTCCTCCCAGGTTCCGGCGTGGGGGGTAAAGGCCAGGTCGCTGCGGCAGCCGTCCTGGCTGCTTTTGCTCCATTCGATGATGGTGGTCAGCTCGGCAGACGATTCATCAGGGAACAGCGCCGGTTCCGCCTCGGCATGCTCCAGCTTGCGCAGGCAGGCGTAGTTGCTGCGCCCCTTGACCAGCGCTGCCTTGAATTCCACCGCGCAGTTGCGCGCCAGAAACGGGAGGTCTTTGCGGATCAGCTGTTCCTGCAGGTTGATGGTGTTGGTGGAAACGACGATACGTTCGTTGTTGCGCACCGCCCAGAGGATGGCCGGAATCAGATAGGCCAGGGATTTGCCGGTGCCGGTGCCCGCCTCGACCAGCACGACCCGGTCCTTGTTGAACGCCTCGGCCACGGCAAAGGCCATGCGCACCTGTTCGTCGCGCTGTTCATACCCTTTCAGATGGGCCATCATGCCGTCATTGGCAAAGACCCGGCTGATCTCCTCCAGAGAGAGCAGTTCTCCTTTTTTCTCGGTAAAGGGAGCGACCACCTGGTAGCAGCGGTTGCAGTTGTTGTCGATGATGACAAAGCCGATCCCCTGGTTGCCGCAGACCGAGGCGATATCCATATCGGCTGACGACGGGGTAAGGTCACCGGAGGGGTGGTTGTGAATGACGACGTCGCCGTGTGAAGCGCGGGTGATGATGGCGGGAACGGCTACCTTGCTGCCACGGGCGATGGTTTCGGCTTCGTAGACAACACCGTCCACATTGATGTGGCCGATGAAGAAGACCTCGTTCCCTTTGGCGGCGGTAATTTCATGGCGCATCAGGGCGCGGCAGTCGGGGGTGAATTGAGTTTCCATAAGAGGATGTACCTTACCACAATCGTACAAAAAAAGGCACCGGGGAAACCGGGTGCCTTGTGAAAGAAACGGTTTTTAGCTTACGTCGCGTAGCGACAGATGAGGGTAGACGGGGAATTCATTCCCCGAAACGAGAGAGGATTTCACCTCGTCACGTACGTGACGAATGAATATTTGATGCATTCTCCCGTGGGATAAATCCCACGGCTACCATCGAACGCCCCTACAGGGCTTGTAAAGTCTTAAACGGAAGGCGTCAATTCCCATCAGTTCAGCAGCAGCCCAACCACCCCCGCCCCCAAAATCACAATCATCGGGGAAATTTTTGTCCATTTGAACAGGACAAACCCAACCGCCAGAATGGCAAACTCCTTTGTGCCGGACAGCGATGACACTCCCAGGTTCCAGGCCGCTGCTGCCACCAGACCGACCACCGCCGGCAGCAGGCCGTCGAGGGTGTTTTTGATGAGATCGATTTTCTTGAGGCGGTGATAGTGCCGCCCAACGGTCAGCATCAGCAGGGTGCAGGGGATGAAGATGCAGACCGTGGCGACCAGCGCGCCCGGAAAACCGCCCGCCTTGAAGCCGGTGAAGGTGGCCAGCATCGCCAGCGGGCCGGGAGTCAGCTGCGACAGAGCCAGGCCGTCGAGAAACTGCCGCAGGGTCAGCCACTGGTACTGCTCGACCATGATGTGGTTCAGGAGAGGAATCAGCACGTAGCCGCCGCCGACAAAGATCAGGCCGATGCGGAAATAGATCCAGGCTATGGTGAGCAGGGCGGGCATCAGTTCCGGCTCCGGCGATAGAGGCTGAAGCCGAGCGACCAGGCGGCTGCCGCCACGAGTACCCAGGCGGCGTTCAGTTTGAGGAATACGGTGGCGGCAAACGCGGCCAGTGCCATCAGGGTGCTGTTAACCCCCGTGATCTGTTTGCGTCCCATATCGACCGCCACCACCACGATCAGACCGATGACCACCGGGTTGGTTCCCTTGAGCGCCGCCTGCAGGTGGGGGAGTTTGTGATAGGTGAAGTAGAGCCAGGAGAGCAGTGTCACCAGGATGAACGAGGGGAAGATAAAAGCGACGGCAGCGGTGAGCCCACCCCGGATACCGCGCAGGTGGTGGCCGATGAAGGTGCAGGTGTTGAGGGAGAACGGCCCGAGAATCTGCCCGAAGGCGAGTCCGTGCAGGAATTCCTCATTGCCGATCCATTGCTTTTCCTTGACGCAGACCCTTTCGATCAGGGCAACAATGGCCATGCCGCCGCCGAAGCCGGTCAGTCCGATTGTGGCAAAGGTCAGGAAGATGTCGGTGAGGCGAACTTTTGGCGAGGTGTCGCGCATGTTTACTACGATTTTACCAATTGCATCGGTATATCCATTTCCTCATGCAAAACCCGGATTATTTCCGGCCGTCCATCATCAAGCCACCGGAAGAAAACCAAGTGGTGATTGATCTTGCATTTGAAGCATCCGTCTTTTATATGCGAGAAATCAACATTGAAAGTCTCGCGCGTGACGATCTTTTCAAAGCAATCAAAGATGCCTTTAATATAGACCTTTTCCTGGTCTCTTCCCCACGTTTTTCTTGTGTATCTGGCAATCTCCTTCAGGTCTGTTAAGGCGGCTTTTTTGATTACATAGTTCATGCGGATAGCCCGTCTTCTTGTTCCAGTTCAGACATGAAGTTTTCATAGGAACATTCGACGGATTCGCTGTTAAGCCCCACATCGATGGCGTGCTTTAGCGCTTTGATCTTGGCTTGGTGCATTTCCAGCAGGCTGAGCCCGGCCCGCACTACTTCGCTGCGAGAGCAGAAGCCACCTTCCGCAATTTGAGAATCGATAAAGTCATCAAAGTGAGATCCAAGAGTTACGCTTGCGTTCCTTCGCATTTCGATCTCCTTTCAAGTTGTATTACTATGTAATATACAGGGACTTGATTCAGAAATCAATCGCAGGCGTCCGGGGAAATCGGGTTGTTTAAATGGCTTTAACGATGTGAAAAATAGTGATAAAAGGGTGATGTGAAAAGAAGTTAAGTCTTGCGGTTGCTTACATGTGGAAAATACGAGCACCGGCTGATTTCAGTTAGTTACCTTGAGTTTGTTGGCCGACATCTCAAAACGGGAGGATTGCCGGATCTGGTCAATAACGATGTTGGCCTAATTAAGGGGATAAATATGAATTGGCGTAATCTGGACGTACAAATGCAACCGTTCTCTGCTCGTTTGACAAGTGAACTCAAGCTCACTCCAGAAGTGGTAACAAAGCTTGGGACCACTATCGCTTCTGATGTGCGTTTTCTGTCGCCAGAAATGAAAACCGAGATTAGAACTGCCTCGCCTGTTCCACTTGAAGATCGCCTTGCCGAGCTTCAAGCATTTCAAGGTTGGATGGATCAAGCGAATGCCGTTCGGAACAATCCTTTTGTCACACGTGCTCAAGTTTTGTCGCAAAACTATATCTGCTTTGTATACCTACCCGAAGCGTGTTTCCGTGTATTAGCGAAGGCGTGTCCAGCTGGATCAGCAGCAAAGAAATGCTCTCAATTCTTGAGTAACAACCCCGTGCGCGCCTATAGAAACGCAGTTGCCCATGCAAACTGGACTTATAGAGCAGATTTTGGTGGCATTATCTATTGGGCTCGCAAAGGCAGCGACCCAAACGAAGCTCTTGAAAGGTTTGAAGTCGAACAGGCGGATCTTTCCTTTTGGCAAGCACTTAGCCGTTGTGTCGCCTATGCAGCTTTTTCCAATCTGTAGTATGGCCAACCATCGGCAAGATCGGCCAAAGGCCGGTCGGCGTCAGCCCCGTTGGATGACTAAATCAGGTAGGATTTCTCTACCGTTAAGGTGCGTGGGATGGGACTAGCGGGTCAACTGCGCGACCGTTGGGCAGACAAAAATGAAAATAAAATCGATCTTAATACAACTATTGGTCGCTGCTCTGATTTCAATCGCCTTTGGTGCAGTGAGTCTTTTCCTTTTACCGCAGATGGTTAAGGTCTATTTCTGGCCAGGTATGTACATTGCTGCTACTCCTATCATTCCATCACAACTCATTTACGCCCTTGTTCCCGATGGTGGTGGCCCTGCATTTGTGCTGGTTGCAGCAACTTGCTCGATATTCTTTTGGACATGCTTATTTGCAGGACTTTATACAGCATACAAAAAGTTCTTCTGAAACTCTGACTGCTACGAGGAGGGGACTTTGTGCGACTTCTGCTCTAAAATAACTGACGCTGCTTGGCGCAATATTGCGGTTGGTCAAAGGTATAGAACTCCTGATATTTATAGAGGGATAGATTTCACAATCGAAGAAATGACCCAAGAAAGACTAATAATATCGCCTCAGAAGGTCTCCATCTCGAAATTAGCCTTTGCAGCAACAATTCATTATTTAAGATCACATCAACACGACATGGATTCGCCTTGCGAAATCCGGTCATCAAACGATAAAGCGACTGCCGGGCCGCTATGTCTTGCAGCCAGAGCCGAAAATGATGGTGTGCGTTGCGTCAATTATGTCCTCCCGATACTCCAAAAGAATGCTGTTGTCGGAATTAACCCTGTCAGGCCGAATGCAACTTGGATTCTTAAGTGGTGAGGAATGCCCAACATGCGGTTAGAACACGGCTCCATACGGTCGCGGTTCAACCGCAGCAACGTTGGCTGAAAAATGTTTTGACTTAAAATAGCCATCAGCGTACTGGAACATCCAGTCACTCGGCGGCAGTTTGTGCTCACCAGAGCCGTTGGGCAAATTCACTGAAGCAGAGAATTCCGGCAATGGAATCAATTACTGAAGATGAACCTGACCGACTTGTTTTTCGGGTACGGTCACCACTGCAGAATGCAGTCGGCGGGCTGGGGCTGTTTTTTCTGGCGTGGCTCGTGGTCCATTGGCTGACCCGCCATCCGAATCACGACCGGACGATTGGCCTGATTGGCGCGAGCATCACCTGCCTGTTGTTCTTTCTCCTTTCCGAAACGAGCGATTTCGTGTTTGATGCCGGCATCCGTCGCCTCACCTGGACCAGGCGTTTCGGCCCCCGTCGGCGCTCAGGAATGGTGCCTTTCGAGGAAATCGAGCAGGTAGTGGTCAGGACATCACTCGGCAGCGATGCCGTTGCTCCGAGCCAGCGTATCGTTCTGCTGACGCGAAACGGTGAACTTCCCCTGACTGCGGGTTACACTCCGAGTGATGAGCACGGGGTAAACGCCGAGCGTTTGCGAACGTTTCTGGGGCGCAGCCAGGTTGATCCGCTATCGGTTTCGGTCAATGCACTGGTTGCGGCTGGCCGTGACGTGGATGCCATGCGCGAGCTGCGGCTCGTTGACCGATGCGCATGCCGAAGTGGCGCGGATTCGCAAGGAAGTAAAAGGGGAAATCCTTGGCAAATTTCGGGTGAAGCTTTGAGAGCCATCCGTAATGGGAAAGGAGTAGATACGATGAGCGGAGTCAAGCGTGCGCTTGCCGGCATTCTGATTGCCGCAGGGGTGTTCATGCCGCTGTCGGCAAGCGCAGAGTTTTCCATTGCACTTTATGCTGGAAAGCAGCTCACGAACAACGGAGACCTGCGGCTGAAACAGGGGCAGACGGATCTGACGTTTCATGATGTGAGCTGGAAGGATGAGTCGTTCGAATCGCCAATATACTACGGCGCCCGGCTCAGCTACTGGTTCGATGAACTGTCCCCCTGGGGAGTGGCCGTGGACTTCACCCATGCCAAAACCTATCTGAAAAACGGCGATACGGTGGCCGTTACCGGAACCCGCAACGGCACACCGGTGGATGCGCGTGAACCGGTATCCGACAGTATCCGGAACTTTTCATTGTCACACGGCTTGAATATGATAACCCTCAACGGCCTGCACCGCTGGTTCCCCTCCGGCAAGCGGGATCTGAGTCCGCTGGGAAGAGTGCAGCTGTATGCGGGGCTTGGCGCCGGGTTCAGCATTCCCCATGTCGAGGCAGACATCAACGGTATCAAGACCGATGAATACCAGGTGGCAGCAGGCCCGGTTGCAAACGGCATGCTGGGGCTTAATTACGATATGAGCCGGTATCTGTCAGGAATTGTGGAATATAAACTGAGTTATGCCGATGTACGGGCAGAATTGAACGGCGGCGGCTTCGTTGATGCGGCGACCGTTAACCACCAGCTGATCTTCGGTCTGGCGACCAATTTCAACCTTTGGTAGCTTTCCAGAGAGTACCAGCTGAATTCAGACCTGATCCCTCCATAAACAATTCTTGACAGCATACAAACGTACATACAATTTAAGCATGACAATTATCTGGGATTCTCAAAAGGCTGCACAACGGAGACGCTATGAAAACCAGTTCTGATAAAATGTACGACAAATACAAGGATTTTGATTTTTCTGATGCCAAACCGGTTGCCGAGACGCCTCATTTGGTAAAGCTTCAAGTGGAGGCCGGCGGTAAATCCTGAATTACCATGAGGGTTGACAATGATGTTCTGGCTACCTTCAAGGCACGGGCTGAGATGATTGGCGGAAACTACCAGACGCTAATGAATGAGGCATTGAAACAGTTCAGCCAGGGATTGAGGCTGTCGGACGTGGTTCGTGAGGCAATTCATGAAACGTGGGAAACGTGCCTGACAACACGACCGACCGGGCGCGCGAAAAAAGTGAAAGCCGGATAGCGCTACAGTCATTGAATAAAAGAGCTTTAAATGTGCGGTTGCCATTTACCTATAAACGCTGCAACGGACGGAAACGAGATAAACCAAATAAGCGAGGTGGATGATGAAGCTGCTATCTGTCGTTGCAACTCTATTGATGTTGGCCGTTCTCGGAACCGACTCTCACGCCGCATTGCGCAGTATCGAAAAGGAATACACCTACCAGGCCAGTGAAGCGGACAGCAAGCTTTCCAGCAGAATCATCGCACTTGAGCAGGTTAAGCGGCTTATTCTTGAGGAAATCGGAACATTCATTCTGAGCGAGACAGAGGTGAAGAATTCCCAGCTGACCAAGGATCAGATCGTTACCTACACTGCCGGTGTCGTTGCAACCGTAATTGTTGACGAAAGATGGGACGGCAGGAACTACTTCGTGAAGGCACGGCTGTCTGTGGATCCCCAAGATGTTGCCAAATCGGTGGAGATACTGCGCAGGGACAAAGAGAAAAACAGTGAGCTGGAGCTGCTTCGGGCAGAAAAAACCGCCGCGCTGCAAGAGATCGAGCAACTGCGTCTGGAGATGCAAAAAGTCAAATTGTCCACTCCTGCAACCAACCGGTCATTCCTTAAAGCCATCAATAAAATCGAGGCGGCAGACTGGATCGAGAAGGCGGCAAACCTTCGGAATGATGAAAAATGGGCAGAAGCTGCAGGGTACTATTCTCGCGCTATCGAGGTTGCTCCGGGTATTGCCCGCTTTTATGCCTCACGCGGGTGGATGTATTACAAGTTGAAGAAATACCCCGAGGCATTACGCGACTTCGACCGCACGATCGAACTCGATCCGCAGTATCCTTACGGCTACCACAACAAGGGATATGTCTATGTGGACTACGGTGATTGGAAGACCGCGCTTGGCCTGTTCAAGAAATCAGTGGATGTCTCTCCCGGCTTTGCCAGGGGATACAACGGAATAGGATATGCCTCTTTTCGCATGGGGAACCAGAAGGATGCGAAGAAAGCCCTGGACAGGGCAATAGAGCTCGACCCCAACTTCTCCCGATCCTTTATAAACAGGGGTAACTACTTCCTGCAGCGGAAAGAGTACCTTAAGGCACTTGAAGACGTTAATCGCGGCATTGAGCTGGAGGCGACATTCGGCAGGGGGTACTTTCTTCGGGCGAAAATCTACGAGGCTGTGGGAGAGAAAGAAAAGGCAAAGGAAGACTATCGTGAAGCCGCTCGGCTCGGTGATGGAAAAGCGTTGAAGGCGGTTAAAAAATTAGGGGATTGACTCGATAAAATCGAACCTGCTTCACCAGCAAGCGACCAGATATCCCTGTTGTGAAAAATGCCGAATCATGGCATCTTACGCAGGTTTTACAGACTATTCCCACCCAAGGAGCCCTCCATGTCCTTCCGCACCATTGAATGGCTTGATGACGCTGTTGTCATGATCGACCAGACCCGCCTGCCGGGCGAAGAGCTTTACAACACTTACACCGATTTCCAGTCGGTGGCTGAGGCGATCAAGGGGATGATCATCCGGGGAGCACCCGCTATCGGCGTGGCTGCCGCCATGGGGGTTGCGCTGGGGGCGCGGGCGATTATTGCCGATACCCACGAATCGTTTTTCCGCCAGCTGGAAAATGTGTGCGAGATTCTGGGGCGTACCCGTCCGACGGCGGTCAACCTGTTCTGGGGGCTGG
>Ga0209212_1006996_pt1 | contig 12671 bp, 7 predicted proteins | sample RifGroC2_FD_183996 | JGI IMG/M metagenome (GOLD analysis project Ga0209212, IMG submission 183996) | Groundwater microbial communities from Rifle, Colorado, USA - Groundwater C2 (SPAdes) (version 2) | ecosystem: Environmental > Aquatic > Deep subsurface > Groundwater | place: Rifle, Colorado...
CGCCTGATCGTGAGCCCTGTCGACGCCGCCAGCCGCAACGCCGTCGCCTGGTCCGACCCCGGCACCGAGGGGGCGATCGGCATGGAAGAGGAGAGTGCCCCCCTGCAGGCAGGCTACATCGCCATCGAGGAAAAGATCTACGACCTGTTCGCCGCCCTGGGGGACGACCAGGAAAGCGCCGTCGCCTTTCTGCTTGGGCACGAGCTGACCCATTATTACATGCGCCACGGCTGGGTCGGGGACTTCGGCAACTCCTTCGCCTCGCTGGACGTCGGTCGCAAGATGATCAAGGCCGCAAGCTACGAGGAGGTCATCAAGAGGGAGACCGAGGCCGACTATTTCGGCGGCTTCTATGGTCACCTGGCCGGATACGACACCCTCGGCGTCGCCCCGAAGGCGATAGAGCTGATCTACGCCGCCTACAAGCTCCCCGCCAAGCTCCCCAACTACCCCTCGCGCTCCGAGCGCCAGGCGATCGCGGAGCGCGCCGAAGCGAACCTGCGCAAGATGGTCCCGGTCTTTGCCGCGGGGAACCGGCTCCTGCTCCTGGAGAAGTACGAGGCGGCAGGACGCCTGTTCGAACACCTGGCGCACACCTTCCCGAGCCGGGAGATGTTCAACAACGCCGGGGTGGCCTATGCCTCCGAGGCGACCCGCCTGTACCGGCCCGGGACCCTCAGGTTTGTCTATCCGTTCGAGTTCGATGCAGAGACCAGGCTCAAGGGGAAGGGGGGCAAGCTGAAGGGGCTTCCCGACGAATTCGCCTGGAAGCGTAACCGGCTGCTGCAAAAGAGCGCCGACAGTTTCGACAAGGCGATCCAGCGCGACCGCGGCTACGCCGTCGCCTATGTCAATCTGGCGGCCGTCGATTCCCTGCTCGGCGACCGTGACAACGCAGTCACCCTCACCAACCGCGCCATGGAGATGGCCCGCAAAAGCAACGAGACCATCACCCTCGCCAACGCCCTGGTGGCGCGCGGCATAGCGTACGCCGAGGGGGGGAACAAGGAAAGGGCGATGGTCGATATGGCGGCAGCGAGGAACCTCGGCAGCAGCGCCGCGGCAGTGAACCTCGCCCAGCTCCAGGGGGAACCGGGGCAGCTGACGCCCAAGTCTGTCGAGATCGACGCCGACAAGCGGGAGAGCATCGGCGGCATTTCCCCCCGCGGCAACTTCCTGAAGGACAAGGAGGTCACCACCTTCTCCCTTAAGGGGGTGGACAAGGCGGAGCCGACCATCGCCGTGCACTCCAGGCAGGGGAAGGGGTGGGAGGACATGGTCATCTCGGTCGATGGCAAACTGATCCATCTCCTTGCCACCGGCAAGGGGTACGGCGAGACGACGGCACGCGGCATCAGGATCGGCAGCAGCCTCGAGGAGGTGGGGGCGAAGTACGGGGAGCCCGCCCGCGTCCTGACCTCCCGCCAGGGGACCTACTACCTCTATCAGAAGGCCGAGGCGATCTTCGCCGTGAACCCCGAGGGGAGGGTGACCGGATGGATGATATTCGCGGTGCAGTGAAAAAACTTCAACGGAAAAACGCGGCCTGTCCGTCTCATGGTGTGACGAACGGGTTTTATTGCTGACTTGTTGCGGTCGTATTTAGCAGAAAACAAATGGAGGTCGACAATGATAAGAAAACTGTTGTTCATGCTGTTCGCTCTGGCTGCCATCCTCGCGACCCTGGCAGGGTGCTCCGGCCCGCAGGTGCGAAGTCTTTCCCCGGAGGATAACCCGGAGCACCACTACGTGGCCGGGATGAACGCCTTGGAAAACGGCCGGGTCGCTACGGCCGAGGAGAAATTCGAGCGGGCAGTCCTGCTTGACGAGCGTTTCTCCAAAGGATATGCCGGCCTCGCCATCGTCACCGCGGAAAAGACGAAGACGCAGCCAGACGCCAAGTTTAAGGCGATAGAGGTGGAAAAGGCGTTCGCGTACCTTGGCAAGGCGAAGAAATATGCCGACAAGCCTGAAGAGGAGTTCGACTACTTCACCGCCAAGGTAAGGGTGCACACGCTGCTTAAGGATGAAGAGTGGCTGAATCGGGCCGAACAATCTTTCAAGAGCGGTGGCGAACTCAAACTGGACGAGCGGGCCCTGAGCTACTACCAGGGTGGCGAGGCGCTCACCTACTACATGGGTCTTGCCTACCTCGACGGGCTCGAGTTCCAGAAGGCCCGCGACCGCTTTGCCGACGTCCTGGGCGCCAGGCGCGAGGGGAAATGGCACGAGAAGGCTGATCGGGCCTGGAAGAAGACCGACAGGATCGTGCGCGCCATGGCAGGGATCACGGTCGGTTACGTCGGCAAAAAGATCGCGGCGCAGGATGTCGTGACCCGCGCCGATCTCGCCGCACTCCTTGTGGACGAGCTGAAGCTCGACAAGCTTTTCGCCGGCAGGATCCCGGTCGCCTCGCAGCTCGCGAAGATGCAGGCCGACTTCACGCCCGCCGACATGGTGAACCACCCGTTCAAGGACGAGGTCCTCACCATGATGAAATGGAAAGTGCGCGGCATGGAGCCGAAATTCGACGCGGCGACCAACGCCCCTCTCTTCAAACCGGCCGACAGCGTCACCAGGGGAGAGATGGCCTTCATCCTTGAGGACGTGCTGATCAAGCTGACCGGCGACGACAAGCTCGCCACCGCCTACTTCGGGCAGGATAAATCACCCTTCCCGGACGTGCGCAGCACCTCGCCCTTTTACAACGCGGTCATCAACATGACCACCCGCGGCATCATGGAAGGTGAACTCTCCGGTGAGTTCAGGCTGACCGAGGCGGTTGACGGCGCCGATGCGCTGCTCGCCATCAGGGTGCTCAATCAGAAGAAAAACATCTATTAAATAAAATAAAAGGGGGGATATTCATGAAAAGACTTCTTCTTGCGGCATTGCTGGTAGCCGGAATGGTGGGCGGAGCCCACGCCGAAGACGAAATGTCGATCCAGATCGACCAGACCTTCATCAAGGCGAGGACCTACTTAAGCCAGCAGAACCTGACCCTGACCGGCAGCCCGTCAGGGCGGGACGATAACGCGGCATTCGCCCAGGAAGCGATCCTCTTCTACGGCGAGGCGGTCGGCAATCCCAATCCCAGCCTGAGCCCCGCCCAGAAGGAAATGGGGGCCAAGCGCGCCGCAGTCGTCGTGGCCCAGCGTGCGGTGGTCGAATACCTGAACGGTTTCGTGCTGGTCGGCGACACGTTGGTAAAGGACGGCGTCCTCGAGTCTGACACCATCAGGAGCGCGGTGTCGGGAATGGTCAAGGGTGTCCAGGTGGTGCTGCAGGAGTACAGCAAGGAGAAGGACACCGCCATCGCCATCGTCAAGGTCGGCATGCACGGGCCGAAAGGGTTCGCCTCCATGCTGTACGACAAGATGCTGAAGGATCCGGAACTGAAGAGCAACCTGACCGAGGTCGACGGCAAGCAGGCGCTCAGGTTCAAGGCCAAGGTGGAGCCCCTGCCTGAGACCTATGACGGTCTGATCATCGATGCCACCGAGCAGAACTTCAGGCCCGCCCTGATCAACCGGATCTTCAGCGCCAAAAGCGAGCTGCTCTACGACCCGTCCAAGGTGAGCCAGAAGGTACTGGTCGAGCAGGGTTGCGGCGAGTACACCAACAGCGTCGACAAGGCGAAGGCAGCACTTGAGTCCCGCGGCATCAAGAACCCGCTGATCGTCAAGGCGGTAGGCACGGTCAGCGCAGCGGACCTGCAGGTCTCGGACCAGGACGCGACCACCATCTTCTCGGCGAACCAGAAGGGGAACTTTTTCGCCGGCGCCAAGGTGGCCTTCGTACTGAAGTAGGCACGGCTGTCACCGGCGGATCCGGACCAGCCGCCGCAAAGAGCGCTTAACAGGGATGAAGGGGATGCAGGGGATGACAACAAAAAAGTGTTGTGCTATCTCCTGCATTCCCACATCCCTGTAACTGTTTTGCTGTTTTATCGTTTTATTTATCGATTTTTTTATCGTTGTTCCCACGCTCCTTTTATCGTTCCCACGCTCCAGCGTGGGAACGGGAGCTTTCGACGCTCCAGCGTCGTGTGCTGCAGCAAACCGGGACGCCGGAGCGTCCCAAGGATTGCGTTCCCACGCCGGAGCGTGGGAACGATGAGAAGGCTGGATTTGTTTTTCCTCTGTGATCCTCCGGGTCCTCTGTGGTCAGGTTTTTGAAATTAGGAGTGCGGATGCTGCAAAAAGTGCTGTTGTTACTGCTGCTGACTGTAGTAGTGCCGGTCCCCTGCCGGGCCAAGACCCTGGTCGTTGCCGGCAGGCTTTCCAGCGAGGTGACCGTTACCCAGGTAATCACCTTTGGCGTCGAGGAAAAGATCTCCGAACTCACCTACCGTTTTCCGGTCCCTGCAGCGATCCAGGTGCCCAGCACCACCCAGCGCCTCACCGACCACCGGATAAAATTCGATCCCCAGCCGGAATCGGTCAAGGAAGAGAGCGACGATTACGGCAACATCTACAAGGTGATCACCTGGCGCAAGCTTTCCGGCGATGCCCGCGCCACCATCGTCTATACCACCGCCATAGATGCCGTGCTCGACCCGCTCAAGGCCAACGCGCCGTTCCCGCTGGCCAAGGTCCCGGAACAGGCGCGGCTCTATCTGAAGCCGTCGAAGCAGGTGCAAAGCAAGGATGCCGAAGTGGTCAGGAGGGCGGCCGAGTTGACCGAAGGCGCCAATACCCAGTCGGCGGCGGTCGACGCCATCCTCAACTTCGTCACCGACCATATCCGCTACGAGACGCCGCCCAAGTCCTACGACGCGCTCTTCGGACTCTCCACCGGCACCGGCAACTGCCAGAACTACGCCCACCTTGCCTGTGCGCTGCTGCGCGCCTCCGGCATCCCGGCGCGGGTCGCTGTCGGGCTCACCCTGAAAGACAAGTGGAAGATCCCGCTGGACGATCGGGGCTCGTCCCTGGTGCAGGGGATGGGGGAGGGGCTGCATGCCTGGATCGAGGTGTGGTTCCCGGGTCTCGGCTGGCTGCCGTGCGACCCGCAGCAGTCGAAGCAGTTCACCTCCACACGTCACATCAAATATGCCCATGGCCTGGAATGCGGCGAGATCGGGACCTCCTGGCGGGCGGCGCCGGTCCTGCCACGCTACAGCGCCGTGGTCAGCAGCACCTACAACAGGGACCTGGTTGATCTCAGCCTGAAGGGGTCCGGGGCCGACCCGCGCGGCTACATGGCGAGCTTCGAGATGATCGCATCGGCGCCTGTGCCGGTGGCGCTACCGATGCCGGTGCCGGTCGTCATTCCCGCGCCCCTGCCGGTGGTCGTACCGTCTCTGCCGAGCCTTGAGCCGAAGCCGGAACCCAAGCGCGACCCAAAGCCGGCACCGAAACCGAAGATCGAGCCGAAACCCGAGCCGAAACCCGAGCCGAAGCCCGAGCCGAAGCCCGAGCCGAAGCCCGTGCCCAAGCCTGTAGCTCAACCGCAACCTGAGCCTGTGCCCAAGCCTGTCGCTCAACCTCAACCTAAACCTCAGCCTCAGCCTCAGCCTGTGCCCAAGCCCGTGGTTCAACCCGAGCCCACGCCTGTGCCCAAGCCTGTCGCTCAACCCCAACCTAAGCCTGAGCCTCCAAAGCCTCGGAAGAAGCCGTCCGGGCCGCCGCCTGTGAAGCCGGACGCGGATGGCAGGATCGTGTTCGGCAACATGCGTTTCCCGGCTAATTTGAACTTCTACACCAGCAGCGGCGATCGGGGCGAGGCTTCCCTGGAAAGGGAGACTGCGGAATACGCCACCTCCAGTAGCGTTTATGCCCAGGCCTTTGTGCTGGACCGGCCGCTGCGGCTGGAGCAGGTGTCGCTTGCCACCAAGAAATTCGGCGGCGACGGCACCGTCTACCTGGATATCGTAGCTGACGAAGGGGGCAAGCCGGGACTGACCCGGGGGGTGCGCTCCCAGCCGATCTACCTGGAAAATGTCAGGCGGCTCCCGGGGTATGGCTGGCTTGATTTCAAAATCCCTGCCGATGCGGAAGCTTTCCAGCCGGGAAAATACTGGGTGGTGCTGCGCCGCTCCGGCGAGGCGATCCTGAACTGGTACTACACGCCGGGCAAGCCTTACGGCGGCCCCGATGACACCCGCTCGACGGCGCGTGGCTGGCAGTGGGAGGACGTGCTCACCTACGACTTTGTCTTCAAGGTGGCGGGGCGGGAGTTGCGGTAATAGTAGCGGGGGCCTTCGGGCCACGAGGAATTGAAGGGGAAGACGATGAAAGGACGACGCCTGTCGGCACTGCTATTTTTCTGCACGGCATGGCAGCTGCTGGCGCACCTGGCCTTGGCAGCCGTGCCGCCCAAGGAGCCGATGCTCCGGATCGAAACGGGGATGCACACGGCGATGATCAGGGGGGTCTCGGCCGATGCTGCCGGGCGCTGGCTCGTCACCGCTGCCGAGGACAAGACGGTCCGGATCTGGGATCTGGCCGGGACCGCAGACAAAGGTGCCGGCAGCGCCGGTATGTCGCCGGTCCGCATTCTGCGCCCCTCCATCGGCGCGGGGAATGAAGGGAAGCTCTTTGCCGTCGCCATTTCCCCCGACGGCTCCACCATCGCCTGCGGCGGTTGGACCGGCTGGGATTGGGGCAAAAAAGCCGCCGTCTACTTCTTCGACCGGTCCAGCGGCCGCCTTCTCAAGCGGCTCGACGGGTTCCCGAACGTCATCAAGGCTCTCGCCTATTCGCACGACGGCAAGAGTCTGGCCGTGGCGCTCGGCGCGGGGAAGGGGGTCTACCTGGTCCGCGTTGCCGACTGGAAGCTTTCCGGGGCAGACGGCTCCTATGGCAACGACTGCTACGGACTCGACTTCGACCGGGAGGGAAGAGTTGCCACCGCGTCGTGGGACGGCTTCGTCCGCCTGTACGATCCAGCCTTCCGGCTCATCGCCAAGGTGAAGGCGCCCAACGGCGAGCGTCCCTACTCGGTCGCCTTTTCCGGCGACGGCGCCAAGGTCGCGGTCGGTTGCGACGATTCACGCAAGGTTGCCGTCCTCTCCGGGACCGATCTGACCCCTCTCTATATCCCCCCCGGCGGTGCCGACAGCGGCAGCCTGTTCAGCGTCGCCTGGTCGCCCGACGGCGCCTCGCTCTACGCGGCCGGCAGCTACCGCGACGACCGCAAATACCTGGTGCGCCGCTGGGAGCAGGGAGGGAAGGGTGGCTACCTCGATCTTCCTGTTGCCGAGAGCAACATCATGCAGCTGGTAACGCTTGCCAACGGTTCTCTGGCCTATGCCGCGGCAGGCCCGGAAATCGGGGTGGTCGGCGCCGACGGCGCCCGACTCTTCTCCCGCGGGCCGAGCGACGTCGATTACCGTGACGGCAGGCTCCTTCTTTCCGCCGATGGCTTTGCCGTCGGTTTCGGCTACGGCCCGGGCGGCAACTCCAGCGCGGTCCTTGCCGTGGCAGAGCGTTCCCTGAAAACCGGAGCTGCGCCGGCAGGGCTCGCCGGCCCGCTGACCGACGCCGCCGAACTGCGGGTGACCGACTGGCGCAACGGCACCGCTCCGCTTCTAAACGGCAACCCGCTCAGGCTGGAGCAGTACGAGACCGCTCGCAGCCTCGCCACGGCGCACGACAAAACCCTTTTTCTGCTAGGCACCGACTGGAACCTGCGCTGCTTCGACCGGCACGGCAAGGAGCGCTGGCGCACCGCGGCCCCCGGCATCGCCTGGCAGGTGAACATCGCCGCGAACGGCAAGGTCGCCGTGGCCGCCTTCGGTGACGGCACCATTCGCTGGTATCGGCTCGCCGACGGCAAGGAGCTGCTCGCCTTCTTCCCGCACGCGGACCGTAAACGCTGGGTGCTCTGGACCCCTTCCGGTTACTACGACGCATCCATCGGCGGCGAGGAACTGGCGGGGTGGCACCTGAACAACAGCTCCCAGGCCGCCGATTTTTTCCCCGTCTCCCGTTTCCGTGCCGTTTACTGCCGCCCCGACATAATCAACCGGCTGCTGCCGACCGGCGACGAGGCCGAGGCAGTCAAGGTCGCGGACGCGGCAGCGGGCAGGTCCGGGGTGGGACGATCGCTTTTGACGCTGCTCCCCCCCGTGGTAGCGGTCAGCGCGCCGCTGGATAAAAGCGTCATCGACGGCGCCGAGGTCAGCGTCGACTTTACCGTCCGCTCCCCCTCGGGCGAACCGGTCACCGGCCTGCGGGTCCTGGTGAACGGCCGGCCGGTCTCATTCAAGGAAAAGGGGAAGGAGCCCTTTGGCGAGGACCGCAGCGTCAGCTTCCCGGTTGCCCCCGGGGAGAGCGAGATAGCGATCATCGCCGAGAACCGGCATGCGGCGAGCGAGCCGGCCACCCTCAGGGTCTCAAGGAGCGGCGCAGAGCCCGAGACGGAAGTGATCTCCATGCAGCCACGGCTCTACATCCTCGCCGTCGGGGTAGGGGCCTATCCGGACCGCGAGATGGCGCTCGATTTTGCCGCGAAGGACGCAAAGGATTTCGCCTCGCTCATGCTGCTCCAGAAAGGGGGGCTGTACGGCGAGGTGGGGGTCAAGCTCCTGACCGACGCCGCAGCCACCCGGGAGGCGGTGCTGGACGGGCTCAAGTGGCTCAAGCAGCAGGCGGGCGAGCGTGACACGGCGATCGTCTTTCTCTCCGGCCACGGCGTCACCGAGTCGAGCGGCTCTTACTACTTTCTCCCCGTCAACGGCCAGGCGGACAAGCTGGCAGGGAGCGCGGTCGTCTTCTCCGAGATCAGGAACACCATGATGTCCCTCCCCGGCAAGGCCGTCCTCTTCGTCGACACCTGCCATGCCGGCGACGTCATGGGGGGCAGAAAAGGGGCGAGCGATGTGAACGCGGTGGTGAACGAACTCTCCAGCGCCGAGAACGGCGTCGTGGTTTTCGCCTCCTCCACCGGGCGGCAGTACTCCATTGAGGATGTGGCCTGGGGTAACGGCGCCTTCACCAAGGCACTCGTCGAGGGTGTCAGCGGCAAGGCGGATTACACCGGCAAGGGGCGCATCAGCATAGCGAGTCTCGATCTCTGGCTTTCCGAGCGCGTGCAGGAGCTGACCGGTGGGAGGCAGACCCCGACCACCGCCAAGCCGAGGACCATACCGGATTTTCCTCTCGCAGTGAAGAGGTAGGAACATCCTTGAATGTTAGTTACTGCTTCAAAAGGAGTGATGGATGAAACGACTCGTACTGTTAGGGATGGTGCTTCTTGGTCTTTTAGGCGGTTGTGCCGGCGACAAGAGCAAGGAGCTTTTTGAAACGGCGCAGTTCGAGGAAAAGCAGAACAACCGGGAGCATGCCAAGCAACTCTACCAGGAGATAGTGGCGAAGTACCCGAAAAGCCCGGTAGCGAAGCAGGCCGAGGAGCGACTCAAAAAACTAGATTGAGATTAAGAGTAAGACTAAGAAAGCACTCAATCCCACCTGATCTTTAAGCAGATTAGAGCGGTAAGAGCGCTCAGTCTTAATCCCAGTCTCAATCTTAATCTTAATCTTGATCTCAATCTGTTTCTCAGGGGGCGCTCATGCGTAAATTAATTCTCGTCTGCACCATGCTTCTCGCTCTGCCCGCCTTCGCTGTCGCCGCTCCGGTGGGGAGCGTGACCAAGGCCAAGGGGACCGTCTTCTTCAGGTCCGGCGCTTCTGCCGCCTACCAGGCGCTCGGCTCGACACACGGCGTCAGCGAGGGTGACTGGGTCAAGACCGGCAAGGACGGCTGGGTGGAGCTGACCCTTTCGGACAACAGCCGGTTCACCATCGCCAACAATTCGGAACTGGAGATCCAGAGCTACCTGGTCAGCAAGACCAAAAAGACCGGAACTCTGGCCCTGTCCCAGGGGAAGCTTAGGGCGAGCGTGATGAAGCTGGCCGGGCAGCAGACGGATATCAAGGTGAAAAGCGGTACCGCGGTGGCAGGGGTCAAGGGGACGGAGTTCCTGATGCTGAGCCAGGGACCGGCCAACGTCTTCTTCGGCAACGAGGGGACCGTTTCCGTCTCAGGAACCTCCGGTGCGGATGAGCCTCTTCCCGCCGACACCATGACCCAGAATACCAGGGGGCAACGCCCCTCCGCGGCGGTGCGGGTCGATCAGGGTACGCCGCTTGCCAAGGCGAAGCTCGATTTCGAGGCGGTGACCGGTTCGGTCCCCCCTGCGGAGTGGGCCGACGGTGACAACCTGTCCAACATCATCGCCCGCTGGGATATCAACCACGGCCACTACCTGGCCGATGCCGGACGCCACGAAGAGGCGCTCCAGGTGTTCCAGATCGCTCTCGACCTGACCACGCTGCCGGGCGTCCGCGCCGATGCTCGCCTTGAGCGCGGCGGCGTGTACGGCAGGTTCCTGGACCACCCGGAAGCCGCCCTCGCGGAGTACCTCCTGGTCCTCGAGGAGTACCCGAAGATCCCCCAGATGGAGACCGCACTCTTTAACGTGGGGCAGACGCTTTATCACATGGGGAAGACGGACCTGGCCAAGGCGCGTTTCGGGCAGTACCTGACGGAATACCCTGAAGGGAGGTACAGAAGCAGCGTCGAGACGCTGCTGAAGGTACTGGATAGGCAATGAAACGGACCCGCATCTTCCTTGCTATCGCACTAGCGGCATCGCTGGTCTCCCTGTTTCTCTACCGCGGTGAGTTTGCCTTTTTCGAACAGGTGGACTTGAGGCTCAGGGATGCCAGGTTCAGGATGAGAGGTCCGGTGTCGCCGGGACCGGACGTTGCCGTCGTGGCTGTCGATAACCGGAGCGTCAAGGAGGTCGGCCGCTGGCCCTGGTCCAGGGAGATCTCGGCGCAACTGATCAGGAATCTCTCCGAGTACGGCGCCAAGGTGGTTGCGCTCGATATGGTGTTCTCCGAGCCGCAGGGGGAGGTGCCGGATCGAGCCCTGGCCCGGGCCGTGGCGTCGTCGCCGAACCTGGTCATGGGGTACTTCTTCCGAAACGAAGTGCAGCAAAACGAACCCCTTGCCTTGGAGCAGGTCGCCTCGTCCAAGGTGAAGTTCCTGAAGCTGGAGGAAGGGGTCACCTCGGTGCCGCTCACCGAGTTCGCCGGTCTGGATGCCAATATCGCCGCGGTGGGGGGAGGCGCACGCGACTTCGGCTTTTTCAACCAGGTCCCGGATTACGACGGCCTGTTCAGGAAGGCGCCGCTGCTGCTTCTCTACGACGGCGACATCTACCCCTCTCTCGGCCTTTTGGCGCTCAGCCGTTACCGGGAAAAACCGGTCCTGGTCGAGGTGGCCAAATTCGGGGTCCGGTCGGTCGCGCTCGGCGGCGAGCCGCTCTCGGTCAACGAGCAGGGGCGGTTCTCGCTCAACTACTACGGCGGGACCGGAAGTTTCCCGACCATCTCCGCGGTCGACGTCATCGCCAAGAAGGTCCCCAGGGAGGCGCTCAAAGGGAAGCTGGTCTTCGTCGGCGTGACGGAAACCGGCATCTACGACATGAGGGCCACCCCGTTCGACCCGGCGCTCCCCGGGGTGGAGATCCATGCCACCCTCGCTGCCAACGCCCTGGACAAGCGCTTTCTCATCCGTGACAGCAGGACCCTCGGCTTGGAGATGGGGTGCATGTTCCTGCTGCCGCTGCTGCTCGCCCTGCTGCTGAACACCACGCCACGCACCGTCGTCGGTCTCGGCTACTTTGCCCTGTTGAGCGGCTTCTATCTCGTCCTCAACTATCTCCTGTTCAAGAACTTCTCCCTCGACCTGAGCTTCATCTTCCCGGCCGCCCCGATCATGCTGACCTACGTCGGCGCCGAGGCGTACCGCAACCTGGTGATCGAGAAGCGCGGCAGGTACCTGAAGAAGGCGTTCGGCAGCTACGTTTCGCCCGACCTGGTGGACGAGATCGTCAAGAACCCGGGCCTTTTGAAGCTTGGGGGCGAGAAGCGCGAGGTGAGTATCCTCTTCTCCGACATCCGGGGGTTCACCACGCTCTCCGAGTCCCTGACGCCGGAGGAGTTGGTGCGGCTTCTGAACGACTACCTCTCTCCCATGACCACCATCGTCATGGAGGAGAAGGGGACCCTGGACAAGTTCATCGGCGACGCCGTGATGGCGATCTACAACGCCCCCCTTGCCGTCGCGGGTCACGCGGAGCACGCCTGCCGCAGCGCGGTGAAGATGCTGGAGCGGCTGCAACAGCTGAACGCCGGGTTTGCCAAGAGGGGCATGCCGCAGATCGACATCGGCATCGGCATCAACACCGGTGAGGCGGTCGTCGGCAACATGGGGGCCGATATCCGCTTCGACTACACCGCCATCGGGGACACGGTCAACCTGGCCTCCCGGCTGGAGGGGCTGAACAAGCTGTACGGCACCCATATCCTGGTGAGCGAGTCGACCAGGTCCCGGGCGGGGGATGGCTTCCTGTTCCGGGAGGTCGACCTGGTGCGGGTCAAGGGGAAAAACGAACCTGTCGCTGTGTACCAGCTGATGACGGCGCCGGCGGAGTTCCACCAGGCGTTTGCTGAGGCGCTCTCCCTTTACCGGGGCAGGGAGTTCGCCAAGGCGCACCTCCTTTTCGCCGAGATCGCTGCCGGAAGCGGCGACGCGGTATCCGGGATCTACCTGCAGCGCTGCCTGGAGTTCAGCGTCACCCCGCCTCCCGAGGTGTGGGACGGCGTCTATGTGGCGCTGCGGAAATAGCGATAAATCGTGATGGAAACGTGGCC